>FWPU01010162.1_pt1 | contig 14225 bp, 9 predicted proteins | sample 2228361 | NCBI WGS metagenome assembly FWPU01 (sample SAMEA103939777, study PRJEB20133) | metagenome
TTTTTGTATAAAAAAATTTAATTAGTATGAAAGTTGCAGTCGTTTTCAACTAGTTTGAGACAAAAAAAACAAATATAATTGAAAAAGAGAAAAATTTTAATTTTGAACCATATTTTGAAGTTGAAGAAATTAACCCGCTTGAGGAGTACGAAAAAATTATTCTTTCTCTTAAAAAATCAGGTTATGATGCATATTTATTAAATATTAAAGATAATTTAAATTTATTTTTAAATGATCTTGAAAAGAATAAACCTGATGTAATTTTTAATCTTGTTGAACTTTATAATAATGAACCACGTCTTGAAATGAATTTTGCTGGATTATTGGAATTATTAAATTTATGTTATACAGGAGCACCACCATTGACACTTGGTATATGTCAGAGTAAAATTCTTACAAAAAAAATTTTGACCTCACTTAAAATAAAGACTCCAAAATTTAAGCTATTAAAATCCCTGGATATGCCTTTAAATTTGGGCTTGCGTTATCCTTTAATTGTAAAACCAGTTTATGAAGACGCAAGCGTTGGAATAGACAATAATTCAGTTGTCGATAATATTGATTCTTTGAAAAAAAGAATAAAATACCTTTTTAATTATCTCAATCAACCTGTCCTTGTGGAAGAATTTATTCCAGGACGAGAATTAAATATAGCAATTTTAGGAGATGAAAATCCTGTTGTTTTACCAATCAGCGAAATTGACTTTTCAAATTTACCAGAAGGATTTCATCATATTGTTAGCTTTCAAGCAAAGTGGGATCCATATCACATAACTTACCATAAAACAATTCCCATTTGCCCAGCACCACTTGAAGAGAATATAAGAAAGGAAGTCGAGCAGATAGCATTGAAATGCTTTAAAGCAGTTGGATGCCGTGATTATGCAAGAGTGGATATGAGATTATCAAAAGATAATGAACTTTATGTGCTTGAAATAAATCCCAATCCCGACCTGCAGGAGGATGCAGGATTTATGCGCTCAGCAAGTTATGCAGGTTATTCATACGATACGACCTTAAAAATGATTGTGGGTTTTGCATTTAATAGAAAATCTCATTCATAATATGTCAGCTATATTTTTATTTGTTTTTTACTTGTTAACATGGAATTAGTTATAGGTCGATTATGAAAGTACTAAAGTTTGGAGGAACTTCTGTAGGAAATTCAGAAAGTATAAATTCTGTTATTTATATAATTAGTGATTATTTAAAAAGAAAAGAAAGAATTATTGTAGTTTGTTCGGCAATGTCTGGAGTTACTGATGACTTAATTAATATTGCAAAGAAAGCTTCAATGGCAGATATTTCCTATGAAAAATATTTTACAAAAATAAAGGATAAACATTTTAATACATTAAGAGATTTAATTAAGAAATCAAAAATTAGTAAACCACTTAAATTTGTAGAGCAAAGATTAAATGAATTATCAGAAATACTTAGAAGTATTTATTTGTTAAAAGAACTCACCCCTCGCACTTTAGATAAAGTAATGAGTTTTGGAGAATATCTTTCATGTTACATTATTTCACAGACGATGATTTACCGAGGTATTGATTGTGAACTGCTCGATGCCAGAAAAATCATTAAAACTGATGAGCAATTTGGAAATGCTAAAGTAAATTTTGAAAAAACATATCAATTAATTAAAGAATATTTTTCTAATAATCATAAATTACAAATTGTAACTGGATTTATAGCCTCTACATTAATTGATGAAACAACAACACTTGGTAGAGGTGGCTCAGATTATACAGCATCTATAATTGGTGCGGCATTAGAAGTAGAAGAAATAGAAATCTGGACCGATGTAGATGGTATAATGACAGCGGATCCACGTAAAGTTAAAAAGGCATTTCCTCTTAAAGCTGTAACATACGAAGAAGCAATGGAAATGTCACATTTCGGAGCGAAAGTAATTTATTCTCCCACAATGCTTCCTGCACTCCAAAAAAGAATTAAAATAAGAATTAAAAATACTTTTAACCCGTCATTTAGAGGAACATTAATTCTTCCCAAAGAACCAAATATTAAATTTACTATGAAAGGAATCTCTTCAATTGATGATGTTCATATGCTTCAAGTAGAAGGGAGTGGATTAATAGGTATTGAAGGAATTTCTGCAAGAATTTTTAATGCACTTGCTAAAGAAAAAATAAAAGTACTTTTAATAACTCAGGGCTCTTCAGGGCATACAATATGCCTTGCTGTTTTTCCTTCTGATAGCATGAAAGCAAGAAAAGCAATTGAAAATGAACTTAAGCTGGAAATCTATGAGCAACAGCTTAAACGGGTCGAAATTCTGGAAAATCTTTCTATGCTTGCAATAGTTGGAGAAGACTTATTGAATACACCAGGAGTTCCTGGTATGGTATTATCTGCATTGGGTCAGAATGGGATTAATACAATTGCAATTGCACAGGGTTCATCTCAGTTGAATTTAACAATTGTGATTAAGAAAGATCAGCTAAAGACTGCCTTGAATGTTTTACATTCTGCGTTGTTCGAAACAAAACTAAGTTAATTTTTATCAGATTTTGTTATGCATATTTATTCATAAATATTTATAAATTTTCATTGTTCTTGACAAGACATAAATAATAATATATCTTTGTTTCAATTAAAATTGTTCTTTTAGTAAGTGTTTCATCAAGAAAGGTTGAGGGAACAGGCCCGATGACACCTTGGCAACCTTCTCATAGATTGGGAAAGGTGCCAAATCCTGCCCTAACTTTATGTTGCGGGAAAGATGAAAAAGAGAATTTTTCATTAAACCTCTTTGGGAAGAATCCAGAAGAGGTTTTTTTTTACATATGAATAAAAAGGAGGAATAAATGAAAAAATATCGGTTTGAAACTTTACAACTGCATGCAGGTCAAAAACCTGATAAAGAAACAAATTCCAGAGCAGTGCCAATTTATCAGACTACATCTTATATTTTTAACAGTGCTGAACATGCAGCCAACTTATTTGGTCTAAAAGAATTTGGTAATATTTATACTCGAATAATGAATCCAACAACTGATGTTTTAGAAAAAAGAATTGCTGCGCTCGAAGAAGGAATTGCAGCCCTTGCTACATCTTCTGGACAGGCCGCAGAGACACTAACAATCACAACTATTGCTCAAACAGGCGAAAATATTGTATCAACAAGTTTTTTATATGGTGGTACTTATAATCTATTCAAAGTTACTTTACCTCGCCTTGGAATTGATGTTAAATTTGTTAACTCGGATGAACCAGCAGAATTTGAAAAAGCTATCGATAAAAAAACAAAAGCAATTTTTATAGAAACAATTGGAAATCCCAGGTTAAATATCCCCGATATTAAAGCAATAGCAGATCTTGCTCATTCTTATAATATCCCTTTGATTGTTGATAATACATTTGGTGCTGCAGGTTTTCTCTCTACACCAATAAGACATGGAGCAGATATAGTTGTAGCTTCTGCAACTAAATGGATTGGTGGGCATGGTACTTCAATTGGAGGCATTATAGTTGACTCAGGAAAGTTTGATTGGGGTAATGGTAACTTCCCCATTTTTACAGAACCAAGTCTGGGTTATCACGGATTAAACTTCTGGGAATCTTTTGGTAAAAATTCTCCATTTGGAAATATTGCATTTATAATTCGTGCACGAGTTGAAGGATTAAGAGATCTAGGTCCCTGCATAAGTCCATTTAATTCATTTTTATTACTTCAAGGACTAGAAACATTATCTCTTAGAATTGAAAGACATTCTCAAAATGCTCTTAAATTAGCTGAATGGTTGAAAAATGATAAAAGAGTAAATTGGGTCTGGTACCCCGGCTTAAAAGAAAGTCCCTATTATGAATTAGCTAAAAAATATTTGAATAATAATTTATTTGGGTCAATGCTCGTATTCGGGATTAAGGGTGGATTGGAAGCTGGTAAAAAATTTATTGATAGTATGGAACTGGCTAGTTTATTGGCAAATGTTGGAGATGCAAAAACACTTGTTATTCATCCAGCATCAACTACTCATCAACAACTCTCTAAGGATGAACAGCTATCTGCAGGTGTTACGGAAGATATGATTAGAGTTTCTGTGGGACTGGAACACATTGATGATATTATCGAGGATTTTGATCAGGCATTGAGTAAAGCATGTAGTTAAAAATGATGATTTATTTTCAAATTATATGGTGAGTGATCCATAATATGTTAAAACCAATTACTAAATTTGTTCTATTATTTAATAATAAGCCTTTATTACTTGAGTGCGGAAAAGAGCTTAGAAATATAAGAGTAGCATATCAAAGCTACGGTGAATTAAATAAATCGGGGAATAATGTTATATGGATATTTCATGCATTGACAGGGAATTCTCATATTGCTGGGATTATTTCAGAAGAAGAACTTGAAAATTCATCGTCTTATGAATTTCTGACAAAGTATAATAAAATGTTTTTAGGAAAAACTGGCTGGTGGGATCCATTGATTGGTCCTGGAAAAATTTTTGATACAAATAAATACTTTATTGTTTGTAGTAATTTCCTCGGTGGTTGTTATGGTACTACAGGTCCATCTGATATTAATCCAGTTACAAATAAAAAATATGGCATGGAATTTCCTGTAATTACTGTAAGAGATATGGTTCAAGTCCAGAAAGAATTAGCAGATTATCTGGGGATAAAGAAAATTATGCTTGCACTGGGAGGTTCGCTGGGTGGTATGCAAACATTAGAACTTGCTATTATGTATCCGGATTTTGTTGAAAGAATAATACCAATTGGAGCCTCGGCAGCTCATTCTGCCTGGGCTGTTGCTTTAAATGATATAGCAAGAGAATTTATAATGAATGATCCTCAGTGGCAAGACGGGAATTATGTTTTGCAACCCAATATTGGATTATCAAATGCAAGAAAAATTGCCATGATTAGTTATAGAACAATGATTTCTTTTCAAAACAGATTTAGAAGAGATAGAATTAATGATAATGATGAACTTAATCCAAATAATAAATTTCAGGTACAAAGTTATCTTGATTATCAAGGACAAAAGTTGGTTAACAGATTTGATGCTAATACATATCTCTACATTACATGGGCTATGGATTTACATGACGTTGGTTATCAAAGAGGTGGAATTAAAAATGCACTTTCATCTATAAAAGCAAAAACTCTCTGTATTGGAATAAGCAGCGATATATTATATCCGCCTTCTGAACAGAATGAAATAGTTTCTTTAATTCATGGAGCTGAATATGCAGAAATAGAATCTAATGTTGGTCACGATGCATTTCTTATTGAATTTGAACAATTAGAAAATATTATTAGAAGGTTTCTTAAAAAAAATTTCTGAATTTATTCTAAAGTCCGAAAAGTTTTCATTGATTTAATTTAAGTAATATGTAACTGTATCTAAAAAGTTTGTCTTCTTTATGTTTGATTGATTAAGTTAAGGTATAATCTTGGTAGTTTATTTTTCAGAAACAGCGAATTTTTAGTCTAATTTTTAGGAAATTGAAACTGGCATTAAAGATAATTTTTGCATTGAATGGTTCTAATCTGTGAATCTTTTAATAATAATGATTATTAATTACACCTGAAAAATATTTTAACATTAATGGTTCTTTTCATCATAAATCATCATACAATGAGTATCGAAATAATCTTTAAAAATTCCCTCAAATTGAGCGATAGGATAATATTCATTTTTTTATTCTTTAATAGTTTGATTTACTATGTTGATAAAAAATATAATGTGTTTTTAAGGAATATGATCAATACAAACTTGTTGAACAAGTTGGGAATTTATGGATAAGTTTATGACGAAGAAAAAGATCTGCTAAAATAGTAAATATATCTGAAGAAATTATAATCATAAAATTACAACCTTAAAGATAATGGTTTATAAAGAGAAGGTTTAATATTAAAATAAACATGAAGATCGAATAATTCACACTCCGATTTAATGTATTAGCAAAAGCTATCATTTGATTTTGTGCTGATGATGCAAGAAGAAGATGTAGCTGAACCTATGTTTTTTATGTCAGTTAGACTAATCAGGGTAATTTAAAGGGCAATATATGTAGAAGAAAACTGAATATAATTCCTTCAGTATATAATCTTTACTAATAATAACCCGAAACCATTTAGTCCAACGACTGTTATAAAATATTAAATACAGGAACGGAATTTTTATTTAATAAAAGTTTACGATTTAATCACAAGTGAAAAAGCCCCGTTAGGAAATGAAGAGAAAGATAATGTGATCTACACTATGGTATACTCTACTGAGAAATTTAAACTTTCGAGCGGAATTTATTTCTATCCTTTGAAAACAGGAAAAATTTTATCATTAAGAAAAAAATATTTGCCAAGTAATAAAAAGCAGGCGTAAAGCTATCCTTATTTATTTAATATTTCTTCGATTACACGATCGGCATTATCCACATATTTAGTTATCCATAGAATATAACGAATATCGACGCCGATTGATCGGCTGTAAGAATCATCCCATGCATAGTCGTTAATGGTTGCTTCGAAGCAACGGTCGAAATTCAGACCAATTAATTCACCGTATTCATTCATAACAGGGCTTCCGGAATTACCTCCGGTTGTATCAGTATTGTATAAAATTGCAACCGGAACACCACCGACCGAGGCATCGAAGAACTCTCCGAAATTCTTTTTTTCATAAGCGATTCTAAGATTATCTGGAACAATATATTCGTTGCCGAGGTAACTTTTTTCGATAACGCCTTCAATGGTTGTTATCGGTTTGTAATATACCGCGTCTCTCGGTTCGTATCCTTTTATATTACCATAAGTCATTCTCAATGTGCCGTTGGCATCAGGAATAAACGATTTACCTTCGTAAAGTTTTCTTATCTCAATATATTGAGGTAGAAGCATATTCAGTTTTCCGTCAACATAATCGGATATTTCGTTTAATTCGTCTTTTTGTTTTTTTAGTGAGGCAGCAAAAGTCAATAATGGATCTTCTTTGCGATTGATATCGGAATAGTTTAATTCTCCGTTTAATAGTTTGTTCAGTGTTTCTTCCCTAAGAAATTCTGATACAGCAAGTTTGTTCACGAAAGTTTTCGTATCCGAATTTTTAACTAAATTACTCGCCGCATCTATAGAAAAATGTACGGAAAATTTAAGTGCGTCGTCCAACATTTTTTGTAAGAATACTTTTTCGAACTGGAGGTCAATTTGTGAATAAATTTTTTTGATGTCGTTTGAAGGTTTTCCCTCGATTTGATTTAATACCGCATCGGCATAATTAATCATGTTTGAAAAACGATAGAGTCTATTCAACCACATCGAAGGTCGGGCATTTTCGAACAATTTTTTGTATGTGTTTTCGAGTTCATCGAAAAGATTCCCATACTTTTCATTGAGTTCCGAATTTTTATCGATAAAATCTTTTAGTCTTCTGTCTTCTTCGAATTTTTTTTTCAAAAGTCCAAGCTTACGAATCCCCAGCATTTTGCCTCTGTAATTTTTCATTGCGTTAGAAAGAGTTTTTATTAAAGAAGCGTATTTCAATTCGAGAGTTTTATTCTTCTTGGTTAGATTTTCGAGAGAGTCGATCATGTTCGAATAGAGCTGTTCGTTATATGGAAGAAAATAATTTAGTTGATAATTAAGAAACCACGCTGGATAGTTTCTATAGGTTCTTCCCGGGTAGCCGAGTATAAATACAAAGTCGTTTTCTTTTACTCCATTAGGATTGATTTTCAAAAATTTCTTTGGATGGTAGGGGATATTAGTATCCGAATATTCAGCAGAAGAACCGTCGGGAGTCACATAAGCTCTCAGAAACGAGAAATCACCGGTATGGCGTGGCCACATCCAGTTGTCGGTTTCGCCACCAAATTCTCCAATTGACCGAGGCGGTACATATACGAGTCTTACATCTTTAATTATTTTGTATTTGAATAGTATATAAGTTTTTCCAGGAAACATTTCGGATACTTCCGCATCGACGGCATTAACTTCGTCTTTTTCTCGCTTTGCAATCTCTTTCATCCGTTTTTCGATTAAACGGTTTCGTTCTGCAAAGTTGAATATTTTGTCGATGCCTACAAGCACTTCATTGCTCACGTCTTTGTAAGATTCTGTAATCCTTACAGTATATCCTGTAACTGGAATTTCGTCTTTGATGTTGGCGGCGTAGAAACCATTTTCTAGGTAATTCTTTTCCGGTGTGCTGGCGCGGCTTACTGCTCCAAAAGCGCAATGGTGATTTGTAAGTATCAATCCGTTTTCTGATACGAACGAACCGGTACAACCGCCTATATTGACGATTGCATTTATCAAACTTATGCCATCAGGATTATAAATGTCATTCAAACTCAGTTTAAAACCGAGTTTCTTCAAATCGAGTCTTTTTAATTCGCTTAAAGGATACATTCCCTCGGCGGGAATTCCTTTGAGTGTTATATTTAAAATCAAGAGCGTAATTATTACTAATGAAAAGCGTAGTTTTTTCATTCATTCTCCTTTTTGATATATTTTATTAACTAATATAAAAAACAGATTGTTCCGATGCCCACAATCTGACTAAGTATAATAAGGAATAGAGATTAATTTATCGAAAAGCTAATTCTGAATATGAAAAATAAAATAATGTATTTTTTTATTGACTTATAAAATTATCCGATTAGATAAAAAGATGATTTCTGATATATAAAATTATCTTTTCTAAAGAAGATAAATAAAGAGAAGTATTATTTGCACATTGTATACTTCAGGAATCCATCACTATAAAGCGTAGAATATAAAGCAGGTAGAAAAAGAGGAAGAAGATTCCCTCCCATCTTTCTAATTTGTGTTTTTTCCCAATAAAGATCGTCATAAAGAGTAAAGAGGAAGCAAATAATAGTACAAACAATTCAATGTTTAGTATTATATTGAACTCAAGAGGTCTTATTAAAGCGCTAATGCCTAGTATCCAAAAGATATTAAATATATTTGAGCCAACAACATTGCCAACAGCTATGTCGGCATTTCCTTTTTTTGCTGCTATGGCTGAAGTAACTAATTCAGGTAAAGATGTTCCAACTGCTACAATTGTAAAACCAATAAGCGTTTCGCTTATACCCATCAATAGAGCTATTTTTATTGCAGAATCTACAATGAACTTCCCTCCGAAGAACAAACCCATTAAACCACTTATAATATAAAAAGCAGATTTCAAATAACTCATTGGAATAATATTTAAGTCTATAGGTGGATTATCTTTTGCTATAGAAAAAACATAAGCCATAAAAATTGCAAAGAAAAATAATAATATAATTCCATCGCTTCGGGAAATCAAATTTATTGCATCACTGAAGTAAAAGTCGTTTGCCATAACTATTAGAACTAATGTTGCAAGTAAAGAAAATGGAATTTCGCGCCAAGCTGTATTTTTTTGTACAATAAGTGGTGATATTATACTTGAAATGCCAAGTATGAGCAATATATTTGCTATATTACTTCCTACTACATTTCCAATAGTAATTCCAGTACTCCCTCTTATAGATGCGAAGATATTAACTACAAGTTCTGGTGCTGAAGTTCCGAACGCTACTACCGTTAAACCGATTACTATTTGAGAAATATTCAATTTAAAAGCCAAAGAAGACGCACCTTTAACGAGGAGGTCTCCACTCTTAATTAGAACTACAAAACCCATTAATAGTATAAATAAATTGATAAGAAACATATGTTTTAGACAATTATTATTAAATTAAAAAATATTAAATTTTGCAAAGTGTGTTGGACTGGTATTAAACTAATAAGAAGTATAAAATATCTATAATACCAGTATCAGGGTAACCGACTCTAGTACCCAAATTTTCGTCAAAAAGAAGATTTACACTAGTTTCTTATAAAGCATAAGAACTGATTAATAGACTCACTTTAATTCCGGTAGCGTATAAAGTAGGCACGCTATATTTCCGCTTTAAATCATTCCTTTTGGTAATTTTTCAACTCCTAATAATATCAAAGAAATTTTGATATACCAATATGTTTACCAGAAAATATACTGAGCTTGATCCCAAAGAGCAAATAGTTTAAAAATTTTTTCTATTCTCTTATTGAAAAAATAATGACCTAAATCGGTAAATGCCAAAAGAAGATGTATTAAATATTAGTGTTTATCAATACATAACAATATTTTTCAAAAGTGCTACTGGTTAGTATCAACATTTACTGATGCTCCCATCATAAGACTAATACACCAGAAGATTCCAAGTTTAATATCTTCTTCAAAACTTTCGTTTGAATTTTTCAATATTTAATCCAATAACATAGAGCATATTATCTTTGCTAAATGATTAAATCAAATTCCTGGTGTACTTTGTGTGCTAATGTACAATTTTACAATTCAGAACCATTTAATTTTTGTTGATATTATTTTGAATACTCATTAGCTTCTTTTTGAAAATCTGAGTCGTAAGGTACAAAACGATGTTCCAGCAAGAGATATGCAAAGAGATAAACATCAAGCCAAAGCTAATTGATCAAATAAGAACAGAATTAAGAAAGAATCACTGCGACAAAAGAACATAAGAGGCTTACATAAACTGGTTTATAAAAAAACATTTCAACAAACAAAAAGTAACTTCGTCAACTATGGTTTACATACATGTTATACATAAGTTCAAGGGAGTTAGAAGCCCACTTGATAGTATTTTTTAATATAGTGTTGTATATACAGATAAAAGTTTGAAAATATTAAAATCGAATATTTGGGGGGAACTGGAAAAAGAATTAGCCGCGTTCAAAGCCTGCGTAATCAAAGAAATTTAAAATGTCCAGCAAGCAAGATGGGAGTTAAAGTACCAAGTCTGTCTATATGCAATGGAAATCGTTGATGCTTTTCTGTCTCAGTGGTTAAAGGAAGTTAACAACTTTACACCTGTTCGGCAAGTAGCGGACACTGTAAAGGCCTGAGAGTGCTATAACCGGCATGTTCTGACTTGAGAGAACCCGCAAATTACCGAACTTTTTATAAGAGTTATGTTTCCGACACCACAGAGCAATCATATTCAGATTACTAACAATCTTAACGTCTTTAGGAACGCTGTTCGTACTGTGCTTAGGTTTGGGAGCGAAATAAACTTGAGTAAAGAATTTGCTTGGTTTGTGAGACTTGCAGGAGACGGTCGAAATGAAGTACAGTGAAGAAATATGCCCGCTAACCCTCGCTTCCACCTGAGGCCGTTGCGCGGCGCGGCGCAGGTGAAGCGCAAGCCGTTAAAGGGTATAGTTCATCCTTTGCTTTTTGTAATCAGTAACCGGATGAACGTGCCGGTATAATTTGTTCTCTTTAACCTTTCCTTACTTTCGTCAATACAAGTTCGATTTTGTATGTATTCTAATTTTCCTATTCGATTCAAAGAGAACCGAAACAACCATCTTATCAGTTATTCATGGCGTTTAATTCATCCCATTATGCAGCTAAGCGTATGGTCATCCCGGTTACTGAAAAGTAGAGTGATGGTTTACTCATTGAGTAGTGAAGCTTAATAAACAAAAATAGTTAGCAACGGCAAGAGCGTCTTTGGGGTCTGTTCTCGAAAAGTTATTGTTGATCTTGGGTCTTTCGTGCCAGGTAAAGGGCGGACTTACCATAAGTACTGTAAAACCTTTGCCGGCAAGAAAGTCACAAAGTTTTGCAAGAGATTAATTGTTATCTCTACAGCAAAAACTACATTTGTGGGATTTAAGTCTTTAATATGTGTTTTGATTATCTTCCATATATCATAATGGAAGCCTTGGAAGGTGTTTGAAAACTTGAAAGAATTACAGATTAGTATACCGGCAGTATCAAGTATAACAGCTTGATGTTTTTTCTTTGCCGGCTCGATACCTATAATAATTTTGTCCTTAATAAAGTGCCTTTTTATTTCGAGAGATTTCGAGTTCATAGTAATCTCCTTGTTTGTTTTTGATTACTTCAAAGTAAAATAAGTTTAGAAGTGGAAAATTTTATCCCGACAAAGGCGGGGGCACAACTAAATAAACAAATCTTTCCTTTTGGAAGGATAGAAATCGTTATATAACTTTGAAAATATAAATTGATAAATCCTATGAAATTAAAAAGATGTTAATCCTGTAATAAAGAGATTGCTAGAAATGCTCGGGTTTGTCCTCATTGTGGCCATAAATATAGTAGAGTAAGCGGATGTTTTGGATAGACCCTTATATTTATTATTGTCATTTTATGATAAGTTATTTTGTTCCAAATTTGTCTAATAGTAGAAGCAATAGCAATCCATCTTTATCAATAAACCAACTTGCACAGAAAGAAAATACCAGTGTCGGTCAATACCTAACTATGTATCGTGCAAATACGGATGTTCAAAATCCAGATGGTAGCTATATAATTTTAATCTTCCCTTCTATAACAAAATACCAGTCATACCAGATAAATAATAATCAGTCAATTAATAATGTTGTTGCTATTGAAAATGTAACTGATATAACATCGACAAAAAGATTTGTTAGCGAATTGGCCTATTTTATACTATTCAAAAATAGTGGGGAAGAAATTGATATAACAAATGGTATTTATACTCAAACGGGTAATGAGTATTCTGAAATTATTATTCCACTTAATAATCAAAGTGAATATAATAATGCAAGTATATTCTAATAGGAGGATTCGATAAATCAGCAAACAATGTAAAAAGTAAATTATTATTCCAAGTTAATTAAATGAGGTTTAGTGATATGTTTATAACTGATATCTTGCTTTATCTTGCTATTGTTATAGTTAGAGTGGGCTGGAGCCTCAGACGTATGGTGTATCGAGCTCCATTGTGCACGGTTCCTCTTCGGTTCGTTGGAGGGGTCATACGTAATCTATTGGGCATTGGCGCAATCGCTGTTGCGGGCTGCACATCGCCGACTGGATTAGGCGACGAGGAACCATTGGACCTATGGTGGTGGTCAGACTTCGAGTCTGGTCGGATTGGGCCTCAGGCGGAGCGCCAGGACGGTTGGTGGACCTCGCCGTTCTACCCTGATGATCAGGCAGTGGTACAGAGCGCCGTTGTCCGATCCGGTCGATATGCCGTCCGCCTGCTGATCAACCGCGATAGACCGTATTTGCAGACAAAAGATCAGATCGACAAGCCCCGTGTCGATCTAGTCAAGGGCCGCGATGCGGATGGCGAGCCGTATCTGATAACCGAGGGAGAGGAACTCTGGTACGGGTTCAGTATCTACGTGCCTCCAGAGTTCATCTTCGACTACAAAGCGAACTCAGAGCAAGTGCATGAATTACAGTCCACCACAGGCGACGAGCGCGATCATCCTGTGACGGTACGCATCGTCGAGGACCAGTACGTCATTAGTGTCGGCGGCGTTCTGCCAGGGGCTAGAACCTGGTATTATCCTGTCCACAGAGGCGCGTGGTCGGATTTTGTGTTCCACCTGCGTCTATGCCGCGCGAGCACAACAAGTTGCGAAGGCATGGTTGAAGTGTGGATAAACGGTGCTCGACTGGGCAAGCACACGGGACCGAACAGCACGGCTTACTCCTATCACTTCGATATTGCACTCTACAAGGGAAGCTGGAAATACACCATTCAGGGTGATCCGAACCCGAGTCGGCAAGAGAGTGGTGACCGATACATCTACGTCGACGAGGTGCGAATGGCGATGCCGGGGAGAGGATCGTACGAGCAAGTGGCTCCCCGGTGACAGTATAGTGTCGTTTTACATCGGTGCAGCATTTGCCGGTCAGAACGATGCCCTGTACCGAGCTGACTTGAATTGCGCTTAGCTCTACACTGCTAACCTACTAAAAGATTACCAATGGCTCCGGACTTAGCCGTTTTAGGATAGAACCCAGCGCACTGTGCTGAAGTTGCGACTCACAGCCGTGCAGCGTCAGGTCCAAGCGCGTGTCAGCGGCTGTACGACAGATTTCCCCTTAATACACGCTATACCATCTCCGTCGCATCAAGCTCTGGAGCGGTGCCCTCTGCCTGGTGCAGGATGCGCACCCCGCACACCAGATCGGCGATAAGACTGAGGAACAACCCCTCCAGAATCTCAGCACCCCGTGGACATGCCGGCCCTGGGCAAACCCTTGCGGTGTTTGCCCGTAGGCGGGAAGGCGTCACGCTTGAACGAGTGAGGCAGCTAACAAGCCAATGAAGCTGACTGTCACCTCCGCCGCCAGCCGCTTATCGATAAGCCTACTTGCAACGATGAAAGTGAAAAAAAACAGCATTGTAAAATATTTT
>FWPU01002239.1_pt1 | contig 14224 bp, 13 predicted proteins | sample 2228361 | NCBI WGS metagenome assembly FWPU01 (sample SAMEA103939777, study PRJEB20133) | metagenome
CTTTAAGCTTCCAGGCACTTTGCTGCCTTGGGAGGGTGGCTTCCTACTCCAGGGTTATTTCAGAATTTTTTCCAATTCTGAAATAATAAGATAACTCTCAAAGTAAATCTGCTACCTATTGGATCTCCTTGATTGCATTTTACCTCATCATTAAAGGAGGTTAGTATTTTTTGATTTGAATTTTTGGAGTTTTTTCCAAAAATTTTTACTATTCAATATCCAAAATTCTTGACTAATAAAAAAGGCATTAAGTATAGGTGAAAACCTTAATATAAGCTTAATTCCATTCATGGGCAATCTTATAAATGCTTTTAGCTAGTTTTCGTAAAGCTCCCTAAACGAGCTTACTTAGAGCTTTATCTCTTATTATTCCACCTTCTGCAGCTATTAAACTGTTATCAACAAGATTCGAAACCCACCTATTAACAAAATCATATACTTCTACTTTACTGCAATTAGATAATTGGGCATATCGCTCAACAATCTTCTCAAATTCAACACCAACACTGTCTTTATTATCTTTCCATAAGGCAACTATCACTGGGGTTAAAGTATGGGTAGCATAAAAGAGGATCTTTTCATAATCTTCTATGAAGCCTTGTTGCTCTAGCTCCTCTAATATTTGAGAAAGTCTTAATGGGGTTTTTCTCTTTCTGTCAAAAAGACCCAACCTACTCACCTCTTCACTATTCTTTATCACTAATTTTTTATGTTTTTAATATACAGAACAACAATTAATTATAGTAAAAATTCCAACCTCTTGTCAAAGAATAAATTCAGTTTCCAAATTTCTCGGTTTTGATTTCATAACTTTGGCCATCTGAAGCAATCTCAATAGTGCCATCTACATCTGTCCTTAAAATTCTTGTATTTTTTAATTTGTTTAAGACTTCCCCAGCGGGGTGCCCAAATTTGTTCTTACCAACTGAAATCACGGCCACTTCTGGAGAAACCACTTCTAAAAATTTGTCTGAAAGGGAGGTTTTTGAACCATGATGGGGGACTTTTAGTATATTAACCTGAAAATTAAAATTGGAAATCAAATCATCTTCTAGGTTTTGAGAAATATCCCCACAAAAAAGCACTGAAAAATCTCTATACTTTAGTCTTGTTACAACCGAAGAGTTATTTAAATCCTCCACTCTTTGCCCAGCTAAAACCTCAAAAGGATAAAGAACCTCCAGTCTTATCTTCCCAAATTTATACTTCTGACCAATTAAAGCGGGAGTAAATTTGACATTGCTTTCTTTGATCAGGTCTAAAAACTTTAAATATTCAGCTGAAGTATGAATAACCCCTGTAGCAATAACCTCACCTACTTTATAATTTTTCAAAACCTCAACAAGACCAGAGATATGGTCAGCGTGAGGATGGGTAAGAACAACTAAATCAATCTTTCTATCCCAAAAGGGAAGTTTTTCTCCAAGATAAGCAAGCACCTTATTATCAGGCCCTCCATCAATTAAAATCTTATGATCATCGGGAGTCTTGACAAGAATGCTATCACCCTGACCAACATCGAAGAAGTAAATATGAAGCCTGTTGTCCTCTAATTGGAAGAAGCCAATCCAGACCAGCGCTGCAATTAAAAATAAAGCAATGGCAAAATATTTAACTAATTTTGGATTTTTGAACATTGGTCTTGGATTTTTTATAAAAATAGAATAAGCCGCCTGTAAGGAAATAGAAAAGAATAATCCAAATAAAATCTATCTTACCCACCTCCAAAACAGCACCTGGTAAATTAGCCAAATACCCCGTAACCGCTAACATATAGCTTAAAAGAAGCCAAGCAAACCAACCAACCATCTGACCCAAAGGAAGAAAGAGAATGCCCACCCCTCCTGCCAAAAATCCCAAAAGCATGGTTAGGGGAATAACTTCTAAGATTAAAATATTGGCTGGCAAAGCTACAAGTGAAATTCGGCCAAACTGATATAAAATTAAGGGTAAGGTTAGAAGATAAGCAAAAAGGGTTAAGAAAAGGGGCTCTTTAATAAACTTAGGTAACTTCATAAGCCAATTTTCTGAAAAGGGATAAAAATACAAAATTCCTACTGTTGCTAAAAAGGAAAGTTGAAAAGAAACATCCCACCTTAAAATAACAGGATTTTGAACAATCATCAAAAAACAAGTCAGAGCCAAGATAGGAGTAGGAAAACTTTTTCGGCCCACTAGCTTGGCTAGAAGGGCTAAAAGGCCCATTATTGCTGCTCGGACCACCGAAGCTGTTCCTCCGGCCAAAACAGTAAAAAAGATAATTAACAAAGCAGCCAAGATAAAAGTCATCTTCCTGGACAAGAGAAAATAATTCAAAACAAAACCAACAGTTACAGCAATAATAGTGATATTAAAACCGGAAACAGCCACAATATGGGAGGTACCTGTGCGGTTAAAATTTTCAATTATTTCTTGGGGCATACCCCGCCTCGCCCCATAGAGAAGACCCGCTAAAAATGAAGCTTGAGGCTCAGGCAAAATCTTAAAGATTGTAGCTTGAAATCTATTTTTAAACTTGTAAATATACCGATAAACCAAATTTCCTTTACTTTGGCCAATAACCTCAATTTTGGGTTTATAGCAAACAGAAGTTACCCCCTTGGTAAGAAGATAATTTTTATAAGAAAATTCTTCTGTCTGGAAAGGTTCTTGAAGTTTTCCTTTGATTTTTAATCGGTCTCCATAGGAATATTCGGGATATCGAGGGACCTGCACTAAAACTTTGCCTTTAATGTTTTGCTGATTGTTATCAATCAGTAATTGCTCTCCACTAACTATTAAATTAATCTTGTTACTTCTTATATCCGGCTCAGCTGAAATAAGGCCTACCAGCCCTACCTCTTGATTATTATAAAAATGAATAAAAAGAGGATTGTTTTTGGGTAGAGCTAAATTCAAGCGCCCCACCCCTAAAATAAAAAAAATTAAAGATAAAACAACAACTCTTGTAGGAATCTCTGACCAAAACAAAATCAAAACAACTAAAAGTAAAGCTACTGTCACCAAATAAATTTCCCAATCAAAAGGAAGATAAAAACCTGCCCCCACTCCCAAGATAAAACAAACCAAAGAGGCAACGAAAATTTTCCAAGGAGAAAGCTGCATAGCAAACTCGAAAGGAAAAACTTAAAAACTAAAAAATAAAAGACTTATAAAGTTAAATCTGTTTTAACTCTATTTTAACATGTATTCGTAAATCATTTATGATAAAATTAACAATTCTTTATAAAAAAGGGGCTGTCTCTAAGACAAGGCCCCTTGAGGGTAAGGTAATCCGTTCACTTTTTCTATCTTGGTTCTTTATCTTGATTCTTATTCTTTTCTCTTTGGGATTCCTTTATAACCTCTTTTATTAGTTTTTTGAATCGACCATTTAGAGTATTTGAGATTTCTGCTTTAAGTATCTTCCCCAATATCTCTGTAAACCACAGTTGGATTATGTGGCTAAGACGCCAATAAAGAGCTTCGACGAGGTCGCTACCTCCAATACCTGCTAGGAAGAAAATTGTAGCTAGAAATGGAATTGGTAAACTAATAACCGCAGGAGAGATTGTCAAAAGACCAGCAATTAAGGCACCCGATATCCCACCAAATATAACAGTGGAGACGAAATATCGCATACAGAATTTGTCAGATTTCCTTTTACCTTTCCGACGAAGAACTATTACCTCATACTTGTGAGAACTCCAACCGTAATAAGCCCTGAAGCTCCCTCCTAGTAAACCAAAGAGGAAACCTAAGGCCCACATAGAATACACATTCACTCTCTATTCACCTCCTAACCTGGGAACTCCCTTACTGCCTGAATGCACTCAATGATCTCAGCAGTAGAAACACCTTTATATAAAAAGGCATCTACTGCTGCTTTCTTTTTATACTTACTTGAAAGAAAATCCGCCTCTATACTGAATATTATTATCTTAATTTCTGGTTTCATCTTCTTTATTTTCTCCGCTGCCTCAATTCCATTAATGCCATTCCCTAAATTATAATCCATGAGAATGACATCAATAGAAGGTTCTTTAGAAGAAAAGTAGCTCACTGCCTCCTCACCTGTCTTTGCTTCTCCAACAACTTCTATGTCCCTTTCTTCCTCCAAAAAGGACTTGAGCCTCCATCTCACAGGATCCGTATCATCTACTATTAGAAGTCTTATCATAATAAACTCCCTCCTCTCCTTTTTCCACTTCCCCTTATCAATCCTTCCTTAATAGCTTGCTGATAAGGAAGAATTTTGGTAACTGCAGGGTAACCCCTTAGCGAGGCTACCTTCTCAGCCTCAATGGGGGTCCGCCCATAAGCTACCACCATCCTTTCAATTAATGCTACATACCTTTTTCTCCCCTTCACTCCCAGACACTCCCTTCTTTTTAATTTTCAATAAAGCAAAAAAGAAATCTAAAAGACCCCCCAGTCTACCAAAAAATTTGCCTTTTGTCAAGTTAATTGTAGAAAACACGGGGCTAAAAATTATTCTTATTGCCCAATCTTACTTGTATATTTTTTAGCTTTTATCTCAATTAATTTCTGAGAATTTATTCCCGAAATCAAGTGATTAAAATAGACAGGGTTAAATAGTAAAACTGACAAAGTTCTCTATCACTTTATGGCTGTATGGTGAAGGTTGAATTTGCTTAAGGGCCTCACCTGGTTTGCCTTGACAATACTCAGGTGCTTTTTTAAGCCTAAAAATTATTGATTGATCATCTAATTCAGGATGGAATTGAACTCCATAGATATTATCCTTATATTGAAAAGAGGCTACCAAACAACGATCTGTCCGCGCCAAAAGTGTAGTACGAGGGGGTAGATTTTCAAGACTATCTTTATGCCCAAATTGGGCTAAAAATACCCCAGGAATATCCTGAAAGATTCTACTTTTAAGGCCTTTGTTGGTTAAATAGACATTAAAAGTGCCCGTCTCTGCTTGATGAGGATCATTAGCCACTTTTTCTTTTAGAAAATAACCCAATAACTGATGACCAAAACAAATGCCTAAAGTGGGAAAATCTTTTTCAAATAAAAAATGAATTAAAGGTTGGATATTTTTGATAACTTTCTTAACAGAGTGGTTATTTTCTGAAAGATTAAAACTAGAACCCCCCAAAAGAACAGCCCCATAGGAGATTAAAAGTTGATCTGGTTTGGTCCAAAAAATTCGCTCATCTAAAATATTCAAAACCTCCATCTTAATATTGGGAGGCAAGTACTTCCTCAAACAGAGTTGCTCATGATGAATAATCTCCAGATTGTCTCTAAACTGAATAAGAAGAACTTTTTTCATAATAAAAAGGGGAGAGTAGATTAAAGTATCTAAAAACATTTTACTCTCCCTCAAAAAAAAATCAAAATCAAAGATAGAGATCTTCGACAAGTGCTCCGGCATAGCCTGCCCCTTGGGTCACGTTGATAACTCCTCTCTTCCAATAATTTTCCCATTGGTCCACCCTCGCTACTGTATAAAGATACTGCATATTTTCGTTGTGAACCCAAAAAGCAGGGTTGATATCGAGGACGAAATTGCCCAGGGGGGTTTCTATACAGGGAAGCCAGCGAGCTTTACAAAGCTGGTAACCCCCTCCAAAAGCAATTTTAAGGACCTTTTTTTCCCACTCTCGATGAGAAAGCATCCTTCCGAATAATATACCGCTACCAGATGATCCTGATAGAGGCTTCAACAGGTATTTATCTTTTTGTTCTATGATTTTTGAAACTAAAACTACCGAAACTACCGACGATGCCATTGACATTGATCCGGAAAGAATTATATTCTCTCCCACTAACCTGTCCCATCTTGGAGACCCATCTGGGACAAGGAACTTTTTGTTTGCTATATCTACCTGTGGGAGAGAGTTAAAAATTTCCCCCGGATAATTGAGAAGAAAATCGATTACTTCTTGGGGATACTCGCTAGGACCCCCCAACCTAGCATCTCCCCATCTCCAAATAATAGGAGAATTAGAGGTAATTTTGATTGTGTTTCTTAGAGTTTGCCAACTTACCTCTCTTAATCTTAGGCCACTACCATGCAGGTCTTTTAAAAATACTCTCCTCCAGGCTTTTTTCACTAAACCTTCGCCTGGGAAAAAAAGTATTTCTTCCGCGCCAAATGTTCTCATTATAGCTTTTGATATTCTCTGAGCAACATTTGGCTGATACTGACCCAATAAAGGATATTTCCAATGCAAACATGAGACTCCCGCCGCACACTCAGGGGAGTGGGCATTGACCTCATACACTCCCCCTATCTCTAATGATCCGAGATCAAAAGCTTCTTTCCTCCTCCACTGAGTTATCTCAATCTGAGACAAAGAAAAATTTGGAATAAGATCAAACCGCACAAGCCCAACAAACTTTTGGAGCTGGGCTTTTTCCAAAAGCCGCTTCCAGATAAATTGGCAAACCTCAACTAAAGTCTCAATTTCCTCTCTTTTTATGACCAAAATGCCATTGATGGTTCCCACCTTCTTTTTGCCCAGCCTCAATAGGCCAGGTTCAAAGAAAGGTTCTTTAAGAGGTACCAAATACATCTCTATCACTCTCCTTTTCAAATTTTTAAAGGTCTAAAATTAAAAAACCAGCCCGGAGGCTGGAAATCAATGGTCTCTATACTGAAATATGTAAAATCAAACTCCAGCCTCCTTATGCAGACTCAAAATAAGAAGCAAGTTTAAGGCTAGAGTTTTTATCTTCCTCATACTCCCACTAAATCTTAGACCAACTATCTCTTAGATTATACTAGAGTTAAAAATCTGTCAACAGTTTTTTGATATGGCAGGCCCGGCGGGGATCGAACCCGCGACTCCCAGCTTAAAAGGCTGGAGCTCTACCACTGAGCTACGGGCCTAGATATAAATTTCAAATGGCAAATAAGCTTTCCAATAAATTCTCCAGCTAACAAAAGTTGAGATTAAAACTCAAAGACTGGTGTTGTAAACTTACAAAAGATATTCTAAAAGAATTGCTCAATATTATCAAGAATCAACATGACTAAATTTTCTGGTCATGTTTTGGGGTAATGTTTTCCAAGATAGTATATTGATAGTGGGTTATTCACCTGACGAGGACTCAGAAGCTCCAAAAGTACCCACTAGCACCATTAAAAGTATTGGCAGAAACAACCACCAATTACGGTACAAAAACACCTTCTCAGCCAAAGAGGACTGGGCTAGAAGAGCGGCTTGGGTAACCTGAGGCAGAAAATAAATAATTGAGGAGATAACAAGACCAGAAGTTAAAAAGCTGTAAAGAGCAGTAATTAAGGTTCCTTTCATACCTGAAAGAAAAGCACCGGGGGTGGCGGTGAACTCTCCTTTCATAGTTAAAAAAACCACAATAGCAGCAAATAAAAAGGTTTTTACCGCAAAGACAGAAATATTGCTTTTAATCCAAATAGAATTAGAGAGCAAAGTAGAGCCCGTCAAAATCTCATGGAGGGCATTGCCAATTTCATTAGCCACAGCAAATCCAATATAAGAAGCAATTAAAGTGACTACAATTCTTGATCTTCCTAAAATAAGCCCATAACCCAAACCAATTAAAAAACACAAAGTAATAAATAGATCCCAGGTTGGCAATGTAAGCATAATAACCTCCAAATAAATTCTTCAACCCAAGAATAACACATAAAATTTCTAAAATCAACAAAAAAGGGTTGACTTAAGAATTTTTTTATGTTAAAATTTAAGGTTTTTGAAAATTAAATAAAGCTTAAAGCTCTTCCCTTCCCTTCCCCAAGAAAGGAGGAGATATCTTTGAAAAAAACTGTACTAGTATTGGTAGTACTACTTATCTTTGGTAGTCTTAATTGGAACCAACCAGAAAGCAAGAAAAGGAAAAACTCCTTCACTTGCCTCCTAACAAAAATTGAAGTGAAGGAAGTAAATTTCATCGTAACTGCCTATTACAGCCCCCTTAAAAACCAAAAAGAATATGTAATGGACAGTTACGAAGAAGAAATTATATTCCAGGGGGAAGGGAAACAGGCCGCCGATGGCACAAAGCCCTATTGGGGTATGTTGGCTGCAGATTGGTCAAGATATCCCCCAAAAACAAAAATTTTTGTTCCTGGATATACTGACAAGATCTGTGGCCAAAAATCTCCCATAGCCTTTTCAGTTGTCCACGATACTGGTGGACGAATCAAGGAAAATCACCTTGATGTCTGGATGGGTAAAGGAGATAAGGGAAGAGAAAGAGCACAAAGATGGGGAGTGAAAATACTTAAATGTCAGGTCGTTGCCAAAATATCGCAACAAAAACTGACAATTAAGTATTAACCCCGCATTAAAAGACACAGCAAAATTTGTATCCTACATTACAGTAGCCTTTACAGAAGCTGTGTCTTTTATTTTATTAATTTTATGAAGATGTCTTGAGGAATATTAACTTTGCCGATTTTTTTCAACCTTTTCTTGCCCCTTTTTTGTTTTTCCCATAGTTTTCTTTTTCTGGTAATATCTCCTCCATAAAGATGGCCAGTTACATCTTTACGCAGAGCAGGAATATCCTCCCGAGCTAAAATTCTACCACCTACTGCAGCTTGCAAAGAAACTGCAAAAAGCTGTCGGGGAATTAGCTTCTTTAGTTTTTCAACAAGTTGACGACCAATCCTAGAGGCTCCCTTCTTGGGCACAATGGAAGTCAAGGCTTCAATTTTTTCTCCTGCCACCAAGATATCTAATCTTACTAAATCCGAGACCCTGAAATCTAAAATCTCATAGTTTAAAGAAGCATAACCAGAAGAGACACTTTTAAGTTGATCATAAAAATCAACAACTACTTCTGCCAAAGGAATTTCATAAGTTAATAAAACAACCTGAGATGCATCTTGGCCGCCTCGGGAGGTTAAATATCTCATTTCTTTAAAATGAGCTCGTTTGTTTTTCAAAAGCTCCATGACCCTACCCAAATATTTGTGAGGAGTAATAATTTCCAAAAGAGCTCTGGGCTCCAAAATTTTATCAATTTGAGAGGAATCTGGAAGCTCTGAAGGATTCTTAATTAAGATTTCATGGGTGGTATTTTTCCTTATAAATTTATAAGGGACAGAAGGGGTGGTAATTAATAAGTCTAAATTATACTCTCTTTCAAGACGAGAACGAGTAATCTCCAAATGGAGAAGGCCCAAAAAACCACATCTAAATCCTTGACCAAATACAGGGGAGTTCTGGGGTTCAAAATATAAAGAAGCATCATTCAATTTTAACTTTAAAAGAGCTTCTCTTAACTTTTGGGGACTACCACTAAGAGAAAATAAAGAGGCAAAAACAAAAGGTTGGGGTTCTTGGTAACCCGCCAGGGGCCTGGAGGCCTCTTTATCTTTTAGGGTAATTGTATCTCCTGCTCGAGCTCGATCTATTTCCTTAAGCCCTGTAACTACATAGCCAATTTCTCCAGCCCCCAAACTATCAACAGGCTCCATCTGGGGTGAAAAATAACCAACCTCCAAAGATTCTGTCTCGATATTTTGAGCCATCAATTTTATCCTCCTTCCAGAAGTCAGAACACCATTTTCCACTCGCACATAACAAACAACTCCTCTATAAGGATCAAAATGAGAATCAAAAACTAAAGCTTGAAGAGGTTTATTTGGGTCTCCAGAAGGGGGAGGAATTTTCCAAATAATTGATTCCAAGATCTCTTTAACCCCCTTACCTAGTTTAGCTGAAGCTAACAATATATCATCTTCCCCAATATCTAAAAGAGAGGAGATTTCTTTTTTTGTCCTCTCTGTATCAGCGGCTTCCAGATCAATCTTGTTTACTACAGGAATGATGGTCAATCCTTGCTCTCTGGCTAAATTTAAATTAGTTAAGGTTTGAGCTTGAATACCTTTTGTGGCATCAACTAGAAGAATGACTCCTTCAACAGCAGCCAGAGACCTAGATACCTCGTATGAAAAATCAACATGACCCGGAGTATCAATAAGATTCAAAACATATTGTTTTGAATCCGGCATCTTATAACTCATCCTCACTGGTTGAAGTTTAATAGTTATTCCCCGTTCTCTTTCCAAATCCATTTGATCCAAAAACTGCTCCCGCATCTCTTTTTCCGACACAGTCTTTGTCAACTCTAAAAAACGATCCGCTAAGGTTGATTTACCGTGATCAATATGAGCAATAATAGCAAAATTGCGAATATTATTCTTGTCTTGAAGATCCATAACTATAAAGGAGGCGACGAGTTAAGAGTTTAAAAACCGCCATCTCTTCAAGTTTTAGGAGAAAAGCCAACCCAAAATAAACTATCACTGCTACCCCAATAGCACTAGCAGTCTGAATAACAATTCCCCAAAAGGTCTGCATATTAACTAGGGGGGCCACTAGATGGAGGGTGAGATAGGTAGCAAAAGCCATCACCAAGGAAGCAAAAAGAATCTTAAAAAAAGAAGTGAAAATAACAATCTCATCCAGACTACCAATCTTTTTCCGTAAATAAAACAAAAGTAAACCAAGATAAATAATACTGGAAATCGAAAAAGCCAAAGCCAAGCCAATTACCCGACCATCTTCAGGCATCCTTAAGATAATTTTATAAAAATCTATAAAGATATGGTGAGTTAAAACAACAGCCAAAACGATATTTAAAAGAACAGAAAAAACAGAAACAACTACTGGAGTCTTAACATCATGAAGAGCATAAAAAGCCCGCGTAATCAAGGGGGCTAAAGATTGAGCAAATAAAGAGATAGTAAAGACACCCAAACAGGCAGCAGTAAGCATAGTATCTATCCAGGTAAATTTATAAGAACCTAAAATAATTCTAACAGTCTGGGCTCTAATCAAAATAAGACCAAAAGTAGCAGGAATGATTAAAAACAAAATCTGTCTAATTCCCCAGGAGAGATGGTTAATAAACTCCTGGGTCCTGGAAAGGGCTGCTTTTTCAGAAAGACTGGGAAATATAGCTGTAGAAATAGAGATACCAAAAACAACTGAAGGTAAGGTCTGAATATTGTTGGCTAAATTAATCACCGCAATACTTCCCGCTTTAAGCAAGGAACCAATGACAGTGTTAAAGACCCAAATTAGCCGCTGGGCCCCCAAACTAATAGCTATAGGAACAGCAAACCTACCAATCTTCCGCAATCCCTCATCTTTAAGATTAAGAACCAATTGATATCGAAACCCAAGCTTACAAGAAGGGGGAATTTGAATAGCCATATGAAGAAAAGCACCCAAAACAACCCCCAAAGCTAAACCATAAATGCCCCATAATCTGGCAAAAACCAAAGCCCCAAAAATGATACTCAAGTTATAAATAATAGGAGTCAAAGAATAAATAAAGAATTTTTTAAAAGAATTAAGAACACTACCAAAGACCCCTGAAAGACCAAAGAAGATGGGACAAACAAGCATAATGCGAGTTAAATTAATAACTAACTGCATTCTCTCGGGTTCAAAACCAGGAGTAATAAAATGGACCAACAGGGGAATAAAAATAGCTACCAATAAAGCAATACCAACTAAAGAGAGTAATCCTAAATTGATGATGGAATTAATAATTCTAAAAGCCTCTTCTTCTCTCTTTTGAGCAATATAGGTTGAAAAAATAGGGATAATAGCTGAAGAAAGAGCTCCCCATACCAAAAGGCTATAAATTAAGTCAGGGATCTGAAAAGCGGCATAATAGGTATCCAAGAGATAAGTGGGAAATAGAGTGACAAGCACCCTATCTCGAAGCATCCCCAAAATATTACTCAAAAACAAGGTCACAATAAGAAGAACTGTGGCCCCGCCCAACTTCTTTCTTTCTTGATAAGGTGAACTTTCCATTACCCTTAGATTTTATCACAAACAACTCAAAAAACCCACTAAACAAAAAGGGGCAGCCTTTGGTGCTCAAAACCCCAGGCAGCTCAATGCCCAAACTTAAATGCTTCTTATCACCCTACTTCTTTTCCCCTGATTTAAACAACTTATCAAATGCTTCTCCTTCAATGGTCTCCTCCTGAATAAGCTTTTCAGCAATTTCTGTAAGCTTCTTTTTATTTTTGGCTAAAACATCCAAGGCTTTCCTATGGGCCTGTTTAATAATAGTATTAACCTCCTCATCAATTCTGGCTGCTATTTCCTCTGAGTAGTTTTTATGCTCGCCAAGTTCTCGACCCAAGAAAACTAACTCTTCCTTTTCCCCAAAAGTTCGAGGTCCTAGATTCTTACTCATCCCATATTCGGTAACCATTTTTCGAGCTAACCTGGTAGCTTGTCTTAAATCATTCTCAGCCCCAGTGGAAACTTCACCAAAAACTAATTCCTCAGCTGCTCGACCCGCCAAAAGTTGGGAAAGATCAGCTAAAAATTTAGATTTTGTATATATTCTTCGGTCTTTTTCCGGCCGAGACCAAGTATAACCAGCAGCCATCCCCCTAGAAATAATAGAAACTTTATGAACTGAATCGCATTCAGGAATTACTTTTGCTACTAAGGCATGTCCCGCTTCATGATAAGCGGTGATTTTCTTTTCCTCATCTGAAAGTAAACGGCTCCTTCGCTCAGGACCTAAAAGAACTTTTTCAATAGAGTTGGTGAGCTCAGACATTGCAATTTTCTTTTTATTGCGTCTAGCAGCTAAAATCGCCGCCTCATTGACCAAATTTCTAATATCAGCTCCAGAAAAACCTGAGGTAAGTTGAGCTACTCTCTTAAGGTTGACATCTTTATCTAGGGGTTTATTTCTCACATGAACTTTCAAAATTCCTTCCCTGGCTTTAATATCAGGCATATCCAAGACAACTCGGCGATCAAAGCGACCCGGCCGCAGAAGAGCAGGATCTAAAACATCTGGTCTATTGGTGGCAGCCATTACAATAACATTGGTATCGGTTTCAAAACCATCCATTTCTACTAAAATCTGATTTAAAGTTTGTTCCCTCTCATCATGACTACCACCCAAACCTGCTCCTCGCTGTCTGCCTACTGCATCAAGCTCATCAATAAATACTATACAAGGAGCGTTTTTTTTAGCTTTATTAAATAAATCTCGAACTCGAGAAGCTCCTACTCCCACAAACATCTCCACAAATTCCGATCCTGAGATGGAAAAAAAGGGAACTCCGGCCTCCCCAGCTACTGCCCGAGCCAACAAAGTCTTGCCTGTACCCGGAGGCCCAACTAGAAGAACCCCCTTGGGAATTTCAGCTCCCAATCTTCTAAATTTTTGAGGTTGCTTTAAAAATTCTACAACTTCTGTCAATTCTTGTTTCGCTTCTTCAACACCAGCCACATCTTCAAAAGTCACCTTTTGTTTTTGGGGATTAACAAGTCGGGGACGAGAACGACCAAAAAGTAAAGCTTGATCAGCACCACTTTGGGCTCGTCTCATCATAAACCAGAAAAAAGCAATAATTAAAATAACAGGTAGGAAGGAGGTGGTTAAAGCTAAAAGAACCCCACTTGTCTCTGAAGTTTTTTTAACTTCAATTTGAACCTTATCTGGAGTTATTCCATAATCTGAAAGTTTAGCTTCGGGCTCAATATAGGCTTCTTTTTTTGTCCCTTCTTTGAGATGGGCTATAACTTTATGAGTAGTTGAATCATAAACTATCCTTTCTACACTTCCTTCCTCAACTTGCTTTGAAATTTGAGAGATGTTTACCTTCTGGGCTGGTTTTTCAACAGGAATAAAAAATGAATAAATAGCCAACCCTAAAAGCAGAATAAAAATAAAATAAATTACTTGTTGTCGCCAATTTTTTTTATTCATAATACTAATCCTTATTTAAACTCAGCAGTAGTTAAAGCTGGTGGCAGCGGGTGGATTCGAACCACCGACCAACAGCTTATGAGTCTGCTGCTCTACCACTGAGCTACGCTGCCATAAGTCCATATCTTCCTCAAATCTTGCTAATCTAATTTTCAAAAAAAGACAATTAAACCAAGATGTAAATTTGGTAGCGGGGGCCGGATTTGCACCGGCGATCTCAAGGTTATGAGCCTTGCGAGATACTACTTCTCCACCCCGCGTCGAAGATAAATAAAAAATACCTAATTAATATAACAAAAAATTAAATTTTTTTCAAATCTTTATCAACGTCCACAACATATTAGACTTTTAAAGATTAAAGATAATTAAAGATGGGGGTATTTAAGAAATATTTTAAAGGTGGTAATCTGTTAAGATTTTTAGGTTGTTTTTCTATTCTTATATATCCATCTCATATGTACCAAACTTAAACGATCGTTGAATATTGGTACAGAGAGAAAATAAACTTTTTCAG
>FWPU01010165.1_pt1 | contig 14223 bp, 14 predicted proteins | sample 2228361 | NCBI WGS metagenome assembly FWPU01 (sample SAMEA103939777, study PRJEB20133) | metagenome
GAGGTCCTAACCTTAAAGAAGGAGGGATTTGAGTTTTTTGGAACGTTCTTCTTTGGGGATGAGCTGGAATCTACTCTTCTAAAAAAGCTGAGGATACCTTTAAAAGAGATCTTTAAGTAATGCCAAAAGCACTTATAGTCTCCCTTGGCGGGTCTATTGATCCAATCATAAAGTCAATCGAAGAGCACAAACCGGATTACCTATGCTTCTTTTCATCCCAAAAAAGTAATGCTGATGAATATCCCAAAGTGAAGAAAAAACTCGATGAATCCGGGATTGCACCCATAATAGAGTCAGTTGTTGTAGATGATGCAGAAAGTATAGAGCATTGCTTCGAGAAAGCCCTTGAACTGCCGATGAGAGTCAGAAAACAGGGAATCCCGATAGAAGACGTTGTTATTGATTTTACGGGCGGGACAAAACCAATGAGTGCCGCCCTCGTACTGGCGACAGTTACCAGTTTCAAAAATTTTTCATACGTCGGCGGGCGGGAAAGAACAAAAGAAGGTCTTGGGGTTGTTGTAAGCGGAGCGGAGGAAATAAAAATGGCTCTAAGCCCCTGGCAGATTCTCCTGGTTGAAGATAAGAAAAAGATTGCTCTTTTTTTTAACGGCTATCAGTTCTCCGCGGCCAAGAATATAGCAGACAGATTAGCCAAAAATCTAACTGCTATTGATAAGGCTTTGTTTGAGTGCCTCTCTAATCTCATCGAAGGATACAGGCTTTGGGATAGCTTTGAGCATAAGACGGCATTAACAACCATAGAAAAATCTAAGGACAAACTGGCCGAGCACCTAAGATACAAGGCAGACGGCGTACTAAACGGCTTTCTTGAGAGCGTAAACCTCAGCCTTGCTTTCTTGAAAGATTTGAGCGATAGGACTAAAAATTTCAAAGATATCCATATTTACCTCGTTTTTGACCTCTTCTATAATGCAAAAAGGCGGGTCCAGGAAGGAAAGTATGACGACGCCGTGGCAAGGCTATACCGGTCGCTCGAGATGATAGGACAGGTCGAGTTTCAGAAGAAATTTGGATGTCCGACTTCGGATGTCAGGGTTGAGGAATTACCCGAATCTTTAAAGGATGAAATGAAGAGAAAGCACACCGCACACGATGGAAGAGTCAGAATTCCACTATACGACACTTTTAGGGTACTGAAGGAAGCCGGCAATCCGTTCGGCCAGCTTTTTTTCGACCATGAGGACGAAATTAATAAAATCCTTGGTGTAAGAAACAGCTCTATCCTTGCCCACGGGCTAACTCCCGTTTCGAAAGAAGCCTTTGAGAAGCTATCGGCCATCGTGGAAGATTTCCTAAAAAACACGGGAGCAGAGCACCTGGTTGAATTTCCTAAACTTTCATGGGATTGAAGAAAGAGATACTCATAGCCGTCGCCGGTCTAACTCCCCAGGTCATCACCGAGACGCTTTACTATCTGGCTCAAGTAAAAAAACCCAGAAGTAAGATTTCGGAAATATACGTTATAACCACCTCGGATGGAAAGCAGGAAATTCTGGAGAAGCTGCTGGATAAGGATAAAGGAAAGTTCTTTGAATTCTGCAAGGACTGCAAGATAAAGCCTTGGTCGATTAAATTCGATGAAAAGAGTATTATCCTTCTTCGGGATTCAAGAGGAAAACCTCTAAAAGACATTCGGACGGCCAGAGATAACGAGCTCGTCGCAGACCAGATTACCGAATTTATAAGGGAAAGAACCGAAGACTCCAATACCATTCTTCATTGCTCCGTCGCCGGTGGAAGAAAAACGATGTCCGTTTTCCTAGCGTACGCTTTAATACTATTTGGAAGGCCGAAAGATACACTCTCCCACGTTCTTGTCGATGAAAAATCAGAGAGAGATAAAGATTTCTTCTATCCTAAAATAAACGCCGAAAGGAGAACTTCTATTGACCTTGCCGAGATTCCCTACCTCAAGTTAAGAGAGAAAATAAGGAATCTCTTGGTCTCCAAGAAAACTCCGTTCGGGCGAATAGTAAGGGCGGCGCAAAAGGAGATTAATGCGATGCCTTCGCCCGAGCCTCTTCAGGTGGATTTAAAGAAAAGGTGTATAAGGATTGGACGAAGAGAGATAAATCTCAATGCGAAGCTCATAGCGGTTTACGCCTACTTTGCCGAGATGCGAAGGACACTTCCCGGCAATACAGCCTTTCGACAGCTAAAAGGAGCAAACGCCTTAAATCCTGAAGAGGTAATAAGGTACATTGGAAAGGTGCGGCCAGATGCCGACCTCAAGAAATACAAGTTCCGTAGGGAGAATATCCTCCAGGATATCAGCAAGATAAATAGAAAAATCTACGATGCCTTGGATAACCCGGCCCTTGCCCTACACTATAAAATAACCACCGCCGAGCCCGGAAAGAGGATGTACGGAGCCACACAATACGGAATCCGCATCGATAAGTCAAAAATAAAGCCCCCGGTCTTACCCTACTAGCAATATTTCCGAAAGGTTGTTTTTTATTTCTTCCACCCTTGCAAGGTTTAAAATGGTTATAAAAACCTTAAAAGGGTGGATGATTATGAATGGAACATCAATCATTCTTTTTTCCTTGCTTCTTGGTTCATGCAGCGTAGGAATGGCCCTCCATGGCAAGCCTGATACTGATTTGTCGGTGCTTAAGACGGGAGAAGACAGAACCGTTATCAGGGCTAATCTGGGAAATCCGGAGTCGGTAACCACGAATACGGATATGTTTATAGCCTGTAAAGGGAAAGAGCCCTCCACAGGGCGCGCAATAGGACATGGCATAATGGACTTTTTGACACTCGGGTTATGGGAAGTAATCGGAACCCCGGTTGAAGTCATAAGCGACTCCTCGGGCGAATGTCGGAGGATAACCGTCGTGTACGACGAGAACAATAAAGTAATAAGCATCGAATGACACATGATTGAACCGGTGATAGATGCCTTAATTCAAAGTGTTACTACTTTGATTCTAGGCAAGGTGATTTCAGAGGCAAGCGCGAGTAAGCTCAAGAAGCGGAACCAAATAATAACCCCAGAAACAATTAAACCCCATGAGATGGATATTTCACTCGGAGGAGACCTGGGCCAGGAACTTATTTCCGCTTATAAGAGGTTCGTTGAGACCAAAGACCCGTTAGCCGTTCAAGAGTATCTAAAAATGGCCGGTTCAGACAGAGAGATAATATTTGTCGTAGAACTTTCCCGAACTGTCGAGGATGACGTCAGAATTCAATTCGGAAAGTCCGTAGAATACGTGGTCTCTTCGGTAAGGGAGATAGACCGGGCAGAGTTTCCAGAGATAGCCGTCAGGATAGCGAATTTCCTGAAAGTCGTAAATACCGTCCACAAAGGTCCTAAAATCCACCTCATCTTGTCCATTCCCGTTGTCCTGGGATTCCAGATCGGGCAGTTCGTAGGGATTTCGCACTACAACATAGAGCTTTATCATTTTGAGAGGGGCAGATACCTAAGAATTCCCTCCATAAAAAGGGGATAAATTAATCTTAAGTAATGCCCCAAAAACTCAACACTAATTACTAACCACTAACCACTAACCACTAAACACTATATTATGTGGGATGAGCTTCTTCCAGTATCTTTAATTTCTGAAATTATTTTCTGTCCTCGGAATTTTTACTACCGCGCCTGCCAGGGGGCAGAGGCAATAAACAAATTCGTCCTGGAAGGCACCCTCCTGGATGAGAGAAGAAACGAGAGAGAAAAAGTTAAAACTCGAGAAAAAATACAAATCAGAGAAGTGAGCCTTTCCTCTGAGACCTTGGGGGTAATAGGGGTGCTCGATGCTGTCGAGGAAAACGGTAGTTTGTACCCGATAGAATACAAAAGAGGAGAATTAAAGGAGAGCTTACGGGACGACGTTCAACTTTGTCTCGAAGCAATGCTCTTAGAAGAGCAAACCGGGAAATCCGTTCCTTATGGATACATCTATTACTCGGCCTCAAAATCTAGGAGAAGGGTTGATTTTACGGATGAACTCAGAGTTACCTCCATAGAGACAATAGATAAAGCAAGAGAAATCCTATACAAAGGCGAAATACCGGAACCGGTAGCGGACGAAAGATGCCCCGGATGTGCCCTATTTTCAATCTGTCTTCCCTTCGAAGTCCGGTCATTAAAAGAAAAAGCACCTTTGTCTAAGCGTATTATCCCCGAACTTCATACGGGAAGGGTTCTCTACGTGGATGAACATGGAGCTTACGTGGGAAAGAGAGGCGGGAGAATTATTGTTACAAAAGAGAAAGAGGTAATAGCAGAAATGCCCGCTTCTTATCTAAGCCAGCTTGTTCTTTTTTCAAACGCCAATATCTCTACCCAAGCCATAAAATTCCTGCTGAGAATGAACGTGGAGATAATATACCAATCCCCCTGGGGCAGGTTTGAGGGAAAATTCGTTCCGGAGGAGAACAAAAATTCGCTCCTCCGGCTGGCACAATACAAATCTCACCTGGATGAACCCTTTTCCCTAGAGGTTTCAAAAGCCTTTGTTATGGGAAAGCTCGCCAACATGCGTACGCTTCTTCTCAGACAGAATAGAGAACTTCTGGATAGTGAAGTAGAAAAAGCATGCGTTGAAATCAAGAACGTAATGGATAGGCTGGAAATGGTCGGAAGAAAAGATGAACTCTTAGGTTTTGAGGGAATCGGAACCAGGCAATATTTCAGCGTGTTTGGGAAGCTCATTAAACCAAAGGCGTTCGGTTTTGATTTTGAAAAAAGAACAAAACGCCCACCCCGCGACCCGGTGAATGCGCTTCTCAGTTTCGGATATAGTGTACTTGTGGGAGACATGGTTTCTTCCTTGTCCACAGCCGGGCTAGACCCATATATCGGTTTCTTTCATTCCACAAAATACGGACGCCCCGCGCTTGCGCTCGACCTTATGGAGGAGTTTCGCCCGGTTATAGTTGATTCCTTAGTGTTAACTTTGCTGAATAAGGGAATGGTTACGGAAAAGGACTTCAAAGAGAAGTTTGGAGGAGTATTTTTCGAAGAAGATGGAAGGGAGGCATTTTTCAGGGCTTATGCGGGAAGAGTCCAAACCGAGATCGTGCATCCTGTGTTTGAATACCGGGTAAGTTACCGAAGGGTCTTTGAAATACAAGCAAGATTCCTGGCAAAGGTCCTGACCGGGGAGATTGACGAATATATGCCTTTTTTGGTGAGATAATAAAAATGAGAAGGCTAATCGTCGTCTATGACATATCGGATGACAAGAGAAGAATTAAGCTCTTTAAATCTCTTGAGGGTTATGGAATCCCGGTCCAGTTTAGCGTCTTCGAGTGTGAGCTAAGTGATCAGGACTTCCTTCTGATGAAAGATAAGGTAGAAAGAGTGATTGATAAAAAAGAAGACACCGTTATCTATTACGAACTTTGCCCGAGGTGCTGGAATAAAACTGAGAGAGTGGGGATAAGAAAAAAGATTATGCCCGAGCATGTAGTTGTGGTTTAAAGAGCTTGACACGAGATTCAGATTTTTATAACATGGTGAAAAAGGCCAACTGGGGACACGTGGGTTCTTTGACAATTGAATAGAACTACAGTTTTTAGTGTTTAGGAATTAGTGTTTAGGTAATTCTTAAATGCTACAAATTAAACACTACACACTAAAAAAACTACTTTTCGAGCGTCGAGGAAACACAAAAAACCTGGGAGATGCTCGATGTGAGAAAGTTTAATGTTTCAGGCGAGTTACAAGGTATGAGCGATAATAGTTGTGTAAAAAAGCAAGGGAAAAGCGGGGATGTTTGAAAACCTGATTGTAACAGGTTAGAATCAGCTAATTTTTCGTGGATACGTAGAAAGAAGCTAATTCCCGGAAGGGAATGGGTTAGGGATGTAGGGACAAGGGACAAGGGACAAGGGATAAGGGATAGGGGATAAGGGTGGAAAAAACCAATCTAGTCCCATATCCCCAGTCCCTATTATGATATAATGAAGATTATTCAAAGCTCTTAAGGCCAAAAGATGCTAAAAAGAAAAGTAAGACTCACATACGAAGACTATGCTAGCCTAAGCGACGATAAAAGATACGAGCTTATTGAAGGAGAATTGTACATTACTCCCTCTCCTGATGTATATCATCAAAACGTATTAGCAAAACTTTTTGTATTTTTAAGAAATTTTACTGAGAAAAAGCAACTCGGAATCGTGCTTTGCGCACCTCTCGATGTCGTGCTTTCTGAGAACGACGTTCTACAGCCCGACATTCTTTTTATCTCAAAAGGGCGATCAGAAATAATAACGGAGAAAAATATAAGAGGGGCCCCAGACCTTGTTGTTGAAATTCTTTCTGCAGGAACTCTTGAAAGAGACAAAATAGTAAAGAAAAACCTCTACGAAAGGCATGGAGTTAGAGAATACTGGATAGTTGACCCCACTGGGAAATTTATAGAAGTTTTGACCCTACAAAAAGAGGGATTCGAGGTTTACGGTATATTCTTCTTAGATGATGAACTGACCTCTCCTCTATTAAAAAAGCTTACGATTCCTTTAAAACAGATTTTTTTCTAAGTAATGCCAAAAGCGCTAATAGTCTCCCTTTGTAGAACGATCAACCCTATAATAAAGTCTATAGAGTCTCACCAGCCTGCCTACCTCTGTTCCTTTTCCTCTCAAGAAGGGTATGCCCCGGAGTGAAGCTACCTGGGAACGGCTATTCTCCTGATTCCCATGCTCCTGCCGCTCTCTTTATCCAGGTCTATTACGACCCCATTGAGCCAGGCATTAGCCTTAGCCGGTTCGTTTCTCTCCGGCATAAGGGTCAAAAACCTTTTAATGGCTATCTCCTTCTCCATCCCGATCACCGAGTCCATCGAGCCGGTCATCCCCACATCGGTTATGTAGGCAGTTCCCTTGGGTAAAACCCTCTCGTCCGCAGTTTGCACATGGGTATGGGTTCCTATCACCGCGCTTACCTTCCCATCCAAATACCATCCCATGGCTATCTTTTCCGAAGTGGCCTCGGCATGAAAATCAACTACTATGAGCCTGGTATGTTTTGCCACCTCTTCTACCAAAGCGGAAACCTTCTGAAAACAGGGTTCGTAGGAATCCATGAAAAGGTTGCCGCAAAGATTAACCACTGCAATACTCGGCCCGTCTTTGACCTCGAAAATCCCGTGACCGGCGCCGGGGGTAGTTGGCGGGAAATTTGCCGGCCTGAGGAGCCTCGGCTCTTTATCTATGTAAGGGATTATTTCCTTTTTATCCCAGATGTGGTTTCCGGACGTGAGGACATCTATACCGCAGTCAAATAGATATTCGGTGATTTTTGGTGTAATTCCCTTCCCGCCCGCGGCGTTCTCGCAATTGGCTATGACAAAATCGATTTTATGCTTCTTGACCAAATCGGGAAGGAGAACCCGGACCGTTTCCCTACCTGCTTCTCCCACTATATCCCCTATGAAAAGAACGCTTAGACCTTTGTTCATTGTTCTATTAAATCTATCTGGATTTTGATTAAATTGGTAATGTTGTTCGCTTAAATACTTTTATGGTCTTTGAATTTTTAAATCGGACGGGTGTTGGATATAATCTTAGCTAATTGTAATTTAACTTGAGAATTCACTACGGCTTGCCACAGAGTTTCTTCTGTCATTGCGAGCACGTTCCCCATGCTCAGTGTAAACTCCGCGAAGCAGTCTGACACAGGATGTCATTCCGAACGAACGTGAGGAATCTAATTAGATTGCTTTGTCGCTTTGCTCCTCGCAATGACATGTGTGATCGCTTGCGCAGCTTCTGATACCCTAGTTGCCACAGGGAGGTTCATTTATTAATCTGACAATGGGTCATTACTCTGCAAAAACTATTACTTGTTGCTCCCGCGAAGCTTGTCCTAGCGGAGGCGGGGAGCGGGAATCCATGGTAGGAACACGCCACGGCGTGTTCCTACATATATAGATGTCCGATCCCCGAATGCTTTAATCGGGTATCATTCGGGCATGACATAAGCAGCCATTCCAATAAATCTCTGTCATATTCGATTGGAGATTATACGGCTGTTGCCTTCTGAATATTATGCTATATATATCTAATTAATCTAAACCGTATTTGAAAATCTAAAGAAGTGCTAACATACGATTTTGGCATTTTATGGTTTTCCTACCTTAAAGTTGAGCCAGCTATAAGATTAAAGAGGAAATGTTATTTGAAGATAATTACTCTTGATGGGTTTTCATTGCCTTATAATTATCTATACAAACCTTATGAAGTTCTATATCTTTCCTGAAGCTATTGACTAAAAATGTATTTTGGTGCTATATATGCATAAGGAGGGTGAAGTGATGAACTATATTAAAACCTTTACTGTAGCCGCATTAATTTTTGTGGCTTCGTGTGGTGATGATGATAACGGTTGTTTAACCCCTGAAGAGATTGCAAACTCCGAATGCCCCGCTGAGGATTTACTAAATGTTTGCGAACCGTTCTTTTGCGGATATGAAATTGAAGTAGATGGAGAAATTTTAGTTGTTGATTTTTTTCTACCACCTTCAGTTGATTGTGAAGCGGTAAATTGTGATACACTAGACTGTGGAGAAGCATCTACTTTCAGTAATCTCGAAATTGGTGAGAACGGCATTCCATCTGGCACAACAACTAATATACTAGTACCGGGCGAGCAAATCTTATTTGGTTGTTCTTTTTTTTAAATTGGTTTTAATTAACAATAAATACTAGTGATTGACGTAATCGAAGCCTTCTTAGCTTGGGAATTAATTGGCCTCGACTGAGTTTGTTTAATTCACGATGTGGCTACTCCCTGAAAACGACCCCGGAATACAACATTTATTTCCATTTAAACATTTTCCTTGTTGATTACTACTAAATTGGCAATTATTGCCGTTTGAACAAGCAACGCCACAGTTTGATGAAACACATTGACCAGCGTTATTACCATTTATGCAGTGAGCTACACTTTGAACATTGAAATCCATCTCAGCGTGGCAATAACCGTAATTATGAGCAGCTTCATGTCTAACTACACCCCAATTATTCCTCGTGGTATTGTCCGCTATGTAAATTTTTTGGTTAATGCTCTTTCTCGGTGTTGTTTTAGAAGGTTGAGTTCCGCACGCAGCAAACTGGCCCCCACAAAAATTTACAAACTGCGGGTCACTATTTGTTAAATAAGATTGTATCGTAGTATTTACTGGGTCACACATGAACGGAGATCCACTATTGTGACCGTTCATACATTGTACCAAGGATGAAGAACCTCCGGTAGAATGATTATTCGTCGCTGTCCAAATATTATCCATAATATGATCAGCAAAAGGGGTTCCATAACACGTGTAATGATCATAATTTATGCATACTTTAATTTTTGCTAGAAGCCCATCATTTGGACAATTATCGCATGGAGCAAAGTCACATCCAAATGTATAGCAACTACCTGCTGGTTTAAAAATGCCGCTCGTACAACCATTGGGACTTGGAACACTGTCAGCCCAGGCTAGGTTTGGAGAAATAAGTTCTAGTAAATTTCCTTTCCAATCAATCCAGTTGGGCAGTGTAAAGTATGCCATGGATAAATCTACTATTATCTCGTCGGGATCAGGGGGTGGGAGATAGAAAAAATAAATTTCTTTTTTCCCATACGTTCTTGCCCAATCCATAATTTTTTCTATATCAGTTGTTCCCTCCGCAAGTATAAAAAGCTCTCTTTCTGACTCAGGGGTACCAGGAAAAATAGCTGGTTCATCTTCCTTTCGAATCCAACTGTAACCAGGTGGTAGTTTAGAGCGGAATTCAGAAGGAATTTCCATTGGATTTCCAATCAAAATTGTGTAAGGCTCCCTCACCTGACTCCTGGTGTATAGGGAAAACACCAAAATTCCGACAAAGGCTGTCAACAAAAACAAAACATAAAGTTTAGGATGCACTCTCATATTTCCATCCTCCTTCAAGCGCTTGCTAACTTTAAATCATTTTATTCATAAACACCATCTATCCTCATTCTTGCACAAAACATAATGTTTTGTCAAGGTAAAACTTGCAGGTTTCTATATTGTAACAATGCCTAAATGCCTCCACTTCATTATTCCCACAATTTTTTACATCCATCTCGGATTGCGTATAATCTTCCGCACAGCGAGGATTAACCAACATGACCAATGACCCCAGCACATCACCCATAGGCATATTTGACTCCGGCATAGGCGGGCTCACCGTGGTGAGGGAGATTGTCAAGCTGTTGCCCCACGAGAACCTAATCTATCTAGGCGATACGGCCCGTGTTCCGTATGGCACAAAATCAAGCAAGACCGTAATCGCCTATTCCCAGAGCAACGCCTCGTTTCTCCTATCCAAGGGCATCAAGCTTTTAGTGGTAGCATGTAACACCGCTTCCGCTGTTGCGCTTCCCAGCCTGAGGTGGGACCTAAGAATCCCAATAATCGGGGTGACAGAGCCCGGTGCGAGAAGGGCGGTCAGGGTGACAAAAACGGGCCGGGTAGGGGTTATAGGCACTCCATCCACCGTCAAAAGCAACGCTTACAAAAAGGCCATGGAGAATATAGCGCCAGAGGTCAGCGTCTATTCCAAAGCCTGCCCTCTCTTTGTCCCCCTCGCCGAGGAGGGATGGACCGATGGGGAGATAGCGGAGCTTGCAGCCAGGAGATACCTGGAGGGTTTTAGGGAATCGGAGATCGACGTGCTTATTCTAGGCTGCACACACTATCCGCTCCTCAAGGAGACGATTCAAAAAGTGGTGGGTGAGACTATAACGCTGGTTGATTCTGCCGAGGAAACGGCCCTCGAAATAAAGAGGGTTCTTGAGGAGAACGGAACAGCGAACCGGGGTCCCGGCATAGCCAAGAGGGAATTCTATCTGACCGATGTGTCCGAAACCTTCATCTCGATTGCCGGGAGATTCTTGGGAGACGATATCGGGGAGGTTCAGCAGGTAGATTTATGAAAAAAGATAGGGGCGCATGGCCATACGCCCCGTCACCAATATTACTCCTGTGCTAAAAGCTTCTTAACTTCCTCCGTCAGCGGCGGCAGCACCTCAAACAGGTCGCCGCAAATTCCATAATCGCATTTCTGGAAAATGGGCGCTTCCGGGTCTTTGTTGATTGCCACGATCACCTTGGATGAACCCATACCGGCATAATGCTGAATGGAGCCAGAAATCGCAATCGCCACGTATAGAACAGGTGATACCACCTTTCCGGTCTGGCCTACCTGCATCTCAAATGGAGCGTATCCTGAGTCCACCGCCGCGCGAGATGCGCCTGCCGCCGCGCCGAATGCGTCGGCAAGCTCGAAGATGTACTTGAAATTCTCTGCGCTTCCCAGTCCGCGCCCGCCGGAGACGATTCGCTCCGCTTCGGTAAGCTCGGGCCGCTCCGATTGCTTTCTTTTTACCTCTATGACCTTGGTCACAATGTTTTCCGGTTTCAGGTCGACCGATTCGTTGACCACTTCGGCACTCTTTGGGGCTTCCTCTACCTTAAACACGTTCGGCCTGATGGTGGTCATCTGCGGTCTATGGTCGAGAAATTCTACGGTGGAAATGGATTTGGCGGAGTATTTGTATCTCTGGACCTTAAGCCTGTTATCGTCAGTCAGGTCCAACTCGACCGCGTCCATCGTAAGACCCGCTCCCACGTTAGCCGCCGCCCTGGGGAAAAAGTCCTGGCCTATGGATGTGTTTCCGGTAATTACGATCGCCGGGCTGTGTTTTTTGATTAACTCGGAAAGCGCAGTGGCATATCCTTCAGGCGTGTAATCTTTCAACAGTTCGTTATCTACGACGTAAACCTTTTCCGCACCATACTTTCCCAGCTCTTCCGCCAGCCCAGAGACCCCGGAGCCGATCAGGAATCCGCAAAGCGGTGCTCCCATTTTACCGGCGAGCTTTTTTCTGGCCTCGGATAAGGCCTCAAAAGTTACCTTTCTCACTTTACCGTCTATAGTAAGATCTGCAACTACCCAGATTTCATTGCTCATTTTGTTCCTCCTTGTTATCTACATCTAATAAATGTTGGTGCACTTGGTGCCCGGGTTCGCGGTTAAATTACCTTGGCCTCTTCCCGGAGAAGCTTTACGAGCTCGCGAGCCGATTCAACAACCTCGTTATCCTTTACCATGTCCTGTTTAGACCCCTTAATCACCTTAAGTTTTCTCTCTATCTGCGGAATCCTGTATGAGACGGTCTTGAATCTCGCCCCGGCCTGGCCTAGCGCTTCTTTGGTTAAACCCAATCCAGCCACGTCAATGCCGTCTATGGTTACCTCTTTAAGCGGTTTCTTCTTTGCTTTCATTATCCCGGGAAGTGAAGCGTATCTCGGCTCGTTTAATCCCCTTTCGCAGGTGATTACGGCCGGAAGCGGAACCTCTACGATGACCTGCCCGCCCTCTATCTCTCTTTGACAGGTGGCCTTCTTATGGTCGGATGATATCTCAAGCTTGGTCACTATGGCTACGTGGGGAATCCCCAATTCCTCTGCCACCTGGATTCCGACCTGTCCGGTCTCCTCGTCAATCATCTTCTTCCCGGTGAGAATTAAATCGAATTCACCGAGATTCTTGATCTCCTGGGCGATCGCCTTGGAGATGGCGTAAGGGTCCGTATAGGCGAAGCTTTCGTCCTTTATGTGTACGGCGGTGTCTGCTCCCATAGCCAGGCCGGTACGGAGGGCCTCGGCGCATCTTGCCGGCCCCATGGTGATGAGTACCACCTCACCCCCTAGCTTTTCCTTGATTCTTATGGCCTCTTCGATGGCAAACTCATCGTAGGGATTTACGATCCATTTTATCCCTTCGTTATCTATCGAGTCCCCGCTTGAAGCAACCTTAATCTTGGCCTCGGTATCCGGGGTCTGCCTAACAATGACAATACTTCTCACGGCAGTCTACCTCCTCTTTATTTTAGTTAGTATTCAAAAAATTCGTAAAAACGACTTGGCATCGGTTATAGCTAGATACTTTAAAACCAGTTCTAATTTGTAAGGAACGCATATACGCATTCCCTAAGAGTTAAGGAAAATTAAAGTATTAGTAGCTGTTTAACAGTTCGATGAAAAACGTAAAAAACTAACGGATTGGCAATTGATTGTCAAGGAAGATGCCGGCTACTGGCGGAGCTTTAGCCCGGAAACCTCCGCAGCCGGGTACGAGCGGGGAATTATGTTGCAACTCCTTGCCGGTAATGGGATAATTACTCGGCAAGGAATTAGTAACTCTGAGATATAGGCCCCGGAAACAGGACTTACCGTTTGACTATAAAGGCTTTAGTATAAAGTGGGTTATAAATGTCCTTAAACAGAAGCGACCTGACCGAAGAGAAGAAATCCGGCCCACCTGAGCAAATCGAGCGTCCGATACCCCTCACCGAAGACCGTTTTTTCCTGGAAGGCCCCCATTCCAGAAAAAAGGAGCTATGGATAGTTATTAAGGCGATGTATGAGTTCATAAAGGGATTTCGGAGCCTTCATTTCGTCGGTCCATGCGTTACCGTGTTCGGCTCGGCCCGTTTCAAGGAGGACCATCCATACTACGCCCTGGGAAGGATCATCGGGCGTCGGCTGGCGGAGATGGGTTTCACCGTAATAACCGGCGGCGGGCCGGGGATAATGGAGGCGGCCAACCGGGGAGCGAAGGAGGCAGGGGGAATGTCGGTCGGGTGTAACATTATTCTTCCCCAAGAACAAAAACCCAATCCCTACCTGGACAGGTGGGTGACGTTTCATTATTTCTTTGTCCGCAAGGTCATGTTGTTCAAGTACTCCTATGCATTTGTAGTGATGCCCGGCGGCGTCGGCACGATGGATGAATTCTTTGAAGCCATAACTTTGATCCAAAACAAGAAGATATTCAATTTTCCCCTGGTTCTAATCGGTAAGGATTACTTCCAGCCGCTCATGAATTTTCTAAAGAACATGGCCATAGAAGGCGCGATCTCCTCTTCTGACCTGGAACTTCTTCTTTTGACCGATTCGGTGGATGAGGCGATGGAGCATATAAGGGTACACGCAGTAGAAAAATTCGGATTAACCAGGCGGAAGATTCCGAGACCATCCAGATTACTCTGGGAGTAAATCTTTTCCTTCGGATGCCCCCGTTAAATATAAAGGAGCATCAAAGTTGTCCAAAATATGAGATTGCTTCGCAGCAAAAAGAAAGTATAGAATTTCTTGAGGAGTTTGCCGTTCGACGCCGCTCAGGACGAACGGGTCTTTTATTCTTGATTAATAGCGGATG
>FWPU01010166.1_pt1 | contig 14223 bp, 12 predicted proteins | sample 2228361 | NCBI WGS metagenome assembly FWPU01 (sample SAMEA103939777, study PRJEB20133) | metagenome
CGCGATCCTCATCAGCATCATCGTGACGGGCATCGCCTTCGTGGCGGTCAATCTATTCGTCGCTTACATTGTAGTCCGTTACCGCCGACGAGAGGGGAGACAAGCCTCTTTCATCCCTGAACATAAAAAGCTCGAGCAGGTGCTGATCTGGATCACGGCTATCGGCATCGTTATCCTGCTCGCGCCGGGTCTCTTTGTGTACTCCCGCTTCATTCGAGCCCCTCAAGATGCCTTGCTGGTCGAGGTCGTCGCGGAGCAATGGAAGTGGAGCTATCGTTTCCCAGGGGAGGACGGCAAGCTGGGCCAAGCAGACCCCAAGCTTTTCAGCTTGCAAAACCCCTATGGGATCAATCCCGATGACCCGGCAGCCCAAGACGACATTCTCATTATGGGGAACGAAGTTCATTTGCCCCTTGGAAAACCCGTCCGGCTGCAGATGCGTTCTAAAGATGTCCTCCACAGCTTCTACGTGCCCAACTTCAGGGCCAAGATGGACATCGTGCCCGGCATGGTGACTCATGTGTGGTTTACCCCCACAAAAACGGGGAAGTTTGAGATCGCTTGTACGGAGTACTGCGGGATCGGCCACTTTCAAATGCGTGGCATAGTCGTCGTTGACGAAAAAGAAGCGTTCGCGGATTGGCTGCAGCAGCAGCCGACTTTCGCAAAGCTCCTAGAGAAGCCCGAAGATCTCGTCGAGCGGGGCAAGCAGCTCGCCCAAGCCAATGGCTGTCTGGGCTGCCACAGCACGGATGGCAGTAAAAGTTTCGGGCCCACGTGGAAGGGGCTCTATGGCAAGCAAGAAGAGCTCGAAGATGGCACGATAATCACAGTTGACGAGGCGTATTTGAAAGAATCCATTATGAATCCCAACGCCAAGATCGTCAAGGGCTTCCCGCCCGTGATGCCTGCCTTTAAGACATTAAGCGACGAGGAGCTCGAAGCCATCATCGCTTATATCAAGAGCCTAAATGAAAAAGGGGGTTCGTAGCGTGACAGAGGGGGAGCAGACCGCACCTGCTGAACTGCGACATCTCCACGAGCCAGGGGGTTGGTGGACCAAGTATATCTTCAGTCAAGATCACAAAATCATTGCCATACAATACACAATTACAGCGATGATCGTTGGGTTTGTGGGGTTGGGGCTGTCTGGGCTGATGCGCCTGCAGCTGGGCTTCCCCGGCAGCTTCAATTTCATCACTCCAAACACTTACTATCAAGCCGTCACCATGCACGGCATGATCATGGTGATCTATTTGCTCACCGCGCTGTTTTTGGGCGGCTTCGGAAACTTTTTAATTCCGCTGATGGTGGGCGCCCGCGATATGGCCTTTCCGCTTGTCAACATGCTCAGCTATTGGGCGTATTTGATTTCTGTGCTGGTGCTTTTGGCGAGCTTCTTTGTGCCGGGCGGTCCCACAGGTGCAGGCTGGACCCTCTATCCGCCTCAAGCCATCCTCCCTGGGACCCCCGGGAATGAGATGGGCATCGCCTTGATGCTCATCTCTCTTGTGATCTTCATCGCCGCGGCCACCATGGGCGGACTCAATTATGTGACGACCGTGCTGCAGCTGCGCACCCAAGGCATGACGCTGATGCGCATGCCGTTAGCTGTCTGGGGCATCTTCGTGGCGTCCATTTTGGCGCTGCTGGCCTTTCCCGCGCTTTTTGTCGGCGGCGTGATGCTGCTCTTAGACAGAGTCGCGGGCACCAGCTTCTTCATGCCCAGCATCTTTCAATGGGGGCAGAAGCTTAGCTACGAAGGCGGCAACCCGCTGCTCTTTCAACATCTCTTCTGGTACTTCGGCCATCCCGAAGTGTACATCGTAGCGCTTCCGGCCTTCGGGATCATTTCTGATTTAATCAGCACCCACTCCAGAAAACCCATCTTCGGCTATCGCATGATGGTCTGGGCCATTGTCGCGATCGGTGGGATCAGCTTCATCGTCTGGGCACATCACATGTTCGTCAGCGGCATGAACCCCTACTTCGGCTTCTTCTTCGCGACTACTACACTGATCATCGCTATTCCCACAGCCATTAAAGTCTACAACTGGGTGCTCACGCTGTGGCGGGGCAGCATTCAGTTGACGGTCCCGATGCTGTTCGCCATCGCCTTCCTGCTGACTTTCATCATCGGCGGACTCACAGGGCTCTTTTTGGGCAACGTAGCCGTAGATGTCCCGCTCTCAGATACTTATTTTGTGGTCGCCCACTTTCACTTGGTCATGGGCGTGGCGACCATTTTAGCCATCTTCGGCGGGATCTATCACTGGTTCCCTAAGGCCACCGGGCGGATGATGAACGACGCATTGGGCAAGATCCACTTCTGGGTCACGTTTTTGGGCACTTACGCTCTCTACTTCCCGATGCATTATTTGGGCTTTCTGGGTGTGCCGCGAAGATACTTTGCCTTTCAAAACTTCGAGTTCATCCCACCCTCGGCCCGAGCGCTCAACGCCTTCATCACGGTGACCGCGTTAGCCGTGGGCATCACACAACTGCTGTTTCTGTTCAACTTGGTCTGGAGCATCTTTAGAGGGAAGCGAGCGGGGGCGAACCCCTGGCGGGCGACCACCCTCGAATGGCAGACGCCGGACACGCCTCCCATCCACGGCAACTGGGGGCCGCAGCTGCCTATGGTCTACCGCTGGGCGTATGACTACAGCGTCCCGGGGGCCTCTCAAGACTACATCCCGCAAAATGTGGCGTTGGCCCCCGTGATCGAAGGCGACGGCGGAAGCTCCGCTTCACCTTCAAAAGGGAAGGGGGCTAAAGGGTGATGGCGATGCTTCGGGTGAAAGAGAAAGGTATGGCTAGCCCTGTCTCTACACAACGAAATAGAGGCGATGGTCGGGGAGGCCGAGACGGCTACGGCCAGTGGGAAGGCGGGGCGTTCTCACTGCCTACAGCAAAGATCGGGTTGTGGGTCTTTCTGGCGGTGCCCACGCTGCTGTTCGCAGCGATTGTCAGCGCTTACATCGTCCGCCTGGGGCTTCCCGATTGGAAATCGCTTCCGAAGCCTGGGATTTTGTGGGTCAACACGGGGTTTTTGATCTTGAGCAGCCTGGCGCTCCAGTGGGCTTCAATCTCAGCCCGCCGCGGTCAGTTGAAAGAGATGCGCCGGGGGCTCCTCGCTGGAGGGCTCTTGGGGATATTTTTCATGGGCGGCCAAGTTTGGGCCTGGCAGCAGCTTCGGGAGCTGGGGTACTTCATGGCGACCAATCCCTCAAGCAGCTTCTTTTATCTCATTACAGCCCTTCATGGGGTGCATCTTCTGGGGGGATTGGTGGCCTGGGGGCGAACGGTGAAAAAAGCCTGGCGCCGCCAGGCGTATACGACTCAAGACAATCTCAGCATTGAGCTTTGCGCCGTCTACTGGCATTTTTTGCTGTTGGTTTGGCTGGTTCTGTTCGGTCTGATGCTCATCACGTAAAGACCAAGTTGCAAGGAAGGAGAGGCTGAAGTATGGCTCAAATAACAGAGCGAGGGCTGCGTGCGCTGGTGGCCGACTGGTCTGCTGATCTGCGGGCGTTTAGAGTCAGCTGGGGCAAGGCGATGATGTGGATCTTTCTGGTGAGCGACTCCTTCATCTTCGGCTCATTTCTTACCGGGTACATGGCGGCGCGGATGTCTACAACAGTCCCTTGGCCCGACACGGGTGAAGTCTTCGCCCTGCACATCGCTGGGGAGAATATCCCGCTTATTCTAATTGCGATAATGACCTTTATTTTAATTAGCAGCAGCGGCACCATGGCCATCGCCGTCAACTTCGCCTACAGGCGCGAGAAGGCGAAGACGGCACTCTTTTTACTGCTTACGGCGCTTTTGGGCGCGACCTTCGTGAGCATGCAGGCCTTCGAGTGGACGAAGTTAATTGTCTCTGAAGGGGTCCGGCCGTGGGGGAACCCGATGGGGGCGGCCCAGTTCGGCTCCTCCTTCTTCATGATTACGGGTTTCCACGGGCTGCACGTGACCGCCGGCGTGATCTATCTTTCGATCACGGCGGCCCAAGTTCTTCGGGGTGTCTTTGATCGAACGGGAAATTATCAAAGAGTCGAGATCGCGGGGCTCTACTGGCACTTCGTCGATCTCGTGTGGGTGTTCATCTTCCCGTTCTTTTATCTGTGGTGAGTGACTATGGAACGCACAGCGATAGAACATGCAGAAGAGCAGCAACAGCATCCGATCGGGGTCTATTTGAGAGTGTGGGGGCTGCTGTTCGTGCTGAGTGCCATGTCTTATTTGGTTGATTTCTTTGAGGTTCAAGTGGTGCTCAAGCGGTTCTTGATTACGGTTTCCGCCCTGATGAAGGCCGGCCTGATCGTGAGCTACTTCATGCATCTGCGCTTTGAGAGACTCAGCCTCGTCTATGCCATCGTGCTTCCGCCTCTTTTGCTGTTAGCCCTGATCGGGATCACGACGTCCGAAGGCCAGTATGTGGCCTGGCTCAGGCAGTTGTTCTTCGGGCCTTAATGAGACAAGGATGCGATATTTGAAAAGCACCTTTTTGGCAATCGTATTCGTGCCCATGAAGGTTTATGCCTTCCACAACCTGCGCCAGGGGATTTCTGACATGCTCGGAGCTGCAGGTTGGGGGTTCTATATGCTTTTGCCGATTCCGTTTCTCGTTGTTGGAGTTCTCGCTTTTCTGCTCTACCGCGCCTCGCACTCCAAAAGATCACAATCTTAAAAGTATGACCTCAACACTCTTTCGCCGACTGGCTCTCAGCACGACCGTTGCCGTCTATTTGCTGTTGCTTTTAGGAGGCATCGTGAGCGGGACGGGCTCGGGGATGGGTTGTGGGCCGGACTGGCCGCTGTGCCACGGACGACTCATCCCCTCTTTCAGCGAGCCGCAGGTCTGGATTGAATGGGGCCATCGCCTGCTGGCTGCGCTGGTGGGCCTGCTCGTGCTGGCGACTGCCGCTTTGGCTTGGTGGCAGGCTCGGAGTCTTCGACCCATCCCACTGCTGACGGGGATCGCCTTGGTGTTGTTGCTGACCCAAGTGATATTAGGAGCAGTCACCGTACGGTTAGAGCTGCCCATGGAGGCCTCTACAGCTCATCTCGCAACCGGCGTAGCCCTATTTAGTGTCTTGCTCATGATGGCCACGCTCGCTTCTCGAGGTGAGAGTATTCGAAGGCTTGAAGGAGCCCCTCAAGGGCTTCTTTGGCTTGCTATCGGTGTGACTTATGCCCAGATGGTACTGGGAGGCTATGTGCGTCACAGCGGGGCAGGGCTTGCCTGTCCGGATGTGCCTTTTTGTTTGGGTCGGATCATCCCACCGCTCGATGGGCCAATTCTTTGGCACTTCCTCCATCGCCTGGGCGGACTGATCGTGCTCGGCCTCGTTCACGTCGCGGCGGGCCGCGTGCTTCGGGTCGCTCAAGAGCCCCTTATTCGATGGGCAGCAGTCGGGGCGATGATCTTAGTGATGGTACAGATCGCGCTGGGAGTGCTCGCGGTGGTTACGCGGCTTTCGGTTCACGTCACCACAACTCATCTTGCCGTGGCCTTGGCGCTCTTGGGAACGCTCGTCTTTCTGAGTGCGCGTCTGCGAGTTGAACCCATAGCCAGACGAGGGGAGGCAATGTAAAATGCAAGCCCAAGCGGTCGCCACGCGTCCGATCGCCCTCGATCTTCTCGAATTGACCAAGCCGCGCATCACGCTGCTCGTGCTGATCACAACGCTCACCGGCCTGTGGCTGGCGACGGGTGGGCATCTGTCGCCCTCTCTTGCGCTACTCACATTGCTAGGCACGGCGCTGGCGGTAGCTTCGGCCAGCACATTCAATAATTATTTCGACCGCGATGTGGACGCCCTGATGCCTCGAACCCAGAGACGTGCGTTGCCTGCGGGGCGAGTGAAGCCTGCCTCCGCGCTCATTCTCGGGGCAGCACTGTGCGTGATCTCGTTTGCGGTGCTGGCGCTGTTTGTAAGTCTTTTGAGCGCGTTCTTAGCATTGGGGGCGAATCTCTACTATGTGGCGATCTACACCTGCTGGCTGAAGCGCACCACGCCGCATTGCACGGTGCTGGGTGGGGTGGCAGGAGCCATGCCACCAATGATCGGCTGGGCCGCCGTGACGAATCAAATTAATATAGAAGCGCTCGTCTTATTTGGGATTTTATTTTTATGGCAGCCGCCGCACTTCTGGGCCTTGGCGCTCGGGCGCTGCGACGAGTATGCCCACGCCGGGCTGCCGATGCTCCCCGTCGTGCGCGGCGAAGCCGCCACTAAGCGTCAGATTTTGCTCTATTCTGTGGCGCTGGTGCCTGTCTCGCTGTTGCTATACTCTTTAGGCCTTGCCGGGCCAATCTACGCCGGAGTCGCCGCCGCTCTTGGCACAGGCTTTATTTTGCTGGCCGCTTTCGTGCACAATCGAGCTGAGACGCTTTGGGCTAAACGCCTATTTTTGTATTCACTCTTCTACTTGGCGGCTTTGTTTTTGGCGCTGGTGCTGGATTGTCACTGTCAAGCCTGACGTGTTGTTTAACAGAGCTGCTAACTCAATCCACTAAGAGCCTTCCCAGGGGTAGCCCAAGTCCTTGAGCCAAGGCCCGCAGGGTCTCATAATGCGGGTCCTGCTCCCCGGCCTCCAGCTTCAGCTCCTCAAATGGAATAAGCCTCTCTTGCTCATCCGCAAAGCGCACGAAGATCCCCCGTCGGGTTAAGCGTGCACGGGTGATCATCCGCTCAGCATCCTTCACATAAGCGATCACTTGGGCCATTTGCGCTCATCTCCTTGCGATCCTCTCATCCCACTCGTCGCTGCTGGACACTCCAAGCCAACTCCCAAATACGCTTTGCGATAGCAGTGTGTCCCCAGTAGAGAGTGGAAAGGAATTCTGACGGCGGCACAACACAGCGCTGAGTGCGTTCGTGTTGGGGCTGAAAGACTTCTAACTCCACCAACGCCCAGAAGCGGGCCTGATAATAGGACATCGGGCCTTGGGGTGCCTCAGGATCGTCGACGCGTTGGCAGCCAATGTACTCGCATTCGACCACACGTGCACACGCTTCTTCCCAGACTTCGCGTATTAAGGCTTCTTCGAGGGTTTCTTGGCTCTCAGGCTGCCCTCCTGGAAGATTCCACAGATTTTCAGCCCCCGCGACCAGCACTACTTGATTGTCTCTGGTAAAACAGACCCCATAAGCTTGGGCGGTTTCGTGGCGCGGGGGAACGAAAGGCGTCTCAAGCCAAGTCACAGTGACCAATCTAGCATCCCACTCAGCTGGCTCTACCAGCAAGATGCTCACTCTCCTCTTAGGGTAACGTTGTCGTTCTCGTCGCCGGGGCGCAAGTCAATGATCCTCATCGCTTAAAGAACTCCTCCTGCTCCGGGGAGGTCACACGAAAATAGCGGGCTTGTTCGGGGTAGCGCGCGGCAAATTCCTCATACATTTTATATGCCATCTCGCGCACGGAAAAATGATTTTCGGGCCGTGTGCGAAGCTCTACAATATACTGCAGCTCTTCGGCGTCCAGCTTGAGAAGGCACCGACGGCGAAACGCGAACGGCAGCGCGTACTGGCCCACCAACGAAAAATCCTTCTCGATAGCTCTCGAAAGCTCGGCGGCCTCGTTCATGAGCGCGGCATAGCGTTTCGCAAGACCTGCTTGTTCGATCTCCTTAGGCGTGTCGAAGCCGTAGATCGCATTAAAGTCTTTGTTGATCTGTACGCAGCGACGATGGCGATGAAAATCGCGCCAGGCTCCGCAGTCGAGACACAGATCAAAGATTAGCTCGTAGCCCGTGCGCGTCTCACGTATCGGCTGATCGTGCTCCCCACGATGTTTGTACGCCAAATCTAAAACCTCGCGCTTCTGTGCCTGGCTCATTTTGTCTACGGCCTGCTTGATCTGACTGTAAGAATACGGCGAGACCCGATAGAGCAGCGTGCAGACCTTTTCGGTCGTCTGATCGTGGGACTCGATGAGGGTGACGCCTCTTTGAGCTTCGAGCTCACCCAAGGGAAGCGTGGCAGCGTACTCGCGAAGGGCTTGATATGTTTTGATAAGATACTCGCTCGGCTTCGTGTATTTGACGAGGGTGGGAGATGCGGGCGCTTCAAAATGCGTGACGCGCTTAAGCTCCTCGAGCAGTCTTTGTGTTTGCTCGTTCTTAGGAAGCTGTGCTTCGAGTTTTTGCAAAATGGGCTTCAATCTCTCAACCATGGGATTGAAGGCGGGTCTTTCGACTACGGCGCCTTTGAGCTCTTGGGCAATACTTTGAATCTCTTTGAGTGGGTGAGAGAAGAGGCGCACGAGCTGGCGCTCGAGCGTGCGCGCGCTCATGATGTGCCCCAGCCCCGTGCGAATGCTCATGGGAAGCAAATATCTCACAATGTCAAACGTGCGGGCCTTCATCGTTCGCTCGTATTTGGCTTCGTCCATATCAGAGGGGCGCTCATGGGCGTACTTTTTGATGAGAAACGCGAGAATCTCTTTGTTGAACGCTTTATACTCCCGAATGAGCTTCTCGCAGAGCGCTCGATAAGGCTCTTCATATTTTGTTTCATATAGCTCTTCGGGCGTGTGGAAGCCGCGTTTTTCGAAGTCTTGATAGCGGGTGGAGCTGGCCTGGCCGTCAATCAGCGGCTCGTCCCAAAGCTCTTCCGCCGCGACCATTGAGATGTTCTCAAACACGACCGTAATATGCGCCAGATCGGCGATCGAGGCATGGCCGTAGTCGAAATAAAAAGTTTCATAAAATTTTTCAGCGCCCTCTTGTGTGAGGTCCATGATCCACCTTTGATACGGGATACTCGAGCGGCTGAATTTGGCGATGCCGTAGCCGCCCGGCTCGGGCAGCACGCCGAGTACCGCAAAGATCCGGCGCTCGCTCGAATCGTCTCGACACCCTCGTCGCTTGGGCATGGTCACCTTGACCACAATAATAAGGCGGCTTTTTGCGGGTGTCAATAGCGCACCCTGGCTCCTTAGGAACTTGTTCGCGGTTTCTGATATAATCTCCCAAGATGAATCATCACAGAAGATGCTCGACGGCTCTTATGATCGTTATTGTGGGGATGCTTATGCTTTTCCCAGAATGGCTTGTGTTCGGGCAGTTCACCCTCACAGATCCCCGCTTGAGATGGCAAACCCTAGAAACGGAGCACTTTCGCATCATCTTTCATGAGGGCTTAGAGGGCACAGCCCAAGAAGCCGCCCAATACGCCGAAGCCGCGTATGATTTCTGGACCAAAGAGTTGGGTTATGCTCCTGACTTTAAAACAAGCATCGTGCTGGCCGATAACACTGACTTTGACGGAGGCTCGGCGAGTCCCGCTGCGGGCATCATTGTGATTAACACCTCCGCCGCCCGCAGCTTCAACGAATGGCTCAACTCCCGAGATGCCTCAAAGCTAGAAACGGTCGTCTATCACGAGTACGGCCATGTTGCAGATTTGAGCGAAGTGGGAGGCCTTTCAGCCTTCTTGCGGGCGCTGTTCGGAAACACGGTTTTGCCTACGGCCACCAAGCCTGGCACCTTCAGCGAAGGCATCCCCATCTATGAAGACTTTCGCCGAACGGGCAACGAGCGAGCCGGCGACCCACGCGACGCGATGTATTTTCGAGAGATGTCGCGTCAGAAGCGCTTCCCCAGACTCGATGAACTCCTCTTCTTCGGCCACTACAACGCCCGCAACTGGCCCTCATCGTATATGATTACTCACGATTTGGGGCCTTGGCTCGTGCGCTACATGGGCGAGACCTACGGCCCCGATAAAGTGGCCAAACTCAACGACACGCTTGCACGTGATTCGTTGGCGCTAAGCGGCTTTTTGGGCAGCGTCTTGCAAACTTCTTTTGGCCTTCCAGCCTTCTTTCTCAACTCTGGCCACTTCCCGCGCGACCTTCAAAAGACTCTGGGCGTGACGCCCCAAGAGTTCTACGAGGGCTTCAAGCAGTGGCTCGATGAGATGTTTAAAGGGAAAATCGAGGCCATCGAGCGGGAAGGCGTAACTCAAAGTCAAAAGATTTCGCCACTAAAATATTGGAACAACAAGCCCGCCTGGTCGCCCGACGGCCAATGGATCGCTTACTTTCACACAGATCCAGCCCGTGGCTCGCAGCTTCGACTTATGCGCCCCGACGCCAAAGAGGATCACGCGATCGCTCATGTCGAGCACGGGCTTTCTTTTTTTAGACCCCACTTCTGGTCGCCAGTTCCAGCTTGGTCGCCAGATAGCAAGAAGCTCATCTATTCAACGATCGACATCGTGGATCATTTCTATCAGTTCGGCAGCATTTATCTTTATGAGCTCTCTACACGCCAGACCATAAGGCTCCTTGGGGGCGAGCGAGCCTGGCGGCCTTATCGGCCCATCTTCACCCCAGACGGCAGAAGAATCTTATTCGCCAATTACGGCTGGGGGGACAAGAGCCCCGACCTTTACCAAATAGATCTGAGCACCGGCAAAGTGAGTCTTTTAAAAGACTTTTCAAATGACATGCTGCTCGACTCCTTCTCGATCTCGCTTGACGGGAGCCAATTGGCTCTTTCCATCTGGCGAAGGGGCGGCTTTCAAGATATTTACACTATGCCCGCCTCCGGTGGCGAACTTACCCCCATCACTCAAGACAAAGCCGAAGATGCAGACCCCGCTTGGTCACCCGATGGGCAATACATCGTCTTCAGCTCCGACAGAGACGGGGTCAACAATCTCTACGCTTATAACATTTCAGACAAGGCGTTCTTTAAGATCACGAACGTCATCAGGGGGGCTTTTCATCCCAGCATCGAAGGCAGGCAGCTCGCTTTTGTGAGCTATAGTACCGACGGCTACGAGATCCACACGATGGGGTTCGACCAGAGCAACTGGAAGCCCCTCCCGCCGCCGCAGCACGAGACGATCCCCGCTTGGCCGGGCTATCCGAAGAAACAATACCCAACAAAACCCTATAACGCCTCTGAGACCTTGAGCCCTAAGGGCTGGACGCCGATCTTATCTCCCCAGCGTCTGGGGTTTTCGCTCAGAGGCCAAGACGCGCTCTTTCAGCAGTTCTACTCCTTCGAAGGCGGCTATAACTTCAAAGAGCGAAAGCCTTTTTACTCCTTGAGTTACTCGACGAATGATCTGCTGCCGCCTTTGGCTTTATCGCTAAGTCTCAGCGACAGCGGTCGAGGCAGCCGCCAAGAACTCCGCGGAAGCCTCCCATTGATCAACACACTGGCCATGCGTCAAGAGCTATCGTTTGGAATAAGCCAAGCGACCTTTCGTGAGCTTTCTCATTTATTTTCTTTGGGTTGGAGCCTCTCGCATCTCGCCAGAGCAGATCTTTTGCAGAATCGCTTGAGGCTCTCACTGAACGGCGAGTTGATTCATCTCCCTGAGAGGAATCGTTTCGTTAAGCAGCTCACTCTAGAAGCGCGCGACACCCTTCGACTGCCCATGGAAGCGGAGCAGACTTTAGCATTCAGAGTAGCCGTGGGCTGGAGCGAGCGAGAGAAGGCTTTTTCGCTGGGAGGGGCTAGAGGACGTTTCTTACTGCGCGGCTACAAGACAGAAGCCTTTCGAGGCAGTCAGATCGTCTCAGCAAGCGCGGAGTATCGCTTCCCGCTGCTCTCGATCTGGCGCAGCTTGGGGCTTCAGCCTGCCATTTTGCGCGAGGTGCACGCTCACGCCTTTGCAGAGGTGGGAGCTGCGGGAGATGCGTTATCTTTCTCGAATCTGAAAGCAAGTATAGGGATGGAACTGCGATTATGGGCCTCGTTCTGGGGCCTTGGGCCTAACTTCCGCTTTGGCATCGCGCAGGGGCTCGATCGGCCCTTAAGATTTTATTTCGACATCGGCCCGGCGACGGCGTTTTAGTTTTAGCAAGTTTGCAAACTCCCTGGTTACCATATATAATCTATGGGCATGGCCAAGGGCACAGAGGGCATTGTAATTGATAAACTGGGCGAGAGGGTCAAGGTGCGCATTTATCGAAATGCTCCGTGCAACGACTGCAGCTGCGGCCTCGCGGAAGCTTGTGATCCCGCCGATCCCAAAGCCGCCCGGCGTCGAGGTTTCTTCGAAATCTTCGTCGGCAGCAATATTCTCGAAGTGGAGGCACTAAATTATGCTTCAGCCGAGGTGGGCGATCGTTGCCTCGTGAATCTAAGGGATGACACAGCCATTTTGAAAGGCTCACTCTTGCTTTATCTCATCCCCGGCATTCTCTTCATTGCAGGGCTTTTTGTGGGTGGGCTGTTGGGTGAAAGCTTTTGGGGCTTCAGCGGCGACTCCAAAATATTAGCCCAGCTGGTCGGAGGCTTGATCTTCATGGGCTTGGCGTGGGGCTTTGCAGCCGCTTATGGGAAGCTACGCGCCCGAAGCGAGTTCATGCCCGTCGTCACCAAAGTCGTCAAAAGATCCGAACCCATCCAGCTGCATTGGGGCAGCGGCCCTGCCGCCTTCACAGAGGGTCCACGTCGATCTTGACTTTTCGTGAAAGCCCTATTTCTTGCAACAAAGCCTTGAGTTCCGGTTGCACGCTTTCTGATGTTTTGAGAATCAGCTTCTGGCGGTACAGGCCGCGCACCCGATACGGCAGCGCCTGCGAAGGGCCCAGAATCTCTGCTCGAGCTGCGCTTTGCAACGCTTGCTTGAGCTTCTGAGCATCTTCTACAGTCTTGCTCTCGTTGCCCCCTTCGACGATGAGCGAAATCAAGCGCGAGAAGGGCGGGTAATTGAGCTCTGCCCTATATTTGATCTCTTGTGCGTAGAAGCCTCGATAGTCTTGTTCGAGCGCAAATTTTACGGCGTAATGCTCGGGGTGATGCGTCTGCACGATGACTTCGCCTTTTACCGGGCCCCTTCCGGCTCGGCCTGCCGCTTGAGAGATCAACTGAAATGTGCGCTCGCCCGCGCGAAAGTGGGGCATATCTAAAATCGTATCTGCAGAGATGACGCCTACGAGCGTGACGTTGGGAAAGTCCAGCCCCAAGCCGATCATCTGCGTGCCCAAAAGAATCTGAATGCGGCCCTGACGAAATTCTTCCAAAATCACGGCGTGTTGGCCGCGCCGCACAATCTGGGAATCCATGCGGCGAAGCGAAGCCTGAGGGAAGAGTTTCTTGAGATGCAGCTCTAGCTTCTCCGTCCCGGCTCCCAGGAATTTCAGATCTGCTGAGCCGCACTGCCGACATCGAGTCACCCGAACAGCATAGCCGCAGTAATGGCAGCGCAGACGTTGCTCTTTAAAATAATACGCCAGCGTGATATGGCAGCGCGGGCACTTCAAAGAGGCCCTGCACTTTTTGCAGACCACACACGTAGAGAAACCTAGCCTGTTCAACAGCAAGATGATTTGCTCGCCATCCTTCAGTCGCTCCGCGATCTTTTGCTTTAAGGCGGCGCTCATCAGCTCGTCTCGCTCGCCTCCCATATCGACGATCTTCGTCTCAGGAGGACTGCCTCTGATGGCGCGCTCCTTAAGTTCCAAAAGCTTAAACTTTCCCTTCAGCGCTTGATGATAGCTTTCTAATGAGGGCGTGGCTGTGCCCATCACGACAGTGGCCCTTTCAAGCTCCGCGCGTTTGAGGGCGACCTCTCTCACGTGATAAAGCGGCGATAGATCCTCTTGCTTGTACGTATGCTCGTGCTCCTCATCTATCACAATCAAACCCAAATTTTTAAAGGGCGCGAAGATGGCGGCCCTTACGCCGATGGCCACAGCTGCTTCGCCATTTCTGATACGCCAGAACTCGCGGGCGCGTTCAGCACCTGTGAGCCCGCTGTGATATAACGCAATTTGGTCCCCAAACCGACTGCGAAAGCGGGCCACCAGCTGCGGCGTCAGCGAGATCTCCGGCACCACCATGATCGCCTGCTTGCCGAGCTTAAGCGCATATTTAGCGGCTCGTAGATACACTTCAGTCTTGCCGCTGTTGTTGACGCCGTGCAGTAAGAGGGTTCCACTTGCACTCTCAAGCGCTCGACGAATTTCGTCAACGGCAGCCTGCTGCTCGCGCGTGAGCACAACTTCAGCGGCTTGTTCTTGAAACACAATTTTGGGCGCTCTCTTGATCGGGCGCCTTTCGATACATATAAGCCCCTTGGCTTCTAACGACTTCAACGGGGCTTCAGAACAGTTTAGAGCCTTTAAGAGTTCTTGCTCGGTGGGCGGGCTTGAAAGACTCAGCAAGGTTTTCAAAATAGTCGCCTGACGGGGGAAGCGACGGGAGAGCCCGCCGATGATGCTCGTTATCTCCCGCAAAGCAGCCTT
>FWPU01010169.1_pt1 | contig 14217 bp, 10 predicted proteins | sample 2228361 | NCBI WGS metagenome assembly FWPU01 (sample SAMEA103939777, study PRJEB20133) | metagenome
ATTGTCTTCGGCTGTGTTGGTATACAAGCCACTGCTGACCAGGTTGAGTACGCTGTCGTTATCGTTGTAGATCCCGCCGCCATTGCCGGCCGAGTTCTCCAATAAAGTGCTCAGGCTGACCGTCATGATGCTGAACATGTTGTTGTTGATGGCGCCGCCGGCGCCAGCGGTATTGCTAATAAAAACGGTGCTGGAGATGGTTGCCATACCATCCCAGGATTCGATTGCGCCGCCGTTATTCTGCGCCGAGTTCCCGACGAAATAGCTGCTGGTCAGAGATATCGAACCGAAATTCTCAATTGCGCCTCCATATCCATCACTATCCCCGGAGGCAATGTTGCGGATGAATTCCCCGTCAACGATCGTCGCCTCGCCCGAGGCGTGATTGAACAAACCTCCACCGGCACTGGTTGCCATATTCCCGGACAAGGTGCATCCGTTTAGATGCAGGTTCCCATCGCTGATGATTCCGCCGCCGTCCGAAGCGGTGTTGGTATAAAAGTCGCTATTCTCGATAGTCAACCGGGAAAACTCATGGTTCTCGATGGCGCCGCCAAGCATGGCCGAGTTGTTGCTGAAGGTGCTGAAAGTCACCGTCAATGGGGCTCCGGTGGTTATCGCCCCGCCTCCGTACGTGGCGGTGTTGCTGTAGAAGGCGCTGCCATCTACCATCATCTCGCCGAAATAATTGTCAACGCCACCTCCCCAAACAGCCACATTATCCCGAATGATGCTGTCGTACACGAACAGGATATTCTCATTGCGGATTCCGCCGCCGTAATCCCCGGTATTGCCAGACAGGGTGCTGGTATACACTGTCAGCACGCCACCGTTGTAAATGCCTCCTCCATTGCCGTTGATGGCGGTGTTGTCCGAGATTGTGCAATGGATCATCGTCAGTTCACCAGCATTGAAGATCCCCCCGCCGGCTAAGCTATCAACCGTACCGCTGATGATGTCCAGGTGACTTAAAGTGGCGACGACGTCGTTGGCGATATAGAAGACCCGGAAGCTATTGTCCCCGCTGATTCTGACCGGCGTGACCAGAGCTGAACCGTCAATGGTCAAATTCTTCTCAATCATCAAATCGCCAAGGGTTAGGGTGATGGTTTGCCCCTGCAAAGCAGCATCGAAATCAATCGTATCGCCCCAGTCGGCAACCTGGATGGCATCGCGCAACGAACAATCGCCATCGCTACAACTGCCATCATTCTCGTCGAGGGTGGTATCTACGGTGAATGTTGCGGCACGCACCACTTGTGCCGGCAGCGCCCAAAGGAACAGGCAAGCCAGGGCTGCGCCGAGCAACACGGGAACCATCAGGATGCATTTACTGTTACGCATGGGGTAAACCTCCACATAGGGCTTATGGGTCATCTGCCTGGCGCTCTTTGTCTCCTTTGGCGCGATTTTCGGAAAATGTACCCGACCAGCGCTGCAGCAAGGTGTACAATTGCGCCAAAAGTTCCTGCTCATTCACGAAGGATTGCTCCTCCCCGCTGGCGACATCGTGGATCACACCTCGAAGCCGCCCTGAATGATTCGAGTCGACCAGCAAACGCAGGATCAGCGTGTGAGTGGTTCGCACGAATAAAGTCTAGCATACAGGAGTGACAAATAACTCACCACGTAAGAAGTTGGCGTACCCATTAGCACGTAAGCGCTCTTACTATATCTCCCGGTATACCTTCATTCCGAGCAGCACGACCAATTCTCGCCCTGGATTTTCAACCAGGATGTGCTGACCTCCCTCCCCTCCAGAGCACACTTGCCTTTATTATCGCCCAAAGAGTGTAAAATAGGCAAGAAAGTACAAGTCGAACTGCTCCGTTGTTGTGAGAGTATGGATACAAGGTAGAACGGTTATGGTTCAAGAAGGGTCGGCACACAATAGAACAGATCGCCAAAAAGGAGAACCAATGTATCCGACAGAAACGCTTACCCTGACCGCCCACACCAATCGCGAAGAACGGATCAGACGGCCCAGCAGTCGACCTTTACGGGCAGAACATGTCGCCGCCGGTCGACACCCACTGCTCGACGCAGTAGCTGCCCTGACGAGCGCCGGCATTTGGCTTCAACGCCTGCTATCGTCATCTGCATTGCCGGAGGAACATGAGTCGGCTGCCGGAGAGGAACCAGGCGGAGTTCCACCTGAACCCAAGCAAGCACAAGAACCACCGCAACCACCCGCTCCCGAAGAGGAGCCCAAGCCTGCTCCCGCCAAGCCCGAAAAACCCCCACTCAGCCGCTTTCGTCGCCTGTGGCGCGCCACGCTCATCACGCTGGTGGTCATAGCAGCAATCTTCCTGGCGGGCGTGCTGACCTACCATTTCACCCGCTACGCGCCCCTCAATGAAACGCTGCGCCAAACCCAAAGCGAACTCGCCAAAGCCAACCAGACCCTTGGAGAGATGGAGGCTCGCCTCGCCGACGCTGAAAAGCGAGCTGCTGCGCTCGAAAGCGACAACCAGACGCTCAAATCCGAGCGAGATGCTGCCCGCACGCACCTTGAGCTGTTACGGGTGCTGGTAGAGGTAGACAACGCTCGCCTGGCGCTGTTTCAAGGCGACGCGGAAGGAGCCAAAGCCGCCCTGACGAACACCCCGGATCGGCTGAAAACCCTTGGCCCAAAAATTGCCGAATTCGACGCCGGTCTGGCACAAAGCATGCCCCAGCGCCTCAGCCTGATCATTTCCGGCCTGGATCGGGACGTCGAAACGGCAAAAATCGACCTGGAACTGTTCACCAAGGATTTGCTGGGAGTCGAAGCAAGGCTCTTTGGCGAGTAAATCGCTGCGCCAACTGCGTTGGGGTATTAAATCAGAGCCATACAGCCGCGCTTGTATCAAGGCGGCTGTTTCCTTTGCCGCGGGGAGCAGTCACGATAATAAACCGACCAGAAATTCAGCCTGGACAGCAGATCCGGCGCGAGGCGCCCCTTTGTGGCGCTTATTCCTGCAAAGCGCTGGCCCACAAGAACGGTTCTTCGATCAGCTCCTTGAGGTATGCCAGGAAACGGGCTGCCGGTGCGCCATCCACCAGGCGGTGATCGAAGACCAGCGACAGGGTGCACATGGTGCGCACGACCACCTGGTCGCCAAGCGGGACGGCTTTGGGGGCAATGCGCCCTACGCCCAGGATGGCCGCCTCGGGGTAGTTGATCACCGGCGTGAAGGCGTCGACGCCGTAAGCTCCCAGGCTGGTGAGGGTGAAGGTGCCGCCGGAGAGGTCTTCAGGCAGCGACTTACGCTGGCGGGCGCGCTCCACAAGCTGGCGAAACTCCAACCCAAACTGGCGCAGGCTTTTTTGGTCGGCGTCTTTGATCACCGGCACCAGCAAACCGTGTTCCGTGTCAACAGCCATCCCCAGGTTGATGGGCTTGAGCAGTTCGATGGCATCTGGCGCCAGGCGGGCGTTCATGTAGGGAAATTTTCGCAGCGCTGTGGCGAGCATCTTGCCCAGCAGATCATTGTAGCCGGGGGCAAAGCCCCACTCCTGTTCCACTTTAGCCTTCAGGCGCTCACGCATTGCCACCAACTGGGTGGCATCCACCTCCATCACCAGCGTGACCCGGGCTGTGGTATGGACGCTCTGCGCCATGCGCTCAGCAATGACTGCCCGCACACCCGAAAGGGGGATGCGCTCCAGGATTTCCATTTCCGGCAGCGGTGGAGCAGGCGTCGGCGTGGGTGCAGCAATAGCCGGCGCTGGATGCGGGACGAAGCGCTCAACATCCTGGCGGGTAATTCGTCCGCCTGGTCCACTGCCGGAAACGCTTTCCAGGCTCACCCCGGCTTCGGCAGCCACGCGCTTTGCCAGGGGGGTCGCCTTGACCGGCTGAGGTGTTGGCGGTTGCTGCGCCAGGAAGGCGAGCACATCTTTCTCGACGACGCGCATGCCGCCTCCTCCGCTGGCAGGGATGAGCGTCAGGTCAACCTGCCTTTCCCGCGCCAGGCGGCGGGCGCGCGGCGAGGCAAAGCGCTTGCCGTCGCCCTGGCGGGCGGCCGGCGCAGCCTTGGGGCTTGTTGAGGCCGGCGCGGCTTCTTCCATCTGAACCTGCTCAGGCTGAGCCGCGGGAATAGCACCAGGAAAGCGATCTTCGGGTTTACCGATGATCGCCACTGTGGTGATCACCGGCAGTACATCCCCCTTCTTGAACGGACCGAGGTGAATCACGCCAGAAGCGTTGGCTTCAACTGGGAAGACGGCTTTATCGGTCTCAACTTCGAGAACCGGCTGGCCTTGCTCGACGGTTTCGCCATCTTGCACCAGCCAGCCAATCAGGGTTACCTCTTCAACCGTTTGGCCCAGTTTGGGGATGAAAAGCTCAACCGCCATCAGCTCACCACCTTTCTGCAAGCTGCCACAATGCGGCCAACATTCGGGATTGCCATATCCTCCAGCACTTCGGCGCGCGGCACGGGCACATTCAAAGCCGCCACGCGCACCATTGCCACATCGGCCCGGCGAACTGCTCCGAACAGCCCACAGCGGCGCACGTGCCGGTCTTTCCCCGCGTCGTCGAACTCATTGACCTGCGCCATGACCTCATTGATGAAGCTGGTATTTTCGTATGCCTCGGTCACACCGACAAAGCGACCGGTTTTCTTCACCGAAGTCACTACAGTCTCGATATCAAGCGGTTTGAGCGTGCGCAGATCAATGACTTCTACATCAATTCCCTCCTGGGCAAGCAATTCGGCAGCTTCCAGGGCGCGGTAGACCATGCGGGAATACGTGACCAGGGTGATATCTTTGCCCGCCCGCTTGACATCGGCTACGCCGAGTGGGATGATGTACTCCTCCTCAGGGACAGGTCCTTTTTCCCGATAGAGCATCTTGTGTTCGATGAACATGACCGGGTTGTCGTCGCGAATGGCTGCCTTGAGCAAGCCTTTGGCGTCGTACGGCGTGGACGGCATCACCACATAAATGCCGGGGAAATGCGTCCAGAGCGATTCCAGGCTTTGAGAGTGGTGGGCGGCAATCGCCCGACCGGCGCCGCCCTCGGTGCGAATGACCATCGGGACGCTGGTGCGCCCGCCAAACATATAGCGATTCTTAGCCCCCTGATTGGCAATTTGATCCATCGCCAGCGGCGTAAAATCCACGTACATGATCTCGGCTACCGGGCGCATGCCGGCCATGGCGGCTCCCACCGCGGCTCCGCCCACGGTGGCTTCGGAAATAGGCGTATCAATCACCCGCCACTCGCCAAACTCCTGAAACAGGCCGCGCGTAGCGCCATACGCCCCGCCATACAGTCCTACATCCTCGCCCATGACGAAAACCTTGGGGTCGCGCAGCATCTCCTCGCGCATGGCTTCAACGAGCGCCTGGGCATAGGAGATCTGGCGCATCTGCGGATCGGAACGCACGCGCAGGCGCAGTTGGGCTTCTTTTTCGATATCCTCCGCGGTGGTCTTGGAAGGGGCGTAGACATCGGTGTAGACATCTTGCGGATCAGGCTCCGGCGAAGCCTCAGCGAAAGCCATGGCAGCGTCCAGCTTGGCTTTTACCTGTTCTTCCAAAGAGGTATATTCCTCGTCTGTGAGCATCCCCACAGCCATCATCTTCTCGGACAACACCTTGATTGGATCGCGCTTGCGCCACTCGGCTTCCTCCTCCCGCGTGCGGTAGGCGCGCGGGTCAGAGTGGGAGTGACCATACCAGCGGTAGCACTTGGCTTCGATGAGGCTGGGACCTAATCCCTGGCGGGCGCGCTGGACAGCTTTAGCAACCGCCCCACGCACAGCCAGTACATCCATGCCATCTACCACAACCCCAGGGATGCCATAGGCGACGGCGCGATCGGCAATGTTGTTCAGCTTGCTGGCTTTGACCCACGGCACCGACATGGCGTACTGGTTGTTCTCGGCAACAAAGACCACCGGCAAATCCCACAGGGATGCCATGTTCAGCGATTCGTGGAAATTCCCTGTGTTAGCGGCGCCATCGCCAAAGAAGCACAGCACCACACGATCAGTGCCTTGCAGCTTCTGCGCCAGCGCCGCGCCAACTGCAACCGGGATGTTGCCGCCGACGATGCCGGTGGCGCCGAGGTTGCCATGCGCCACATCGGCTATGTGCATCGAGCCGCCCTTACCCTTACAGTACCCGCCAGATTTCCCCAACACCTCAGCCATCATCTTGTTGTAATGCTCCTGCTTGGCTTCTGGTGATTTGGCTGCCTTATCGCCATGGGCGTGGGCGTGACCATGGCCGCGGTGAGTGCTGGTGATCAGGTCGTCGTCGCGCAGGGCGGCAATCGCCCCCACGGCAACCGCCTCCTGCCCGGCGTACAGGTGCGACGCCCCCTTGAGCACCGCTTTGCTTAACAGAGTGGCGATGTTATCCTCGAAGGCGCGAATCTCCATCACCTGGCGCAGATAGGTCAGCAGGTCCTCTTTGGTTAATTCCTGCTCTTCGAGTAACGCGGTCACTTCTTCAATTGTACGAACGGCATCATTCACAGCCATATCTACCTCGCGGATGAACCCAACAATTTTTGCCGGCGCTCAGCAACGCGTTGCGCCGTGGTTTGATAACTCTTGATGAACTCGGTCAGTGTGTTATACACCGGTGGCCAGTTAAATGTACCCTCTTCGTCCTCCAGAGACAAGGGTTTTTGCGGTCGAAAACGCTCATCCTCGCCTGGCAGGTAATAAGCCTGCTTGAATATCTCGCTATGGGAGAGGATTTCCAGGATGCGCGGCGACACAGGCGCTTCGATTTGGCGCGGCTGGATCGCAATCGGCGCTGCCAGATCGAAGGCGCGGCGCACGTTCGGAAAAACGCTCAGCAGCCGCGCTCCGGTGATCTCGGTGATGTCTGGGAAGGGGTTGGGCAAAGCCTGATAAGCCTCGCCGGTGTACACGCGCAGCGAGGCGATCAAGATTTTGAGGCGGCGTTGGTCAATGCCGCGCTGCTGCAACGCCCGATATAGCTTTTTGGCAACCAGGACGCCCGCCCAGGCAGCCGCCTGGCGCGCCTCGTTCTCGTCAATCCCATCGGCGGTAAGCTCACCCAGCCTGGCAAGCAACTCATCGCGCACCGGAAAAGCCAGCCGCCCGCTCATCTCTACCAGGTTCGAGTAGATTGCCTGGCCAGCCAGAATTGCCTCGGCGAAGGGAAGATGTTGGAACATGCCAAAATTGACCGTGATGGTAACGCCAATGCCGCGCCCGCTAAGCTCGCGGCAAGCCCGTAAGCCCGCCAGGGTACCAGGCAGTTTAAAAACCACGTTGGGGATGCCGCCGTTCAGGCGGGCGCGCATTTGCTCGTAGAAAAACAGCGCATCGGCTACCATCGCCTGGTGGTCGCCGTGGTTTTCGGGATTCACCTGCAAGCACACGCTCCCCATGCCCCCCTCCTGGAGGAGAAAGATCGGGCGCAGCAGGTGCATCTGCGCCAGGACGAACTCCAGCGTCACCAATCGAGTCAGGTGAGCGATATCGGCATCGGGATTGGTCAGGATCAACTGCTCAATCACCGGATTCCAGACATCTGGCAAGGCGTCCCAGGCCATGTTAATCAAGGGCGGGTTGGTGGTGGCAAAGGACGCTCCCAGGTACAGAGCGTGCTGTAAAAAGGCGGCATAGTCGTTGCTCAGCTCGGTCATATCCTCGCCGGAGAAGCGCATCTCAGCAATACGACGGAGCTGGCTGTGGGCGATTTCACGGCAATAATTCGAGACGTACTCGCCCAGAGAATTGCCGGTTAGGACGCCAGCGGCCTCAGTTGGGTTGGCTACTTGCTCTGCTTTGAAACGCGCCTCAGCCTGCCGGCGCAATTCAGCCAGCAGCTCTGCTTCAACCTGCGGGGCGCTCGCCGCCAGCCTTTGCAGCAGGGTTTGCAAATGGTCGGCGTACACCTCCAGGCGCGCCTGGGTCAGGGCTGCAGCGCCATGGCGCTCGGCGTTTTGCAGGTTCCAGCGCGGCAAAAGGGAACGCAAAGCCAGGGTCATCTCGCCGAGAAAGGCCAGGTATTGGCGCTGGAGAAAGCGATTGCTACTGCTAAATGCGGTTTGTATCTGGTCGGCAAGCGCCTCCACCTGGGTGAGAAACCCTTGCGGCTCCAGGAAAAAGAGTAGATTTTCGATCACCTGCTGTCGGTCGCCCTGTTGAATGAGGTGGAACTGGTCGCCTCTGGCTTTAGCCGCGCGGTCCCGATATTCTTGAACGATCGCCCGCCGCATGGATTGGGTGAGTTGTGTTTCTGTGTAAGTGGGCTTCATATCTTGCTCCAATCTGAGGTCAGGCAGCCAGGCCTGCAATTCCTCCTTCAAGGTACCAGCGCCATAGCATCCACGTACCGGCGATAGAAATCGGGATCCTGATCCAGGTCGATTTGCTCCGCACGCCCAGCCAGCTCTTCGGCGAAGGCAAAACCTTCATCGCTGAGGAACATGGCTGCGCCAAACCCTGCACCATTCGGAATGTTCTCCACCACTTCGCGCCTGACCGGCGGAATCATCCCCAGCTCCAGAGCAGCTTCGATCTGCACCTGACCACCAAACGACCCGGTCAGGATCACGCGTTGCAGCTCTTCGGCGCGCAAGCGCAGCTGCGCCATCAGAATCTCAACAGCGGCGCGGATGGCGCCCTTGGCTTTCTGCAGTTCGCGAATATCCCATTGCGAGAGACCCAATCGGCCATCCTCCGTCAGACAAATACGCCGGCCATGAGAACTGTTTTGAACGCGGTCAGCCAGCCGCGGCGGCGGTGTAGCAATGCGTCCGCTGGCTTCGATCACCCCAGCCCGACGCAGGACATGCACCAGGCTCAACAGACCCGAACCGGTCAACCCCACCGGGGGTTCGCCGCCAATGGTCTCGAGCAGCAGGCTGTTATCCTCCAGTCTGGCGCGGGTGACCGCTCCATCAACCGCCCGGGAACCGCAGGAGATATTCACCCCTTCAAAAGCCGGTCCGGCGGCGGTTGAGGCAGTCAATATGCGCTTGCCATCCGTCACCATCACCTCGCCATTGGTGCCCAGGTCAATTGCCGCCATCGGCCCATCTGGGCGGTCAAAATGAAAATAGGCCAGGCAAGCCAGCGCGTCTGAGCCAACAAAGCCGCCAATGACAGGCGGCAGGGATACCCGAGCGCCTTGTGGAAAAATCCCCCCCATCAAATGGGTTGCATCTGGAATAGCACGCCGGTCATAGGGTTGAAAGGGTATCTCCGCCAGGGTGTGAATGGGCAGTCTGGCAAGCAGGTGATGCATGGCTACATTGCCAACCACCGTAACCCGCGTCACGCGCTGGCGAATGCGATCTGGCAGCTTGAGCGAGTCCACCGCCTGGTTGATGGAGGCCAATGCCAGGCGATGCAACCGCTCAGCATTCACCGGGCTGTTGCGAGCAGCAGCCAGCCGCGAGATCACATCGGCGCCATAGACGGTTTGCTGGTTGAGGCTGGCTCCGCCAGCGCAGACTTCACCGTTATCCAGCATGGTCAAAAAGGCGGCAACTGTGGTGGAGCCCAGGTCAATGGCCAAGCCCAGCGGAACTTCAACCCGGCGATAGCGGTAGCTGCCGCGGAAACTTTTATTGGAATACACAACAATCGGCGACAGCACCACTCGGGTATCGCCCTGGATTCGCGCCCGACATGCCAGGCGGTTGTTCAAAGCCAGTTCGCCAGGGGTGAGATGCTTGCGTTCTATCTCATCCGGCGGCGCCACCCCCTCCTCAACCAGCACCTTACACTTGCCGCAGGTTCCGCGTCCCGCGCACGGCTGCTCCAGGGGCAAGCCGGTTGCCGGGATGATTTCGCCAAGCACGCTGCCGATGGGCGCTTCGATTGACTTGCTCTCTTCACCGTACACAACCGTCAGCGTAGCCATGTTCTCTATCCTGCGTGACGGATGAACTGAGCCTGGGTGATTTCCCCGCCGGGTGGAACGACGAGGAAATCCTCGCCCGCCGCGTCCAGGGCAACGGCGACTTCCACCAGGCGCTGAACGTAAGCCTCCGAACCCAGAATCTCCTCGTAATGCATTCCCCAACGCTGGCAGAACCGGGCGACCTCTTGCGCCTGAGGCCGATACGCTTCCAGGTCTTGCAGGGAATGGGCAACAAACGCCAGGCGTTTGTAATTGCGGTACTGCTGTTCCATGAGCCAGTCCGCCTGCTCCTGTCCATAACGCTCAACATATTGCCGATACTCGCGGAGTGGATTGCTGCCCGACTCAAGCCAGCCTTTGCTCAAATAATATGTTCCCGGGTTGGCATCAAACTCTCTCCGGTAAGCCTCAACCGATCCTAACAAGATGGCGATACAATCATCGGCGCGCGGGATGAGCAAGATGTGCCGTCCAGCGCGAATTCCATGCAAGCCATTGCCGCACAGCCCATATCCAAGCATCACCAGGCTGGGCTGCTCAAGGCGGTCAATTAATTGTTGAATCTCCCGGTTCAGGTTGCGGGGGATACTGTGCAAGCCATAATCCAGGAAGGTAATCAAGCCAATCCGGTCAGAGTCCAGGTGGCGTTCCAGCAAATGCTGGAAGACCTTACAGGCGATGACCACAATGGGCAGGCTGTCTGAGGATAGTTTCGTGGTGTTCACAGATGTTCAGTCGCCCTTCCCGCCGGCTGTGGGCGAACGCAAGAGCTGCACCACGCGGGCAACAGCCTGTTCATCGCCCACATTGCCAGGAAAAACCACGTAGGTAACGCCTGGCCAGCGGCTGCCAGAGCCCAGCTTCCAGACCGGCACGCCAGGCAACACCTGACCCAATACCCTGGCGGCGCGCACGTTCATACCTGCAGTGGCCAGGTCGCTGGAGGTGATCCCGCCTTTGCCGAGCACGTAGCGCGGTTCGCTGCGGATGCCCTGAACGACCTGCATCAACGCCGCCGACACCAGCTTGCCAATTTCCAGGCTCTCCGCCTGACTGCGCCCACTGACGAATGTGCGGCTGGTATAAACGAGGGCGTCTCTGCCGCTTTCCAATGCCTGGTTGGCTGCATCGGTCGCCTGTTGAATCACCTGCTGGCGAGTTGCGCGATCGAGCACTTGCGTCACCGGCAATTCTACCGCCTGTATGCCTGCCAGGGACTGCAACGCCGCCAGTTGGGCGCTGCTTTTAGGCACATAAGAGCCAAAGACGATCAGCCCGCCTGTTTGCGGCCGATCTCCAACCAGCTCCTCGGCGCTCAACAAGGCTTTATCGCTCAGCCCAGCCGCCACCTTGACAAACGCGGCAGCAGTGCGGAAGAGAAAACGCTTCCCATCTGCCTCGGCGTGATGCAGCCCGGCAACGAAGACTTCCAGGTCACGGTCGTGGGCGGCGTTGACAACCACCAAGGAGCCTCTGCCCATCGAACACAACTGTCGCGTCACCTGGAGCGGCCCATGACGGCGCAGGGTATCGAGCGATATAGTTTGCACCTGCGAGGCGTTGATCTTCCCGCCTGTCTTCTCCTCAATCCACTCGGGCAGGCGGGAATGGGCATACCCAAAGACGGTATCCCGAGCATAGGGCGTTTGGGCAGCCGGGATGAGACGTTCGCCTTCCTGCACCCAGTGCACATCGTCAATTGTGTAGCGTCCGCCTTCTGGGAAAAACGGTATCAGGCACACGCCGTCAAATTCTGTGCCCTGAGCACTGCTCAGCGCTTGCGCCAGCGCTTCCACCTCGCCGGGGAAGTGGCCGCGCAGGGTAGAGTCGCTGCGGCTGACTACCCAAATGGATCGGTCCGCTTCTCGAGCTACCTGAACAAGCCTGGCAGCAATTTCACGGTTGATTCGCTGCGCTTCAGCCAGGGGCATGCTCCGGCTATTGGTAAGGATATACAAGGCGGTCTCGCCATCCGTCAGCGCCTGGCGCAGATCTTCGACCTCCCATTCGGTCAGAACCCAGATGTCATGCACGGTTTGCGTACCGGTCGGGTCATCGTCCAGAGCCACCACAGTGCGCCGCGCCCGTTGATTGGCTTCCAGGATTTGCTGGCGCAGCGTCGAATCTGGCCAGAGCGCAGGCAGTTGGCTGAACAGCTCTTCCTTGTTGACCGGCTGCGGCTCGCTCATCTTCAGCTTTTTTCGAGAACCAAACGGGCGCGCTCTATTGCCAGGCGGGGGCTAGACAGGATTGGAACAAGCTGCTCCTGCGGCGGGATAGTTGCGACAACGCGCGCCATCGAAGCCTGCGCCAGCAAAATGACATCGCTGCGCTGCATCAGGTCCGTCAGGTGTTGGCGGACAATCCGGTCATGCGCCTCGGCATCCCCCGAGAACAGCGCCTGATAAGCCCCAGTGCACAGCACCGAATCCACCTGCACGGCTTTGTTCATCGCCCTTGCCCGCGCCAAGACCAGCTCGGTGGTCGGCTTGAGGGTGGTCGGCGCAGTGGCAGCCACGCCGATGCGTTCGCCAAGGGCGAGGGCGCGGTCCACCATCGGCTCATCGATTTTAAGCACCGGGATGCTCACCAGCGATTGCGCAATGTCGGCGCAGGGAGAAATCGAAGAGCAGGTGAGCTGCACCACACTGGCACCGGCTGCCTCAGCCGCAATAACGTGCTCCGCCACGCGGCGAAAGATAAAAGGCGAAAGCCCCCCCTGTGCAAGGACGATTTTGAGCAACATCTCATCAGCAATGTGGAAGATTTCCACATCTTCCGGCAAGATTTCCCGCGCCAGGTCGTTGAACAGGTTGACCAATGATGGGACAGTATGAATGAAGCCCAATTTTTTCGCCATGATACTCTCCTCTGGGTCAGGCGTTTTGCCACGCCTGGCGTATGTAACGCGCTGCCGCCTCTACCCCCTGGCGACCCTGGTAAGAAGCCTCTTCCATGCAAATCCAGCCATCCCAACCGGCCTGTTTCAGCTCAGCAAACAAAGCCGGAAAGGGCGTGACACCGGTTCCGAGCAGCGTATGCTTCAGCTCGCCACGCTGGCTGGAATCCGAGGCGTGCACGGTCACCACACGGTCAATAAATTGGCGTAAAAAATGCACCGGGTCTTCTGCATAGGTAGCAGCGTTGCCGGTGTCAAAGTTAATCCCCAGTCCCACGTCAGCGGTGCCGCGCGCGATCTCCAAAAAAATATCCGGTGGTTGCGAAAAATCGGTGTAGGTCCAGGCCCCTGGCTTGGCGTGGTTTTCGTACACCAGGGTAACGCCAGTGCCGCGGGTTCTTTCAACCAGGCGGGACAAACCTTCGATAGCCCAGGCAATTCCTTCCTGTCGTCCGGTCTCGGGGTGGGCCTGGCCGGCAGTGACGCGCACATACTGCGCACCCAGCGCTGCAGCAACGTGAACCACCTCCTCTTCAAGAAGCATTTCTTTTTCCCTTTGTGCTCTGTCTGGATGGGTGAAATCCGGATAGCTGGTCACCATGATGATTTGCATCCCAGCCGCCTCGACCTGCCGCCGCTGCTCAGCCAAGGCCTGCGCCGAACGGTCAGGGACGAACAAGATGCTGATGTCGATGCCGTCCAGACCCACAGAAGCGCCCAGCTCAGCCCATTCGTGCAGGCTCATGCGCCCGCCAATGATATCGGCGAAGAAAGAAACCGGCAGGCAACTCAGTTTCATAAGATCAGCCTCCCAAGAGCGCGCGCATATAGGTTAAGGTCTCGCGTGCAGCGGTATCCGGGTCGGGTTTTGCCAGCAGTTCGGCGGTTAAGAAACCGGCGTACCCGATCTGGCGTAGTGTGGCAACGATGGCAGGAAAATCAATCAGACCTTTGCCCGGCGGTAATCGGTTGTTATCCCCCAGGTGGATGTGGAAGAGTTTGCCGGCGTGCATGACGCGCCGAAAGGGCTCGGTCCAGGAGGACTCTTCGATGTTGACGTGATAGGTATCCAACAGCAAACCCAGAGCGGGATGGCCCACCTCTTCCAGGAACGCCAGCCCCTCGCTGTGATTGTTGATGATGTCCCCTTCGTAACGGTTGAGCGCCTCCAGAGCAATGCGCACCGAGCGCGCCTGGGCATACTCGGCAGCCTCTCGAAGCATCCCCACCAACCTGTCTCTGGCGCCCTCTCCCGCCCAGGCGAGCTTCCCGCGAAAACTGCCGATGGTGACCAGCGGCGCACCGATGGCGGCAGCCAGGTCAATCAGTTCATACAGGCGCAGGCGCGCCTGTTCACTAATGGCCGGGTCGGCGTTCAGCAAGGTGTATCCCATGGCGAGTGAAATAGCGCCGCTGGCAACAGCAGCCACCTGCAAGCCGTTTTGTTTCAAGAGCGCTTTCATCCG
>FWPU01010170.1_pt1 | contig 14217 bp, 14 predicted proteins | sample 2228361 | NCBI WGS metagenome assembly FWPU01 (sample SAMEA103939777, study PRJEB20133) | metagenome
CAAGACGCCAGCCTGATCGCGCTGGTTGGGCAGCCAGGCGTAGCCCATCGCCGCGGCGATGGAGTCGGTATCCGGGTTCACGTGGCCAATTACATAGGTCTGGCTCATCTGCGCTCAACTCCCTCGGGCGCGCAGTCCGCGCCACAGCCGCTCCGGAGTGATGGGGATTTCGTCCATATCCACGCCGGTGGCATCCAGGACGGCGTTTCCGACGGCTGGGGCAACGCCATCGAGCGGTATCTCGGCCACCGCCTTGACGCCGAAGGGATGAGTGGGCTCGAAAGTCTCGACAAAGATCGTCTCCAAGGCGGGCATCTCGTTGGCGCGAAAGATGTGATAGTCGTACAGATCGCGCTCGCGAGCGCGCCCGGCTTCATCGTAAACCATTTCTTCACAGACTGCATAGCCCAGCGCCTGGGTCATGCCGCCTTCCACCTGGCCCGATGCAGTGAGCGGGTTGACGATGACGCCGGAATCAACCGCCATCACCAACTTATCCACCACCACCTGCCCGGTCTCCTGGTCTACAGTGACCTCGGCGAACTGCGCGGCGAACGGCGGTGGAGATACGGGCGACATGTAGGAAGCCACGCCCATGATCTGATCCTGGTCTTCATGGTGCAGCGCGTTGTAGGCAATCTCGGCCAGGGTGACTGAACGCCCATCTGGAGCCCAGGCGCGCCGCTCAGCCAGGCGAACTTGTTCCGGCTCGACCGGCGGGCCGGGCAACTTGTTCAACAACCGCACCGCCCGCCGGCGTATCTGCTCTGCTACCTGCTCGGCGGCTTTTACCACCGCCGCGCCGGAGATATAAGTGGTGCTGGAGGCGTAAGCGCCCTTATCGAAGGGGGTGAAATCGGTATCGGATGAGTAAGCAATCACATCCTCCAGCGGCACGCCCAACACCTCCGCCGCCATCTGCGCCAGGACAGTATCCGAGCCGGTGCCCAAATCGGTGGCGCCTACCAGCAGGTTGAAGGAGCCATCATCGTTGAGCTTGATGCTGGCAGCGCCCATATCCAGGTAAGGGATGGCGGTGCCTTGCATCACCAGAGCCGCGCCAATCCCCTTGCGCAGATGCGGCTTTCCAGGCACTTCATGCCAGACGGGGTTGGCGAACTTCTCATCCCAGCCAATGACAGCCCGTCCCTGGCGCACGCATTCCTCCAGGGCGCAGGTCTCGATGGTCTCTGGACGGGGCTCGCGGCCTTCGCTCCAGGCTGTGCTGAAGGGATGCAACTCGCCAGCGCGCAGGGCGTTCTTCAGCCGGAACTCCAGCGGATCCACCCCCAACGCCCGGGCGATCTTCTCCATGTGGCGCTCGACTGCCCAATAACCCTGCGGTACGCCATAGCCGCGATATGCGCCCGCCGGTGGATGGTTGGTATAGACAATGTCGGCGTAAAACCGGATGTTGGGCTGCTGGCGGTACTTTCCATCGCCAACGTACAAAGCCATGGCTTTATGCCCGGTATTGCCGGTTACGGTGAGGGCGTGGCAGCCATAGGCACCGGTATCGGTGAGGATATACATGGCATTGGCGGTGATCGTCCCATCCCGCTTCACGCCGGTTTTCAGCCGGATGGTCATTGGATGGCGCGAGCGCGCGGCGATGAACTCCTCTTCGCGGGTATATTCGTAGAAAACCGGGCGCCCGGTGGCGATGGTCAGGTGCGCAGCGACATCCTCAATCAACACTTCCTGCTTGCCGCCAAAACCCCCGCCGATGCGCGGCTTGATGACGCGGATGCGCTTGAGCGGCAACCCCAGCACAGGCGCCAGGATGCGGCGGGTGTGGAAGGGTACCTGGGTGCTGGTGCGAATCACCAGGCGATCGTCTTCATCCCAATATGTCACGACCACATGCGGCTCGATATGCGCTTGCTGCACCTTGGGCACCCGGTATTCCGCCTCGAAGATGCGATCGGCTTCGGCAAAGCCGCTCTCGACATCGCCGATGTCAATGCGGATTTCGGCTGCCAGGTTGCGCGTCGGGTCCGAACCATTGAAATGGACATATTCCGGTTCGGGGTGCAAAACCGGCGCCCCCGGCTGCATGGCTTTTTCCGGGTCCAGTAAGGCGGGCAGCTCCTCATATTCGACCTCGATCAACTGCAGCGCCTGGTCGGCGATCTCTTCGCTCTCAGCCGCCACCATTGCCACCCGGTCGCCAACGAAGCGCACGCGGTTATCGAGCGAAAACGTATCCAACGGGCCAGGGATCGGGTCCGATTGGCCTGCCGTGGAGTAAGCCACGCGGGGAATGTCCTCCCAGGTCAGCACCGCGGCGACCCCCGGCAACGCCCGGGCACGACTGGCGTCAATGCGCTTAATGCGCGCATGCGCCAGCGGGCTGCGCAACACCCTGGCGTACAACATGCCGCGCTTTTCGAAATCGGCAGCAAAAGCAGGCTTGCCCTGCACCAGCTTAACCGCGTCTACCTTGGGTTCCGGCTTGCCCACCCGCTTCCAGGTCTCTGTTTCAGGAGCCACGCGGATGCGCGGCATCACCTGGGTAGTAGTGACGAATGGCGTCCCTCCTTCAGGTTCAGCTCCGGGCAGGGATTGCCCGCCAGGGAGCCACTCCGACGACTCTGGCACCGAGAAGCTGGAAGCCTCAAACGGCTCCACTGCCTCACCCCGCAGGCGAGCAGCAGCCCGCAGCACCGCCTGCACCGGTTTCAGATAGCCCGTACAGCGGCAGAGCACGCCGGAGAGAGCCTCGCGAACCTCAGCCTCGCTCGGGTTGGGATTGCGCTCCAGAAGTTGTTGCGCCGCCAGCACCTGCGCTGGCGTGCAATAGCCGCACTGGATGGCACCGCTTTCGACGAACGCCTGCTGGATCGGATGCAAGCCGCGTGTGCTCTTCCAACCCTGCTCCGGCGGCTCGCCGAGCGACTCAACCGTCTGGATGCGATGACCCACCGCTTGAGCCGCCAGGAAGACGCAGGAATTGATCGGTCTGCCATCCAGCAGCACTGCACAGGCGCCGCAATCGCCTGTTTCGCAGCCGTGCTTGACGCTGTAAAATCCCAGCCGGCGCAAAACCTTCAGCAGCGTTTCGCCGGGGGCGACTGCAACCTCGTGAAGTACATCATTTACATGCAATTGAATTTTCATCTGTGTTCTCCTGCTGGCGACCTCCCAACCGTCAGGCGGGCGCGTGTCTCTCGCTCAACGGTACATCCTCGATCCGCCGAATTGCCAGCTCCACATAGCGGGGATCGCGCTCAATGCCGATCCAGCGCCGACCCAGTCTTTTGGCTACTGCACCAGTCGTACCGGTGCCGAAGAATGGGTCCAGGACCACATCGCCGGGATTGGAGCTGGCGAGGATCACCCGCTCCAACAAGGCTTCTGGCTTCTGAGTGGCATGGGCTTTTTTCCCGTTGACCTTGAGGCGTTCTTTGCCGGTGCAGATGGGCAAATGCCAGTCGCTGCGCATCTGCAAGTCGCCGTTCAACGACTTCATCAACTGGTGGTGGAAGGTATAGCGCTTGCCGCGCGCTTTCTGCGCCCAGATGAGCGTTTCATGGGCGTTGGTGAAGCGCACCCCGCGGAAGTTCGGCATGGGGTTTCTCTTCACCCAGACCACATCATTCAAAATCCAATACCCCAAATCCTGCAAAATAGCGCCCACACGGTAAATGTTGTGGTACGTGCCAATCACCCAAATGGTACCGGTGTCTTTCAACACCCGGCGGCAGGCAGCCAGCCAGGCGCGGGTGAAGGCGTCATATTCGGCAAAGCTGGCAAAGCGATCCCACTCCTCATCTACAGGATCGACGCGGGTCCTGTTGGGCCGCCAGAGCTCCTGGCGCAGTTGCAGGTTATAGGGCGGATCGGCGAAGATCAGGTCAATGGAGCGCTCCGGAAGGCCGGAAAGCACTTCAACACAATCCCCAAGCAGGACCTGATCCAATGGTAAACCGGCTGATTCCATCTCTATGGTATACTCCCGATGCCACGACGATGCATTTTGCGCATCGAATCATTGACGATCACCTGCCAGCTTTATTATACATCCCTCGACTCCGGAGATACAGCGATGAAAAGTGCCCTGCGAATGATCACGCTAATCCTGGTAGCTTTGCTCTCCGCTTGCAGCGGGGATGCCGGCGCGGCTATCCAGGTCAAAGACGCCTGGGTGAGGGCAGTCTCGGCAATGGAGGGGGAGACGGGAATGCACAGCTCGCACATGGCTGGGATGAACAGCGCCGCTTACATGATCCTGACGAATACTGGCGATCAGCCTGAGCGATTGCTGCGGGCGCAGAGCGATGTCGCCCAAAGCGTTGAACTGCACCAATCGCAGACCGAAGGCGGCGTGACCTCGATGACGCCGGTGGAAGCGATCGAAATCCCGGCCGGCGGCCAGACCAGGCTGGAGCCCGGCGGATTGCACATCATGTTGATCGGGCTTCAGCATGAGCTCAAAGCGGGAGATACCGTCCAACTGACGCTGGAATTCGAGCGCGCCGGGAAAATCCAGGTTTCAGCGGAAGTGCGCGCGCCCTAAGCTGGCGAGAGCTGCTGCAAACAACGGCGGGTAAGGACGGCGGCCATTTCGGCGCGGTATTCGGCGCTAGCCCATTCGTCGCCCGCCTGGCTGTACGCTGCGCGCGCCGCCTGCTCTGCTCCGGCGGCTTCTGGCCCATCCAACGCCAGGCGCGGGGCATCGCCAAAGCCTCCCAGCGCCAGGCGCGTGCGCCCCGAGGGCCAGCGCGCCAGGGCAACGCAGATGATGGGCACATCCGCTGGAGTGCGAGCGACGCTCTCATAAGCCAGGCTGGCATTGAGCGGGAATTTGACGCTGACGATCAAACGTCCCCGCTCTTGCTGGCGGCGCAGCGGCAACCAATCCCCCAGGGAGGTCTCCTCTTCAGAGGCGAGCTGCCTGATTTGCAGGCTGGCGTCCAGCGCAAGCAAGGCGCTGGCGAAGGGGGAGCGCCCATCCGCCGATACCAGGGTGCCGGCAACGCTGGCAACCTGGCGGATATGGTAGTTGGCTTCCTGGCGAATTGCCTGCCGCAGCGCAGCGGGGATCTGCGGAACGCCCAGCAGAGCTTCCAGGGTGACGGTTGCGCCCACCTGGAACACATGGCCCTTGACCTCCATCCCATCCAACCCCAACTCCTGCAAATCCACCACCGCGCAAGGCTCGGGAGAGGGGCGATTCAAAACAGTGCCCCCCGCCAGGGGCAGAGTCTTCAAGCCATCGCGCGCGAGCAGCTCCAGGGCTTCCTGCACTGTCTTGGGGCGATAGTATTCACGAATCATCCTCAGCCTCCTCATACACTCGCCAACCCAACGCATCCAGATCCACCGAACCGACCACCTCATCCGGGACGTTTACCAGGAGCGCTTCCGCCTCTGCCAGCAAGGCGCCATCTGGGCCGTACAGCTCGCCCGTAGCCGTGGCGACGCGGCTGCGGCTTTTGCCGGCGCGCCCAACCAGGCGCAACGGCACACCCACCGGCACGTTCTGCCGGTAGCGCACTTCTAACCGGGCAGTGTACATAAAACGCGGCGGATCGCCGCCCATGTGCGCCCGCCCGCAGATCTCGTCCAGCATGGCCGCCACAACGCCCCCATGCACCACACCAGGATAGCCCTGAAAGTGCTCCGGCACCGTATAGACAGCGCTCACTTCACCCGGGCTGAGTTCATAAAACTTCAGATGCAGCCCTTTGGGGTTTTCCATGCCGCAGACAAAACAAAAGCGCGAATTGGCTTGTGGCTTCATGTCAGTTTTATTTTATCCCAAACACAGCCAAAAGTCGCTCCTGCGGCGGAAGAAGCGCCGCAAGTTTAACTTCTTGACGATAGAACATTTGTTCTGTTATAATTTCTTCAGCAGACCTGTTATCCGGATCGCAGTTGAGGCATGTCTCTCTGGCAGAAGTTCCTCCAAGCACTTGGGCTGCGGGGCAACAGGCGGGTCTTCGAGCTGGATCAACCCCTGGCAGAGGCGCTGCAACAGTACGCCGAAGCAGAACACCGCCCCCGGGATGAAGTGGCCGCTGCCTTGCTCACCGCCGCCCTGGTACAGCGCCAGATTGCCGAGGTCAACCTGCGCGTGTGGCGCTCGCTCTCAACGCGCGAGCAACAGGTGGTCGCTCTGATCTGCCTGAACTACACCAACTCGCAGATCGCCGCCCGGTTGGTGCTCTCGCCTGAAACGGTGAAGACCCATGTGCGCAACGCCCTGCGCAAATTCGGCGTTCACAGCCGCCTGGAGTTGCGTCAGCGGCTGGCAGAGTGGGACTTCAGCGCGTGGGAGTAGCCGCCAGAACCTGGCTTGGCGGGGCGCTCCACCCCCAGGGCTGGCTCACCCCTGGGGTTACCCCACAATTTCCCCCACTTTTCCCCCTGGTAAGGGATTGCCCTTGCCGCCAGCCTTAAGCTATGCTGGAAGCATGAACGCACTTCCAGAACTTTCCTCCGCCTGCTTATGGCTGATCTGCGCGCCCGGCAGGGACGCGGGCGGCACCGCGCCCGGCGCCATCCGCCTGCTGCTGGAACTGACCGCCCGCCTGGCCCTTTTGGCCGAGGTACGCGTCCTGGACGGCGGCAACTGCTTCAACGTCTACACGGTCGCCCAAAACCTGCGCCGCCGCACGCCCCACGTCGAGGCGGCGCTGCGGCGCATCCGCGTGGCGCGCGCCTTCACCTGCTACCAGGTTGTTGCGCTGCTGCAAACCACCCCTGCCAGTCCCACCCCAACGCTGGCGCTAGACCTGCTGGCGACCTTCCAGGATGAAAGCGTGCCGCTGGACGAAAGGCGACGCCTGCTCCAGATGAGCATAGCCGAACTGCGCCGTCTCAGCCGGCAGGGTCAGGTGCTGGTTAGCGCCCATCCAAGACCCTGCGCTTCCATAGCGGAGCTGCATCAGATGCTGGAAGATGCCGCCGAACGGGTGTGGCGCCTGGAACCCGCCCCCCCGGTTGCACCCGTCCACCTGTTCTGAAAAGCCTGCACCCATGGGACGCACCCTGCCCTCCATTACCCAGGTCTTCCTCCAGCAGCAGGAGTCCTTTGCGCGCTTCCGGCGGGCGTTGCGGCGCAGCGATCAGCAGGCGCTGGATCACCTGTTTGCCTCCGCCCGGCAACACCTGGCGGCAGCCGCGCACGCTGCCCACGCCATGCCCTTTGAGATCTTGCTGCTCGCCATGCTGCTCGAAGAGCACAAAGAAGTTACCCGCCTGCGCCAGATGCTGGAGGAACTGCTGCCCGAAGCGGATGACTGAGCTCGTCGGCTGGCTGCTGGACCTGTATCCCATCCCGGAAGAGGGGCTGGCGCTCTGGCTGCTCGGCGAAGATGGTCAACGCTACCGCCTGCAGCAACCTTTTCCGGTGACCTTTTATGCGGCTGGCCCGGCGCCGCGCCTGCGCCGCCTGTGGCAGTTCCTGCAGCACCAGCCCATCGAGGTGCAGCTATCACGGGTGGAACGGCGCGAGCTGGGCGCGGCGACGCCGCTGACGACGCTGGCGGTGCAGGTCAGTCAGCCGGTCGAGCAGCCCCGCCTGTTCGCCAGGGTCTGGCGCGCCTTTCCCGATTTGAGCTTCTACGACGCTGACCTGCCGATCACCCTGCGCCACGCCGCCCTGTACGGCACCTTCCCCCTGGCGCGCTGCCGCCTGCAAATTGACGCTCGCCAGCGCGTCCAGTCCATCCAGGCGCTCGATACACCGTGGGACTTAGATCCCGACCCGCCGCCGTTGCGCATCCTCTCGCTGGAACCGGATACCGATCCCTTCCACGCCGAGCCCACCCACCTGCTCATCCGTTGCCAGCAGGGCAGCTACCGCCTTCCCCTGGAACCGCCCCGTCCGCTGCTGGTGAACCTGCGCGCCATCCTGGAACGCCATGATCCAGATTTGCTGCTCACCGCCTGGGGAGACACCTGGCTGTTGCCGCGCCTGCTGGAGTTGGCTGCAACCTGGCGCATCGCGCTGCCGCTCAACCGCGATCCCGATTGCCAGGCAGCCCACAAGCCCGAGCACACCTACTTCTCCTATGGGCAGATCATCTATCGCGGCCGGCAGGTACATCTGTTCGGTCGCTGGCATGTGGATGGGCACAACGCTTTGTTGTTTCACGATTACGGCCTGGAGGGCATCCTCGAGCTGGGGCGCGTCACCGCCCTGCCCATCCAGACCGTGGCACGCGTCTCCCCTGGCAGCGGCATCTCTGCCATGCAAATGCTCACCGCCCTGCGCCAGGGCGTGCTGGTGCCCTGGCGCAAACAGCAGGCAGAACGCCCCAAGACAGCCCTGGAGCTGCTGCGCTCCGACCAGGGCGGCCTGGTTTATCAACCCCTGATCGGCCTGCATAGCACAGTAGCGGAAATCGACTTTATCTCGATGTATCCGAGCATCATGGCGCGCTTCAACGTCTCTCCCGAGACGGTTGGCAGCGAACGACCAACCGCCGAACTCGTCCCCGAACTGGCTGCCATCGCCGACCAGCAGCGACTGGGCTTGATCCCACAGACGTTGAAGCCCTTGCTGGAAAAACGCATTGCGCTGAAAGCCCGTTTGAACTCCCTGCCAGCCTGGAACCCGCGCCGCAGCGCCGATAAAGCCCGTTCGTCGGCGCATAAATGGCTGTTGGTGACCTGTTTTGGCTACCTGGGATACAAAAACGCCCGTTTTGGGCGCATCGAGGCTCACGAAGCCGTCACCGCCTACGGGCGCGAGGCTCTGTTGCGCGCCAAGGAAGCCGCCGAAGACCTGGGCTTCACCGTGCTGCATCTCTATGTGGACGGTCTGTGGGTGCAAAAAGCAGGCGCCAGCCAGGTGAGCGATTTCCAGCCGGTGCTGGATGAAATCGCCCGACGGACCGGCCTGCCCATCGCACTGGATGGCATCTATCGTTGGGTGGCTTTCCTGCCCTCGCGCCTGGAGCACCGGACGCCGGTGGCCAACCGCTACTTCGGCGTGTTTCAGGACGGCACGCTGAAGGTGCGCGGCATCGAGGCGCGCCGCCGCGATACCCCCGAGTTTATCGCCCAGGCGCAGATGGAAGCGCTGGAGTTGCTTGCCCAGGCGCCTACAGCAACCGCCCTCCCCGACTACCTGCCCCTGGCTATCTGCCGACTGCGCACCCGGCTGGCTCAGTTGCGCACCGGGCGGGCGCCGCTGGACAAGCTGGTGGTGGTGCAGAAGCTGAGCCGTGAGCTGCCGGAATACCGCTCGCCTTCGCCGGCCGCCATCGCCGCCGCCCAACTGGCGCGGATCGGCAAGCCGGTCAGGCCGGGGCAGCGCGTGCGCTTTCTCTACACCCGCGGCGAGCCAGGGGTGATTGCCTGGGATCTTCCCGAGCAGCCGGCGCCCGCCGCCATTGACATCCCCCGCTACGTTGAGCTGTTCATCCGCGCCGCCCGCACCATACTCGAACCGCACGGCTTCGACGAGCAGACGCTGCGCGGCTGGCTGAGCGCGCCTTTGTTCACCCCGGCGCGCCAGCTAAAGCTGGCGCTTAAACAGCGGCGCAGCAATGTCGTCGGGCTGGCAGCCAGCGTTAACAGCCGCCCGACCGAGGTGGATAGTCCAATCGGCGGTTGAAGCGGCTGGCAGATCAACCGGTTGTGCTTACGGGGCAAATGTATCGATGAGCAGTTTGACATCACCGCCAACCGGATACAGCACCGGACAGGTGCAGCCGCGCTGGCGGTACTCGTCTACTTTGCGGCGTGCCTCTTCGGGCGTTCCAGAGGCGGTGATGCGGTGGATCAGCTCCTCCGGGACGAGGTGCTTGGCTTGCTGGATTTGGGCATGCGTGGCAGGCCATCCCAGGATCGACTGAATCTCAGCTACCACCTCCGGCGACACGCCCGAAGCTTTGGCAATGTGCGGCTGCTGAGCCAGATATTGGGTCAGCAGCTCGCGGGTGGTGTCAATCGCGCGCTCGCGGTCGTGGTCAACGGAGCAGACCACCAGTTGAGGGCGATCAAGCGCCTCGAGCGACCGGCCGGCTTTCTGAGCGCCCCGTTGCAGGAATTCGAGCGCCCGATCGTTGTACTCCGGGGGCACGCAGTAATTCAGCAAGACGCCATCGGCGATCTCCCCCGCCAGTTCCATCATCTGATCGCCGGTCGCGCCGATCATGATTGGGACGTGGCGCGGCTCGCGCCGCCCATGGACGACATCCAGCTCAATCCCCTCGACGTGATGGAATTCGCCGTGAAAGGTGACCCGTTCCATATTGAGCAGGCGACGCAGGATGGTCACCGTCTCGCGCATCGCCGTCAATGGCTTGCGGCGCTCGATGCCCACGTTGCGCGCCAGCGGATCCCACCAGGCGCCAATGCCGCAGATGATCCGCCCTGGCGCCAGATCGTCCAGGGTGAGGAAGGTGGCTGCCAGCAAACCAATGTTGCGCGTCCAGTTGTTGATCACGCCAGAACCGACGCGAATGCGCTCGGTGACGGCTGCATAAGCCGCCATGGGCACGATGGCATCCCGCACCAGCCGGGACTCTGCCTGCCAGACGGCTTCAAAGCCGCGCTGTTCGGCGTAGCGCACATATTCCAGGCCCTGGCGCAGATCATGGGCGTCTTGCAAATACAGGGCAACTCTTTCAGCCATCGGTTTCTCCTTCCAGGATTTATCTGCAAGTATAACAGGCCTTTGCCAGGGCATCTGGCAACCAAACGGATTGGATTTACCTCAACTGTGGAAGGGTTATTCGTATTCGCTGGTCAGTTGCGCCTCAACGATGTCGAGATCTTCCGGTAAATCGACATCCAGCGCCAGCGAGGGCAATTCGCAGATCTCCAGCCGCGCCCCTTTTTGCAGTGCACGCTGACAGTGGCGCTCGAAGGAGCCCGGGCCAAAATCATACTCGATCAATCCGACCGGGGAGATCAACAGCGCATTGGTACCCTGGCGATGGCGATCGGGAACGACTACCACCACCGGTGGTTGCCCGGCCCTCTCCAGCATCATGCGCACATCTTCCGGGGTAATCAACGGCAGGTCGGCGGGTAGGACGAGCACTCCGCCGGTGATATAGCTTTTTGCCACGATCGTGGCGCGGGTCAACGCCAGATTCAACTCGCTGGCGCCATTCTCCTGCACGGTACGCGCCCCGTGCTCCCGGGCAAGCGCCAGCGCCGCCGGGTCGCGGCTGATGACCAACACTTGATCGATTTCGGGGATGGCAGTCAGTGTATCCAGGGTATGCACCAGCAATCGCTGGTTCAGGTCGGCACGTTCGTCCTGCGAAAGCACGTCCGCCAGACGAGATTTGCCATGTCGTAAGGGTTTAACCGGCACAATTGCCCAAAGCGCCATATCTGTGTTGTCCTTATCTGATCCGACCGAAGAGCGCAGGCACACCAAATGCGCCTGCATCGCTCAAGGTTCTGCGGCGTAGCCATTGGGCGATTTCTCGAAAGCCGATTGGAAAAGGGCTGCTCCGGTAGAAGATGGATTTACCTTCCTGCATCATGTTAAACCGCGATTGCATCCTTTGCGTTACAGGTTTACAGTTTTAGCAAGCGCACTCCAAATTCGATTACCTCAGCCGCCAGACGAACCCGGCCAGCCCGGTTGTGCATCAGTGTATCGGTCGCCAGGACGTGCATTCCCAGCGCGCGGATCTGATCGCTGAGATGGGCGTCAACGACGTCCAACACGAAACCCTTGACCAGGCTGGCGTAGTGCCGGGCTACCGCCTCAGCCGATGGGGGAATGCCCAGTTCGGCGTACATCTTTGCCGCTGGTCCTTTCACCGCCTGCCCGCCAATAATCGGCGAGACCGCCAGAACAGGCACTCCGGCGATCGCCTCACAGATGCCCGGTATAGCCAGGATGGGATCGATACTCACCCAGGGGTTGGAGGGACACAGGATAACCAGGTCTGCCGCCTGTATGGAAGGCACAACACCCGGCGCCGGACGGGCGCGAGCGGCATTTTCAAAGGTAAAGCCAGTCACCCTGGGCTGGCACCGGCGGTGGACGAAATATTCCTGGAAGGGCAAAACCCCCTGGTCGGTATGCACCTGCGTGGGCACATGGTCGTCGGATGCCGGGTAAATAACATGGCGAACCCCCCAGGCGGCGCAAAAGTCGCGGGTCAGCTTACTCAACGGCTCGCCGGCGCGCAATCGGCGCGTGCGTTCCAGGTGCAAGCCCAGATCGCGGTCTCCCAGGCGGAACCAGCCCGGCCCACCCAGCGCCACCAGGTTGTTCAAAGCGTTCCAGGTTTCATCGGCTCTTCCCCAGCCCGTCTCCGGGTTGGCGATTCCGGCCAGCGTGTAGCACACCGTGTCCAGGTCGGGGCAGATGTACAAGCCAAGATGCTCGAAATTGTCACCGATGTTGACCACCACGCTGAGTTCATCTGGGGCGAGGTGGGCCGCCAAGCCATCAACCAGCCTGGCACCGCCCACGCCGCCCGCCAGGGCAACGATTTTCATCGCTTCAACCGGGCCTCCCGTGCAGCAAATCTCCAGCTCTCGGTTGGGTAGCTGCCAAGTCGGCGTCAAACATAGCGCGTCACTTCATCCAGGCGCAGGCGAGCCGGAGGGGGCGGTACCCGCGCCGGATAACCCAAAAGCACCAATCCCTGAGGTTCCCACCCCGCAGGCAAATCCAGCGCCTGGCAGATAGAAGCCTGGGCAAACAACGGGGCGCACATCCACACCCCGCCCAAACCGAGCGCGTGCGCCGCCAGCAGCAAATTGTTGCCTGCCATAGCCACGCTTTGCGACATCATCAAATATGCGGCTCGCTGACGCGACGCATCCGGATAAGGATCAACCTGTTGGAGGTCCAGGCAGAACAAAACCGCTGCCGGCGCCTGGACGATGCGCTGGCGAGAGCGCGCCACCTGCCGGGCGGCTTCTTCGGCGGTGAAGCCATCTGCCAGCAAGTCGCGATAGTAATCCGCGCCCATTGCTGTCGCCAGCCGATCCCTGGCTTGCACGGTTCGCAAAACCATAAAGCGCCAGGGCTGGCGGTTATGGGCGGAGGGCGCCCACGTAGCGGCGGTCAATGCCTGCTCCAGAATCTCTGGCGGGATCGGCGTCTGATTGAAACGGCGCACCGAGCGCCGCGTTTGCAGCCAATGCAGCGATGGCAGTTCAGGCATGTTCCAACCTCCCGCTGGACAAAGAGGAAACGCAGTGGTGGCTGAGGCGCATCCAGTTCGAGAAAGGGGAATGAGCTTTCATCAAGCGCAGATCGTTGACCAGGCTATAGTCATGGGGTAACCAGAAGCTTGCAGCCATTCCTGCCAGTAGCTAGCGAAACAGGTCCTGATCTTTCGGTCGTAACAACTCGTTCAAACTGGCCTCGCGCAACGGGTAAGGGAAGCCGCGCACGTGTACGATTGGCGTGCCCTCGGCTGCCTGCCCCATCAGCAGGGAAGCCGCCGCCGCCAGCTCATCAGCAACGCCAACCTGGGTGATGCGTAAATTATACCCAAATAAGTCCGAATAACCGCGCAAATCAGCCAATCCTGGAGCGCCGGATACGCCGACCGTCACGCCCACCGTACCCAGCCGCCAGGCGCGGCCATGTGAGTCGATAATCAGCACACCCAACCGAACACCGCTGGCCTGTTCCAGGCGACAACGTAACCGCTCCGCTGAGGCGTCGGGGTTTTCGGGCAATAAGAGCACCCATTCCGCTTGCGCATCGCCCTCGCCAGCTACGTTGGAGTGGTCAATGCCGGCGTTGGCGCAGACAAAACCCAGGCGATGTTCAACGATGATCGTCCCCGGGCGAGTGCGCAGAACGGCGTTGCTTTCCCGCAAAATCAGCTCCACCAGGCGCGCATCTTTGCCCGTGGCAGCCGCAAGCTGACAGGCTTCGGCTGAGGGGACAATATCTACCAGGTTTACCAGGCGATTTTCAGCCTTCGAGACGATCTTCTGGGCGAAGACGAGGATATCCCCCTCATCCAGGCGCAAGCCGGCGCGCCGAAGCCCCTGCAGGGCAATTTCTGCCAGGTCATCTCCAGGATGGATCAGGGGAATGCCTGGCAGAGCAGTTAACAGCATTTTCGGCGTCGAAGACGTTCTCAAACGCGCTTCCTTGTCGCCCGGTTAGCGTTCGCCGCCGGGCAAGCCACTGACGAATATCGAGGCGGTCTTCACCCCATAATGCTTGTTCAGGCTGATTAAGATGGCAGTCAGCCCTTCTACCACCACCGCGTTGTCCAGTCCGCCGGCGTAGTACGCCCGCATGCCGGCTGCTTTCGC
>FWPU01010171.1_pt1 | contig 14216 bp, 13 predicted proteins | sample 2228361 | NCBI WGS metagenome assembly FWPU01 (sample SAMEA103939777, study PRJEB20133) | metagenome
TGTCTGTTCACAACTCCAAGTTTCTACCAAAAGGCGGTTTTGCTCAAGGGCAGAACCGCCCCAAATTTTGTCTAAACTCGAGTATGAAGTGATATGGTCGGTTTTGCCGGGCCAAGCCCGGCGCTACATAAACTCAAGACCCGGCCTTTTCTTTCAAGAAGTGGATGAGCGTCTCCAACAACGCCGGTGGGACGCGGTCAAAAACGCCGCCCTGGCCTCGCGCTGCCTGCGCAGTGGCAATCTGTTCTGGGCTGAGGGTCTGCCCGCCGAATCCCTGACCGGGTTCGCCGCCTGGCATCCCCCCATCGGGCGGCGCAAAGCCACCCCCGCCCTGAGTGTTGCCATTGCCAGTGTTGCCTGCGCCAGCGCCGCCGCCCATCATAATGCCTCGTTCTTGCATGATGGTGCGCATGTCAGCGCGCGTCAATTGCATGGCTTCGATAGCATTCATTTGTTCCGGGGTCATGGTCTCCTGGATTTGCTCGATCAAGGCGTCAATTTCGGCTTGCGCCGCCGTATCACTGTCGGTTAGGCTCCCGTAGACTTGCCAGAGCGGAAGCAAGTCAGCGGCTTGTTCGGCCGTGATGGCCTGGTCGGTATCTTCGAGTTTGAAGCTGCCGAGAACGAGTTTCATCGAGGCGGACAACTCCGTCGCGGAAGAAGCGCCCATTGGGGCCGAGCCGTTTCCGGCCGCGTTCGATGCGCCGCCGCAGGCGGTCATTCCCAGCGCAAGCAGAATCAGGCTGATGAAGAGGGTCGTTTTTCGAGTCATTTGGTGTCCTTTCAGATTATTCGTACCGTAAAGCCTCAATGGGGTCGAGTTGGGCAGCCTGGTTAGCAGGGTAATATCCAAAGAAAGCGCCCACAACGGCCGCCGACCCAAAGGCTAACAGAATAGAACTGGCAAGCACCACGGTGCGCATTCCGCTGACTGCTCCAAAGATGACAGCGCCTGTCACGCCTGTCAGCACGCCAATCATGCCGCCGATGATGCTTAAAAGAAGCGCCTCGGTCAGGAATTGCAGGCGAATGTCAGCCGGGGTGGCGCCCACCGCTTGGCGGATGCCAATCTCGCGTGTGCGTTCAGTCACGCTGACCAGCATAATATTCATGATGCCTATGCCGCCCACGATGAGCGAGACACCCGCCACCCAGGCCAACAAGGAACGAAAAGCAGCCGTCGTGGATTCACGAGTGCTGATCACATCCTGTTGGGTGGTCACGCTGAAATCAGCGGTGTCGAGCGTAACTTCATGGCGCTTGACCAGCAGCAACTCGATTTGGGTAATGATGTCGTCCAGGTTAGCGTCGGGGTTCACCTCCACGTAGATCATACGGATACGGTCACCCATGATGCGGGCAAACATGGATGGGGTAAACTTTTGGAAGACCACCGTAATAGGCAGGTAGACGCGCGAATCGTAATCGGTGTTGCCAACCAGCCCCTTTTCTGCGAACACGCCAATGACAGCCAATTTGGTACTCCCGACAGTTATGTATTGGCCGATAGGGCTGGAATCGCCGAACAATTCTTCAGCAATGCTGTACCCAAGCACAGCCACTTTGCTCTTGCGTTCGATTTCTTGCTCATTGAAGTAGCGACCCTCGGCTACGTCCACATCGCGCACGGAGGGGAAACCGGGCGTCGTCCCCAGGATTTCGATATCTTCGAGGATGACATTGCCGAATTTGACCGTTTCACTAGCGTTTTGTTCGACCACAACGGCTGTCACACCCTCCACTCCTTCCTGAATGGCGGCCGCATCATCGAAGACCAGGCCACCGCTGGGAGGTTGCCCCGGTCCGCCACGCGTCATGGCACTTTGGACGAAGACCAGGTTCGAGCCAAGACTGGTAATCTGCTCCTGGATGGTCGCCTCGGTGCCGGCGCTGATAGCCACCATGACAATAACCGCCGCCACACCGATAATAATGCCCAGCATGGTCAGAAAGGAACGGATTTTATTCTTCAGGATCGCTTCCCAGGCAATGCGTATGGCCTCAATGGGTTTCATGCAATGCCTCCTGACCGTGAGGCGAGACAGCATCCCGCCTCACGCCGTAGCCGTTGTCAACCACATGCGCTACGATGCCATCCACCAGGGTGATGGTGCGCTGGGTGTGGGCGGCGATCTTCGGGTCGTGAGTAACCATGACAATGGTGGTGCCACGCTCATGAAGATCGTGCAACAATTTCATGATCTCTTCGCCAGAGCGGGTATCCAGGTTGCCGGTCGGTTCGTCGGCAATGACCAGGACAGGGTCGTTGATGAGCGCGCGGGCAATAGCCACTCTTTGCTGCTGTCCGCCAGATAGTTCATGCGGCTGGTGATGGATGCGGTCTCCCAGCCCAACTAATTCCAACAACGCACGCCCTTTCTCGTCGCCCGCCGCCATGGTCTTTGGATGGACATGGTCGTACAGTAGAGGGAGGGTAACATTGCGCAGGGCGCTGGTGCGTGCCAACAAGTTATAAGCCTGGAAAATGAAGCCTATCTTGCGATTGCGGATGCCGGCCAGTTGCGTTTTGTCCAGGTTGCTCACATCTTCTCCATCTAAAAAGTATTGGCCGCTGGTAGGGCGCGAAAGGCAACCCAAGATGTGCATCAGCGTGCTTTTTCCGGACCCAGAAGGGCCCATAATGGCAACGAATTCGCCTTCATCAATAGTAAGGCTAACTCCATTCAGGGCCACTACGCTGACATTGCCCATACCGTAGACCTTGGTGAGGTCAATCGTCTCGATGATTCTGCGCTTGACGCTCATTTAGTCTCCGTAATGCCGGTCGTCACTACATCGCCTGCTTTCAGACCCGATTTGATCTCGGCATACAACAAATCCTGGATGCCCACCTCGACCACGCGCAGGCGCGGCGAACCATCCTCCATCACGAAGACGGTGTACTGGTCGCCCGCCTGGTGCAAGGCTTCGATCGGTACCAAGAGGGCATTTTCAGCGCGCCCACCAATGACATCTACCGAGGCGCTGGTACCAAGCGGCAAATTGAAGGTGTTTTCATCTGTATTGGTCAATTCGACCAATGCCCGCACGACTGAAGAGTTGGATTCTGTGTACAGTCCTGGATCCACTTGAGTCACAATCCCTTCGAATGTGCGTTCCGGCAGGATATCGAAGACCACTTCCGCCTCATACCCAACCCGAACATTGGTCCAATCAGATTCATCCAAAAAGACCTCCAGGGTAGGATGGCTCAAATCGGCCAGGGTCATCACAGCACCAGAGCCAACCGTATCGCCTACGCTGATCTCAATGGACATGATCGTTCCCGAAATCGGCGCTACCAGGCGCGTACCATCCAGTTCGGCCTGCGCCGACTCGAGCGCCAGGCGAGCCTCTTCCAATGTTTGCAAGGATGAACCAGTGGCCTCTTCCGGTACTTCGCCGCCAGTCAAAGCCGTATAGTAATATTGCGCCTCTTCCAGAGCCGCCTGCGCCACCGCTACCGCCGCACGCGCAGACAAGACTTCTGCCTCGCTTGGCTTGGCCACATATTTCTTGCCCGTTACCCCATCCCAGCGGGTGAAATGGGCTGGCAAATAGGTGTTTTCATAATAAACTTGGGCGCTTGCCAAATTAGCCCTGGCGCGTTCTACGGCGGCCTGAGCCGCTTCGAGCGCCTCCTGCGCTGTCTCATCAGAGGGCGCAGCCGCGACCACAGCCTGCGCTTCTGCCAATGCCTGCTCCGCCGCTTTCAATTCCGTTTCTCGTCGCAAGACAATTGGGCTGATCAAATAACCTAACGTGCTAATGGCATCTCCCAACTCCATCTCGGCAGATGCAATTGCTTGTTGAGCCGTGGCCAGGGCAACCGGCGAGGTCAACTCTGCCAGGTTGCGTTTGGCCTGGATATAGGCCATCTGGGCATCGCTATCGTCCACTTGCGCCAACAAGTCTCCGGCTTCTACCTTCTGACCCACCTCCACAAAGACGCCGGTCACCTGGCCACTGGTCTCGAAGCCCAGGTCCACTTCTTGGGCAGCGACCAACGTCCCAGTTCCGCTGGCATAAATGACCAGGTCCCCTTGCCGCACAACGGCGGTCTGCACGAGCGGCTCCTCGGCAGCCTGATTAGGCAGATAGACCATGCGGTAATAAGCAAATCCGCTGCCTCCTGCCAGCGCAAGTATTGCGGCCAATATCCAACCTGTCCGCTTGGAAAATCTTGCCAGAATGGCCGGCTTCTTGACTCCGGATAGAAATGCAGGCATTTTGAACTTGAAGCGCATGAGACTTTCCTTTCGCTGGCTGATTATCGCCTCAAGTATAGTGAGCCAGTGTAAAAGAAAAGCGGGCAAATTATGAAGAAATTATGTGGATGCGCCCCATAAAAACCTTCGGCCCCTTGCAAGCAAAATGATATACTTGCCCAAAACTCCCAAGAGGCGCATTCATGGACGATTTCCTCTGGTGGCGCGATGGCGTCATCTACCAAATCTATCCCCGCTCCTTTGCGGATGGCAACGACGACGGCCTGGGAGACTTGCCCGGCCTACTCAGTAAACTGGATTACCTGGCCGACCTGGGCGTAGACGCGCTCTGGCTCTCGCCCATTTACCCCAGCCCCGACAAAGACTTTGGCTACGACGTTTCCAACTACCTGGACATTGACCCGCGCTTCGGTTCCCTCGCCGACTTCGACCTGCTCCTGTCCGAAGCGCATCGTCGCGGCCTGAAAATCATCCTCGACCTGGTCCTCAACCACACCTCTGACCAACATCCCTGGTTCCTGGAATCGCGCACCAGCCGCGACAACCCCAAGGCCGACTGGTATATCTGGCAAGATGAAATCCCAAACCGGTGGCAATCCATCTTCGGTGGCCCGGCCTGGACCTACACCCCCGAGCGCGGCCAATACTACTATCACATGTTCGTCCCCGAACAACCAGACGTAAACTGGCGCAACCCACAAGTACGCCAGGCCATGCTGGAGGTCGTCCGCTTCTGGCTGGAGCGCGGCGTAGACGGTTTTCGACTGGACGTGTTCAACATGTACTTCAAAGACGACCAGTTGCGCGAAAACCCACCCAAACTCGGCTTGCGCGCCTTCGACCGCCAGCAGCACATCTACGATTGCGACCGCCCAGAGATGATTCCCCTGCTGCAAGAGTTACGCGGCATACTCGATTCCTATCCCAAACGCTACGCCGTCGGAGAGACCTTCCTTTCGACTCGCGACAAGATCGTCCAATACGTCGGCCGGGACAAACTTCACGCCGCCTTCAACTTCGAATTCACTCACAGCAAATTCGCCCCGGCCCAGTATGCCAGATACATTCTGGATTGGGAAACGCTATACAGGGAACATGGCATCTGGCCCAACTACGTCTTGGGCAATCACGACGTCCCGCGTATGGCTACCCGCTACACGAAAGGCGAAGACGACGCCCGACTGAAAGTGTTGATGGCGCTGCTGCTCACCCTGCGCGGCACGCCATTCCTCTACTATGGCGAAGAGATTGGGATGCGCGACATCACCCTCAAGCGAAGCGAAATCCTCGATCCGCCCGGCAAACGCTACTGGCCCTTCTACAAGGGACGAGACGGCTGCCGCTCGCCCATGCAATGGAACGACGCTCCCAATGCCGGATTTTCTTCCATCAAACCCTGGCTGCCCGTCCACCCCAACTTTCGCACCCGAAATGTAGCCGCCCAGCAAGCCGACCCCAACTCGCTCTTCCAATTCACTCGCCAACTGCTGCACTTGCGCCGTTCTCATCCGGCGCTGATGCGCGGCAACCTGACCTTGCTCACCGAGCGACCCAAAGAAGCCCTAGTCTACCTGCGCCAAACGCCAGAGCAGAAGATACTGGTAGCGTTGAATTTCGAAGACAGCCCCATACGCCTGCAAACCCTCCCCGCCGGTCGCTGGCAAACGCTCTTGTCAACGCACAGGAACGCAACCCACCTCCCTGACGCCACGCTCGAACTCTTCCCTTACGAAGCATTCGTGTCGAAAGATTCAACCGCCGAGGGATCGCTCGCATGAGTCTCGACTTGCGGAACTTCTCCATCGCCGCCGTCATCCCTGCCTACCGCGTCGCCGACCAGATCGAATCCGTGCTGCGCGGCCTGCCCGATGACCTGCGCCACATCATCGTCGTGGACGACGCCTCGCCGGACGAAACTTCGGCGCTGGTATCCGCCCTTGCGGAGAGCGACAGGCGTATCGTCCTGGTGCAACACGCGCACAACCAGGGCGTGGGCGGTGCCATGGTCAGCGGCTTCCGCAAGGCGCTCGAACTCGGCGCACAGGTCATCGTCAAAATAGACGGCGACGGACAGATGGACCCCGCCTACCTCCCGGCGCTTGTCAGGCCGCTAATAGAGGGCCGCGCCGATTATGCCAAAGGCAACCGTTTCCGCGACCTGGACGCCCTGCGCCACATGCCGCTGATGCGGCGTATCGGCAACCTGGGACTGAGTTTCCTCACCAAAGCCGCCACCGGCTACTGGAACTGCTTCGATCCCACCAACGGCTTCTTTGCCATCCGTGCCGAAATCCTGGCCGAACTGCCACTGGAGCGCATCGACCGGCGCTACTTCTTCGAGACCTCCATGCTTGCCAACCTGTACCTGCTGGACGCCCTCGTGCTAGACGTGCCGATCCCCGCGCGCTACCGCGGCGAACGCTCCAACCTGTCCGTTTGGCGCGTGTTGGGCGAATTTCCGTTCAAGCTGCTAATCACCTTCCTGCGACGCATTTTACTCAAATATTACCTGTACGACTTTTCCATGATATCCGTCTACCTGCTCACCGGCCTGCCATTGTTACTCTTTGGGCTGATATTTGGCAGCATCAAATGGATTCAATACGCCCAGCGCGGCGTGCCGGCCCCTACCGGCACCGTCATCCTGCCCACCCTGGCACTCATCCTGGGCATCCAGATTTTGCTCTCTGCCATAGAATTCGATATGAATGCCGCACCCAAGGCCCCCCGCTGTCAACCGCTGGACAAACGATGAAAAATTCCGAATTCAACGCCTACAAAGCCAATTTCCGCGCCCTCATTCGCCAGACGCTGGCCGAATCCGAGCCAGGCCGCCTGGATGAAGCCGGCTTCCCCGCCTATGCGCACCCCAACCCGCTCATCAATTACCTGTTCTGGCAGCGCCTCCGCACAGTTATGGACTATCTCGAGCGGGACGCGCCCTACGAACAAGTATTGGACTTTGGCTGTGGCAGCGGCGTCATGCTGCCCTTCCTGTGCCGCATCAGCGCCCGCGTCATCGCCCTGGACGTGGACCTGCTTCCGTTCAAGCGAATCAGCCGCCGCCAGGCCTTTCCCCCCAACCTGCAAGTCTACGATGCCCGCCAGATGACACTGAAGGACCTGCCTCCCGCCTCATTCGACCGTATCATCGCCACCGACGTACTCGAACACGTAGACGACCTGCCCGCTACGCTGAACGGCATGAAAACCCTGCTCCGGCCTGGCGGACAAATCGTCATCTCCGGCCCCACCGAAAATCTTTTCTACCAAATCGGGCGAAAACTGGCCGGCCCCGAATATTCTGGCGACTACCACGAGCGCAGCATCCTGGAGGTGCGCAATTTACTAACCAGGCAGATGCGAGTGGTGCCCATCGCCACCCTTTATTGGCCCGTGCCGTTGTTCGAGGTCTTTGCCGCCTCCTTGACAAACCATGAAACTTTGATATAATTTCACAAAATACAAACTCGTAGAGTATTTTCAGAGTCTTGCCACCTCCATCCCGCCAACTGGGAAAGAGGCTGGGCAGATTTACCCGCGCGAGGGCTGCTTGCAGCCTGCGCACCGTCTTTAAAGAAAGAAAGTCTACATGACCATATTGCTCAAAATCGCCTGGCGCAACGTCTGGCGGCATCGCCGTAAGACAGTGCTAATTGCCGTTGCTATGGGCGTCATCATGTCTTTGCTGGTCTTTTATGATGGCCTGTTCGTCGGCTTCGAACAAGCGATCTACGGGAATGCCATCCGCTTCATGGGCGGCAATATTCAAGTCCACGCCCCGGGTTACAACGTAGAAACGGGGCGTTTACCGCTGCTCCCTCTGGAAAACCCGGATGCGGTTGTCCAGGCCGCCGAAGCGCACCCCGATGTAGTCAGCGCCTCGAAGCGCATCAATACTGGCGGAATGGTCTCCAACCGCGAGGGCGCTTTTTCTGTGACGTTCGTCGGCCTGGAACCCGACAAAGAAGCAGCCCTCAATCCGGTTGCGCAGAACATTACAGCAGGTCGTTTCCTCTCTCCAGGGGATGGCGACCGCGTCGTCATTGGCCAAGGATTGGCAACGGCGATGGAGATCGGGGTCGGCGACCGCATTGTCATGGCGGCGCACAGCAAGCATAAACAGACGCGGCAACGTACAGTAACAGTGATTGGCATCTACGATGTTAATGTCCCTACTATCGAAAAAGACCGTATCTATATGACCCTCGACGAGGCGCAGCGGCTGCTCGGCCTGGATAGTCAGGCAACCGAAGTTGTTGTCACTTTACGTCAGATAGGCCAGGAAACGGCGGTCGTCCGTGCGCTGCATGCCAGGCAACCAGGCTACGAAGTAGATACCTGGATAACCAGCATGCCAGAATTCAAAAAGGCGATGGACATGGACAAATCCGTCATGGCAATCTTTGGCTTTGTCATGCTCGGCATTGCCGCTATTGGAATCCTGAACCTGCTGATGATGGCGGTCTTCGAGCGTACGCGCGAGATAGGCGTATTGAGCGCGCTAGGGCTGAAACCACTCCAGGTCACGACTTTGTTCCTGCTCGAAGGCATTCTGATCGGCTTGATGGGCGCTATCCTTGGGGCCTTGTTAGGTGCCATGCTCAACGGCCTGTTCGGTTATATTGGTATTGATTACAGTCAGTTTGCCAATATGGCCGAATATACGGCCCTGATCTCTGACAAGATCTATTCCCAACTCGTCCCACTCAAGGTGCTCCAACATGCCCTTACGGTAATCGCAATCGCCGCCATGGCTGCCCTCTACCCCGCGAGTCAAGCCTCCCGGCGGGAACCAGCCGAATCGCTGCACTATGTTTGAAAAAACTCATCGTTCAAGCAATCTCCTGGTAGCCAATTTTGCCCGTTCGACGGGAGATTACTTCGCAAAAGCCACTCGCTAAGAACGGCAACAAGAATGACCGATACAGTCCCATCCGTGTGAGAGGTGAAAACTTGACCATTCTATTGAAAATCGCCTGGCGCAACGTTTGGCGCCAGCGTCGCAGAACCCTGCTGATTGCCGTTGCCATGGGCGTCATCATGGCCTTTCTAGTGCTGTTCGATGGCATCCTGGTTGGTTTCGAACAATCCATCTACGGAAATGCTATCCAACTGCTGGGCGGCAACATCCAGGTACATGCGCCCGGTTACAGCGAAAAAACAGGGCAAAAACCGCTGCTGCCCCTGGCGGACCCGGCCGGGATCGTCCAGGCAGCGGAAGCCAACCCCAACACCGTGGCTGCCGCCCAACGCATCGTGACTGGCGGGCTGGTGACCAATCGTGAAGGCGCTTTTTCGGTCTCCATCATCGGCGTCGAACCAGAGCGGGAAGCGCGCATCAGCCCGGTGGCGGCCAACATCTCGGCCGGCCGTTACCTCCAACCAGATGACGGCGACCTGATTGTCATCGGGCAGGGACTGGCTACCGCCATGGAGGTCATCGTCGGCGACCGCATCATCATGGCCGGCGGCTCCCTGCATCAGCAGACCCGCCAGCGCACCATGACGGTGGTAGGAATTTTCGACGTGGGCGTCCCCTCGGTCGAAAAAGGGACCATCTACATGTCCCTGACCGAAGCACAGCGTTTATTCGGCCTGGAGGGGCAAGTCACCGAGGTCGTGATTTCCCTGAAACAAATCGGCCAAGAGCCGGGCGTGGTCGCCCAACTCAACCGGCAGTGGCCCGACTACGAGGTCGAAACCTGGGTCAACAGCATGCCTGAATTGAAAAAAACGATGGACATGAAAACCTCTGTAATGAACATTTTCGGCCTCGTCCTGCTCTGCATTGCCGCCATTGGAATTCTGAACCTACTCATGATGGCTGTCTTCGAGCGCACCCGTGAAATTGGCATCGTCGGCGCCTTGGGTTTGAAGCCGCGCGAAATCACGCTGTTGTTCCTGCTGGAAGGCACCCTCATCGGCGTCTTGGGCGCCGTCATCGGCGTGGCGCTAGGCCTGGCGCTGACCGGCACCCTGGGCATAGTTGGTATAGACTATACCCAATTTGCCGACTTGACCGAATACACGGCGCTCATTACCGGCCGGATTTACCCCAAATTCCTGCCACTCAAAGTATTGACCCATGCCATTACACTGGCCATCATTGCCGCCCTGGCAGCCCTCTATCCGGCCCGCCAGGCTGCCCAGCGCGAACCGGCTGAGGCCCTGCACTTCGTATAGGAGCCTGTCATGTTCAATTACATCAAAATGGCTTATCGCAACCTGGGCCGCCATCGTCGTCGCTCGTTGCTTTCGGCCCTGGCCCTGTCCATTGGCCTGGCGCTTTTACTCTTCATCGCCGCTTTCTACGAAGGAGAAATGCGCAGTTCGATGGAAGCCACTCTGCGGCTCGACAGCGGACATCTCCAGATTCGCAATATAGACTACGACCCCGACAAACTCAGCGTCGCCTGGGAATACCTCATCGAAAACCCGGAGCAAATCGCCCGTCAGTTGGAAACGTTGGAACAAGTCGAGGTCGCCACGCCGCGCCTGATCGCCAGCGGAATCGTATCGGTGCGCGACCAGTCGAGCGGCGTCCAAATCCTGGGCGTCGAACCGGCCTCCAGCGCCAACGCCCCCTATCGCCAGGGATTGGTCGAAGGGCAATTCCTCGAGGCAGACGACCGCGAAGGGATTTTACTCGGCCAACCGCTGGCAAAGAGCCTGGGCCTGCATGTCGGCGACCGCCTCAACCTGCTGGTCAACACCTCTGATGGCAGCGTAGATGAACAAACCTTCACCGTGCGCGGCGTTTTCGCCACCGGCGTATCCACCTACGACAAAGGCATTGTCTTGCTGCCACTGGCCAAGGCCCAGGCCTTCTCTGGCGCCACCAACCGCGCCAGTTTCATCTTCGTCCTGTTGAAAGACCGCGCCCAGACCGATGCCGTTGCCGCCGCCTTGCAGACTTCCAGGCGTCAGGTCAAGACCTGGCAAGAGTTGAACGAAATCCTGGTCCTCATGGAAGATTTCTCGAATGCTTACCTGTTCATCTTGAATCTCATCGTAATGGGCGTGACCGCCACCGTCATCGTCAATACTTTGGTCATGGCCGTCTTCGAGCGCACGCGCGAAATCGGCGTCCTATCCGCCATTGGCATGAAGGGACGTCAGATCATCGCCCTCTTCCTGGCCGAGGCCTGCCTGCTGGCATTGGGCGGGCTGACCTTTGGCGTTCTTCTCGGCTGGGGCATCTCTGCCTACTTTGGAAAGGTCGGCATGTACTTTGGCGACCTGGGGCTGAGCGGCTTCTACCTGGGCGACCGCATCTACACCTACCTGACCCCACAAGACACCCTCAACCTGACCCTGTTTTCCCTCATCATCACCCTACTTGCCTCCCTCTACCCTGCTCGTCTGGCCGCCCGCATGGAGCCGGTCGAGGCCCTGCATGGCAAGAATTAAGGAGCAACCTCATGGAAGTCGCAAAATTGATTGCTGTCACCCGCGTCTACAAAGTAGGCGAAGTCGAAACCCACGCCCTGCGGGGCATCCATCTGACCATCCAAAGCGGCGAATTTACCGCCCTGGTCGGCCCATCCGGTTCAGGCAAGACCACCCTGCTGCAACTCATCGGCTGTCTCGACCAGCCCACCTCTGGTCAGGTCATCATCAACGGTCAGGAAACGACCGGCCTCAACCGCGACCAGCGCGCCGACCTGCGCAAAGGAACGATTGGCTTCGTCTTTCAGTTCTTTGCCCTCATCCCCACCCTGACCGCCTACGAGAACGTGGAAATGCCGCTTCTGCTCAACGCAAAAGGCCCCGCCGAGCGCCGCCAACGGGTGATAGAACTGCTCGAAGCCGTAGGCATGACCGACTACGCCCATCACCGCCCCGACCAACTCAGCGGCGGCCAACAACAGCGCATAGCCGTAGCCCGCGCTCTGGCCACCCACCCTCAAATCATCCTGGCCGACGAGCCTACTGCCAACCTCGACACCGAGAACGGCGAACAGGTGATGAACATCATGCAAAAACTCAATCAGGAAACCGGAACCACCTTCGTCTTCGCCACCCACGACCCGCGCGTCATCCGCTATGCGCGGCGCGTCGTCACCCTGCGCGACGGTCTGATAGAAGATGATAGGATTGTCTCATAAGATTGCCACAAATCTGTTTGGAAGGAAAAGACATGAAGAAAATACTCATCGCGTTTGCCTTGCTGCTGATATTGACCGCTTGCGCGCAACAATATACACCTACTCCCATCCCTACTTTGGTGTTGGAGACCGGCGCCTCGGACTCAGGGACGGCGGCTCCCGTTACCGGAAGCGTCGTCACCGCTTCGGCCGAGGTGCAGCCGGCTGAGTTCGTCCAATTGAGTTTTGCGCTCTTAGGCGCAGTAACAAACGTAGACGTGGAAGTTGGCGATTCCGTTACTGCCGGGCAAGCATTGGCGGCGCTCGACACAACCCTCCTGCAAGCGCGCGTGGCAGAGGCCGAGGCCAACATTGCTGCCGCTGAAGCGCAGCGGGCCTACCTCGTCCGCACGGGCGCCAGCCAAGATCAACTCGATCTGGCCCAGGCCGACATAGATCGCGCCAAAGCCCTGACAGACCAGGCACGCGCTACCCTGGCACAAGCCACGCTCTACACCCCCATCACCGGCACGGTCGTCTCCGTAGACATTGCCCCCGGCGAAGTCGCCAACCCAGGACAAGTGGTCATCGTGATAGCAGATTTGAGCCACATGCGCATCGAAACCACCGACTTGAGCGAGCGCGACATTCCGGCTGTCCAAATCGGGCAACGAGCCAGCGTCTTCATTGACGCCCTGGGACAATCTTTCTCCGGCCGCGTCACCGACATAGCCCGTCAGTCCAAAACCGTCGGCGGCGACGTGACCTACAAAGTGACCATCGAACTGGACAGTCAACCCGCCGGCCTGCGCTGGGGCATGAGCGCCGAAGTCGAAATCCAGACGGAGCAATGAGATGAAACCATACCTGCGGACGGCGTTCCTGACACTGGCGCTTCTGGCGGCTGGCTGCGGCCCGACCGCCACGCCTGCGCCCATCCCCACCCTTTCTCTCGAAACGCCTTCTTCCGCCCTCCAAACGCTCAAGGCCTCGGCTGAGGTCGTTCCGGCGCAAAAGGCCCACCTGGGCTTCGTCATCCCCGGCCTGGTCAAAGAAGTGCTGGTCGAAGAAGGAGAACAGGTGCAGGCTGGGCAAACGTTGATGGTTCTCGATACTGCCGATTTGCAATTTGCCGTTGCCGCCGCCGAAGCCGACTTGCGCGCCGCCGAACTGGACGCTACCCTTCAACGTTACCGCCGCAAATACCTCAATGATGCCGGTCGAATCGTCTACCTGAGCGGGCCGCGCGAACAGATTCTACGCGCCGACGCCAAAGTAGCCGCCAAACAAGCCGCCCTCGAAACAGCCAGGGCCTCCCTGGCTCAGGGAACGCTGGTGGCGCCCTTTGCAGGGATGGTTGTTTCCATTGCCATCCAGTCAGGTGAATACACCCAGCCAGGACAAGTAGTTCTCGTTTTAGCCGACCTGACGGACCTGCAAATCGAAACCACCGACCTGAGCGAACTCAACATAGCCGCCGTAACCATCGGCCAGCCGGCCTCTGTCTATGTAGAAGCACTCAACAAGGCATTTCCCGGCCAGGTGACCGCCATCTCGCCCCGCTCCGAGACCATCGGCGGCGACGTCGTCTTTCGAGTCACGATCCAACTGAAAGAACGACCAACCGCCCTCCTATGGGGCATGAGCGCCGACGTCGAAATCCATGATTGAAGCCAGCCATTGCATTACTGGCGCATAGGTACGCAGGTCGCGCCACGCCCCGCGTTGCCACCGTCATTGCCAGTCTCAGTAGATGAAATTTGCTCAACCGATGCTCCCAGGAAGATGTGGATAATCACCCACAGGGTTTTCTTAAAGTCGTGAACTGTCATTGCGAGGAGCGGTTTGTGCGCCGAAGCAATCTCCCTGGGCCCCGATAATGCCCGTTTAACGGGAG
>FWPU01004617.1_pt1 | contig 14214 bp, 16 predicted proteins | sample 2228361 | NCBI WGS metagenome assembly FWPU01 (sample SAMEA103939777, study PRJEB20133) | metagenome
AGATCACCGGCCACCAGGTCAACGACGGCATCGGCAAGCTCGCCGCCTTGCTGGTCGCGCTGGGAGCGGTCGCGTTCTCCGTGCCCTACTTCGTGATCGGATTCTCAAACCGGTGGACCTCCATCGGTGAGCAAGGCACCACCGATCTCCTGAGCTGGGTGAGCGTCGGCGGTGCGGCCGCGGCGCTGCTGGCGCTCCTCCTCACGGGGTTCGCCCTGCTCTCCTCGCTCAACGGGCCCGGAGCTCCCGCCGACCCGTGGGGCGCCGGCCAGACGCTGGAGTGGGCGACGAGCTCGCCGCCCCCGAAGGGAAACTTCGCCGAGCTCGCCCCGGTGACGTCCGCCGAGCCGCTGCTCGACGGAGACGAAGCGGAGGCAGCGACAGGAGGTGACGCCTGATGGCCGCCGCCCACACGCTCAGCCCGGCACTCGCCCCGCCGCCACCGGTGCAGCGGCCCCGGGTGCTCATCGTCGGCACCGGGTTCGCCGCCGCAGCATCGCTCATGTACTTCGCCGGGTTGCTGGGTGTCTACCTGTCCCTGCGGTCGGCGGAGATCCAGAGCGGCCGCACCTGGCTCCCCGAAGGCGCCGAGATCCCGTTGACCCAGCCCAACATGATGTTCATCACGCTGATCATGTCGGTGGTGACCGTCCATTGGGCGTCCTGGGCGGCCAAGCACGACGACCGGCCCAACCTCTACCTGGCTCTCGGGCTCACGCTGCTGTTCGGCTTCGCCTTCGTGAACCAGGCCTCCTACCTCTACGGCCTGATGCAGTTCGACGTGACGGGGTCAAAGGTCGCAGTGCTCGTGTACACGATCACGGGGAGCCATCTGGCGATGCTCGTCCTGTCGATGGTGTTCCTCGCGGTCGTCGCCTTCCGTGCCCTCGGCGGTCAGGAGACGAGCCGCCAGCACGACGGCCTCTCGTCGGCCGTCCTGTACTGGGACTGCATGGTGCTCGTGTACAGCCTCATCTGGATCGCGATCTACGTGACGAAGTAGGACGCCGATGATCAGCTTCTTCCGCAGTCGAATGTTCTCGCCGGCTTTCCGGCTCTTCGCGGGGATCTCGCTGTTCACATTGGTGGGCGCGACCGCGTTCGCCATGAGCACCAACGGCCGCAACTGGTGGTTCGACGGGAAGTGGCCGTTCCTGCACATCCCCGACGCGGTGAGCGTGCTCACCGGACCGATCTCGCTCGGGTGGAAGGGCTATGTCGGCAACCACGTCGGCTACGTGATCCTTGTCGCGATGGCCGTGGTGTCGGCCGGGCTCGCCGGCATGCTCGTCGCGTTCCGCGACGCCGACCCCGACGCGGAAGCGCAGGCCGTGCGCACAGAGACCGTGCCGCTGACCAAAGCTCCCGCCGGGGCGAGCTACTGGCCGATCATCGGCGCGTTCGCCACTTCCACGATCATCATCGGCCTCACCACCAACCGGGCGGTCTTCTACGCGGGTATCGCACTGCTCGTCGTGACGATCGGCGTGTGGACCTTCCGCAACTGGGCGTTCCGGGCAACCGGCGACGACGAGGTCAACCGCGAGCTCTACCACCGGTTCATCGATCCGCTGCGCATCCCGGTGCTCGGCGTCGTCTGCATCGGCGTCGTCGTCGCCGGGCTCTCCCGGGTGCTGTTGGCTGCGCCGGACAAGAACGCCTCGATCTACATCTTCGGGGGTGCCGCCCTGGTGTTCTTCGCCGCCATGGTCGGCCTGGCCTTCTCGAAGACCATCAACCGGAACTTGATCGCGGCACTGCTCGTCGTCGCCGCGCTGGCCTTCATCGGTGCCGCCATCGGCGGCGCAGTCGTCGGCGAGCGCGAGTTCCACCCCCATGGCGGTGCCGGTGCTGAAGGACCGGCCAGCGGCGGCGAGCACGGCCTCGGCCAGCAACCGACCGTAACGGGGGAATCGACCACCGCAACCCTCACTGTGTCGTCTGGAGCACCGTCCTGATGAGCGACGTGAACGCCAACCCCCTCCCTCCGGGTGAGCAACCCACGCCGAACCGGCGCGGCCCGATGCCGTGGGCGGCTCGCATCTTCGGGCTCTTCGTCTGTGCGGTGACCGCGGCCATCCTCGCCGGTCAGATCTGGGACGCCTTCCAGGACGAGGGGCGCCCACTCAACTCGCTGAACGAGCAGGGCAAGTACGCCAAGGACATCGCCAAGCTGAACATCTGGGTATTCGGGGTCGCCGGCCTGATCCTGGTCGGGGTCATCGGCGCCATCCTCTTCATCTCGTGGAAGTACCGGGAGCGTCCCGACTCCGATCCGGCCAGCTCCCCGAAGCAGATCGAGGGCCACACCCCTCTCGAGATCACCTGGACCGCCATCCCTGCCGCCATCCTCGTCGGCCTGGCGTTCGGCACCGTGGTCACCATCCAGGAGCTGCAGCCCGATCCCGCCGAGGCGGTCAACTGCCAGCCCGCCGAGTGCCCCGTCCAGGTCGAGGTCTTCGCCCAGCAGTGGTGGTGGGGCTACAAGTACGATCTCAGCAACGATGGCCGAGGGAACGGTTCGTTCGACGACCCCGAGGACATCATCACCGCCAACGAGCTCGTGATCCCCGTCCAGCGCGACGTGTTCCTCCACATCACGTCCAACGACGTGATCCACTCGTTCTGGATCCCCCAGCTCAACGGCAAGAAGGACGCGGTGCCAGGCCAGTACAACGACTGGAAGCTCCGAGCGGACCAGCCCGGGACCTATCTCGGTACCTGCACCGAGTTCTGCGGTCTCTCGCACGCCAACATGCGGATGCTCGTGCGAGCGGTTTCCGAGGACGAGTACCGGCGCTGGGTCGACAACCAACGCAAGCCCGCGCTCAAGCCCGATCCTTCGAACTTGCTCGCGGTCGAGGGAGAGAAGCTGTTCGCCAGCCAGCGCTGCGCCAACTGCCACCTCATCCGGGGTCTCACCGACGAGAAGGTGGCGGGTCCCGACGGAGCCAAGTCCCAGCTCGTCGCGGGCGTCGCTCCTGATCTCACCCATTTCGCCAGCCGCGGTGTCTTTGCCGGTGGCATCTACAACTCGCACTACCCCAACCCGGCCGGCAACAATCAGCCGTTCGGCGCGACATGTACCAGCGACGATCTGCGCGCGTGCGGAGACCCGCGGGACCTGAGCCTGCCGGGCAACCCCGACAACCCGCCGTACCTGCCGTGGCTCGAGCAGTGGCTGCGTGACCCCACGAGCTTGAAGCCGATGGCGCCGCAGGAGTCAGAGAACCCTGCTGCCGGCGGCCGGGTTCGCGGCATGCCGAGCCTCGGGCTCAACGAGCAGCAGATCGACCAGCTGGTCGCCTACCTCCTCACGCTCAAGTAGGACACGGAGCAGACATGGCAGACGTCCTTGCGCTTCCCCCAGGAGAGGGAACCCGCACCGAGCAACCGCTCGGCGTCTTCACCCGCCCGAAGCCGAAAGCGGGATGGCGTTCATGGATCACCAGCGTCGACCACAAGAAGGTCGGCATCATGTACGGCGCCTCCGCGCTGTTCTTCCTGCTCGTGGGAGGGGCCGAAGCGCTGTTGATCCGGATGCAGCTCTGGGCGCCCCGCCAGCACCTGCTCAGCGCCGACGTCTACAACCAGGTCTTCACCATGCACGGTACGACCATGGTCTTCCTGGTCATCATGCCGATCGGTGCCGCGTTCGCGAACTACCTCATCCCGCTGCAGATCGGTGCCCGTGACGTCGCTTTCCCACGACTCAACGCGTTCAGCTTCTGGTGCTTCCTCTTCGGCGGCATCTTCCTCAACACGAGCTGGTTGCTCGGCGGCGGCGCCGACGGCGGCTGGTTCATGTACGCGCCCAACAACGGCGTCCTCTTCTCGCCCAGCCACGGCATCGACTTCTGGGTTCTGGGCCTGATCATCACCGGTATCGCGTCCCTGGTGAGCTCGGTCAACCTGATCACCACGGTCATCAACATGCGGGCACCGGGGATGACCCTCATGAAGATGCCCATCTTCACCTGGATGTCGCTGGTGACGCAGTTCCTGCTGCTGTTCGCCCTTCCGGTCATCACCGTCGCGCTGTTCCTGCTCATGTTCGACCGGCTCTTCGATGCCAACTTCTTCGACGTGGAGAACGGCGCCAGCCCACTGTTGTGGCAGCACCTCTTCTGGATCTTCGGGCACCCCGAGGTGTACCTGATGATCCTTCCGTCGTTCGGGCTGATCTCCGAGATGCTGCCGGTGTTCAGCCGCAAGCCGATCTTCGGCTACTCGTTCGTGGTCTTCTCCGGCGTGGCCATCGGGTTCATGGGTTTCGGGGTGTGGGCGCACCACATGTTCGTGTCCGGCATCGGGCCGATCTCGGTGACGGTCTTCTCGCTCACGACGATGTTCATCGCCGTGCCGACCGGTGTGAAGATCCTCAACTGGACCGCCACCATGGTCGGCGGCAAGTTGCGGTTCGACACCCCGCTGCTGTTCTCCATCGGCCTCATCACGATGTTCACCATCGGCGGCCTGTCAGGTGTCAGCCACTCCATCGCCCCGAGCGACACGCAGCAGACCGACACCTACTACATCGTCGCCCACTTCCACTATGTGCTGTTCGGTGGCGCCTTCTTCGGTTTCATGGGTGGCTTCTACTACTACTGGCCCAAGGTTTTCGGCTACATGCTGGACGAGCGCCTCGGCAAGTGGAACTTCTGGGTGCTCCTGCTCGGCTTCAACCTCACCTTCGGCCCGATGCACGTCCTGGGCCTCCAGGGCATGTCCCGCCGTTACTACACCTACGACGCCGGCTACGGCTTCGACTTCTGGAACAAGGTCGCCACGATCGGCTCGTTCACCATCGCCTTGGCGGTGATCCTCTTCCTTGTGAACATCGTTTACAGCTGGAAAGCGTCGAAGTCCCGACCGCCCGTCGGTGACGACCCGTGGGATGCCCGCACGCTCGAGTGGATCACGCCGAACCCCACCCCGGAGTGGAACTTCGACCCGATCCCGACGGTCACCCGGGTCGATGACTTCTGGTACCGCAAGTACGCCGAGACCGCCGACCACAAGCTGGTGAAGATCGCCGACGCCAGCGACATCGTCCAGCACAGCGACGGGAAGGGCGTGCACCTGCCGTCGCCGTCTTACTGGCCGATCGTGCTGGCCTTCGGCATCCCGATCATCGCCTACGGCCTGATCTTCAGCCTCTGGCTCTGCCTGATCGGTGCGCTCATCGTCATCGTCGCGATCTACGGATGGGCCTTCGAGCCGCCCGACGACCCCGACGCCGCGCACCACGACGAGCACGGCCCTGACGGTGAGCACGAAGCCGCGGCCGAGCCGGGCGCGGAAGCGGAGAAGGAGGTGGCTCCCGTTGGCTGAGACCACCGTCGTCGAACCCACGCAACCGATCGGGCGGGACGCCCATGCGCCCCATGCCCACATCGATCATCACGCCACCAACACGGGCATCTCCAACACGAAGCTGGCGATGTGGCTGTTCCTCGGGTCGGAGTGCCTCTTGTTCGGCGGCCTGATCACCGCCTACCTCCTCTACCGCAACCCGTTACCCGGTGAGGGCCCCGGACCCCACGACGTCTTTGACATCCCGTTCACCTCAGTGAGCTCGTTCGTGCTCCTCATGAGCTCACTCACCATGGTGCTCGCGGTGTCGGCGATCGAACGGGGTGACCACCACCGGTTGCGCATCTGGCTGGCGGCCACCGCGTTGCTCGGCGGGGTGTTCATCTCCGGGCAGGTCTATGAGTTCACCGCCTTCTATCGCGAGGGCATGGGCTATACGACCAGCCGGTTCAGCTCGGCCTTCTACACCCTGACCGGGTTCCACGGCGTCCACGTCACCTTGGGCATCCTCATGCTGCTGTCGCTGCTGTTCTGGTCGCTTCGGGGCAACCTGCCCGAGCACAAATCGGAAACCGTGGAGATCGTCGGCCTGTACTGGCACTTCGTCGACGTGGTCTGGATCGTCATCTTCGCGCTCGTCTACCTGATCCCCTGAGAGGTCCGGGAATGGCCGTGCATCATCCGCCCCAGCCGCCGGTGCCCACCGCCGTTCTCGACGGCGCGGTGGAGGACTATCCCCGGGATCGCCGCTACTGGATCGTGGCCCTGGTCCTTGCCGTGCTCACGGTGATCGAAGTGCTGACGTACGTCTTCAAGGATTCGATCTTCAAGGAGCCCTACGTCGTCACCCCGACGCTGCTCGTCCTGATGGCGCTGAAGTTCTGGATCGTCGCCGGGTACTTCATGCACCTGAAGTTCGACAAGCGCTTGCTCACGGTGGTCTTCTATGTGGGCATCGTCCTCGCGGTCTTGCTGTACATCGCGACGTTGGCGGTTTTCCGGCTGTGGTGGCCAAAGAACTCCGGCATCGTGTGCTCCACCACCCACGAGTATTCGCAGGAGAACCCCGACTGCGCGGTGCCGACACCGTAGTCGTGGGGAGGTTCGGGCCTCGTCAGTCCCAGCGGAAGAGCGCGGCGGCTGCGATCGGCGCGCCGATCGCCCAGGTTCCGAGAACGAACCACGCCGTGGCCGGCGCCGTCACCCCAGCGGTGAACGCTGCGGTCATGACGTCGCTCAGTGCCGCAGCCGGTAGCAGCTTGGCCGACGCGGCGATCGGATCGGGCAGCTTGTCCAGTGGCACGATCATCCCGCCGCCCAGCAGCAGCACGACGTACAGCGCGTTGGCCAAGGCCAGGGTCACCGTGCCCCGCAGTGTCCCGGCCATGAGCAGGCCGAGACCGGCGAAGGCGCCGGTACCGAGGATCACCGCGGGCACCGCCAGTACCACCGTCCCACCCGGTCGCCAACCGAGCGCGGTCGCTGCGACTACGAGCAACACGAACTGAAGGACTTCGATGGCGAGGACCATGGTGATCTTCGCCGCGATCAGCCGGGGCCGGCCCAACGGAGTCGCACCCAGCCGCTTCAGAACGTGGTACTGGCGCTCGAAGCCTGTGCCGATCCCCAGGCTCACCATCGCGGTCGACATGACCGCGAGCGCCAGGATGCCGGGGGCGAGGAACTCCACGGGCTCGGAGACACCGTCGGGCTTGGGCAACACGTCAACGAGCGAGAAGAAGACGAGCAGGAGCAACGGGATGCCGAGCGACACGAGCAGCTGCTCACCCTGACGCAGGCTCATCCGCAGTTCGGCCGCGGTCTGCGCGAGGAACGGCTTCATCCCGTTCACCGGTGCACCCCTCTCATCGCCTTGGGCGCCTCCACCGCCGGCCGGCGTCGCCGTTCGGCTCCTCGCCGCGACGACCGCGACCTCCACGTGCGACCTTCCCGGCTTCCCTGCCGCCGCCCGCTTCCCGCTCGCGGCCGGCCTCGGTGGTCAGGCGGACGAACACGTCCTCCAAGCGCTGCCGACCGGCTCGGAGGTCGCCGAGGTGAAGGTCGTGCTGGGCTAGCCAGCCGGTGATCGCGGCGACCGGGCCCGGCGCGGGCGGCGACGCGGCCCGGTACTCGCCGGGCGAGATCTCCGTCACCCTAACGCCGACCGCGGCGGCGAGGGAAGCGGTGTCGATGCCCGGTGGCGCGCTGAACCTGATCTCCCCACCGGGCGAATGCATCAACTCCCGCGGCGGCCCGGCCGCCAGCAGCCGGCCGTGGTCGATGATGAGCACGTTGTCGGCGAGCTTCTCTGCCTCGTCCAGGTCATGAGTGGTGAGCAGCACGCACGTCCCGCGGTCGCGCAGGCCGGTGATCACCTCCCGGATCAACTGGCGCCCGGCCAGATCGATCCCCGCCGTGGGCTCATCGAGGAACGCCACTGACGGCCGGCCGACCAGGGCGAGTGCGAGCGAGAGCCGCTGGCGCTCTCCGCCGGACAGGTGGCGCCACGTCGTCGACATGCGGCTGCGCAAGCCCACCTGGTTGAGCAGTTCGTCAGGATCGGCGGGCTCGTCGTAGTAGGCGGCGAACAGCTTCAAGACCTCGAGGGGTCGCATGCCCGGGTAGACGCCACCGTCCTGCAGCATGACCCCGATGGAGCGGGTCAGCTCGGAATGGTCGGCCACCGGGTCGAGACCGCACACCCGCACCACACCTCCGGTCGGGCGCCGGAAGCCCTCGAGCGTCTCGACCGTCGATGTCTTGCCGGCACCGTTCGGTCCGAGCAACGCCACGATCTGACCGCGCGACGCGGTGAAGGAGAGGTCGTCGACCGCGATGACATCGCCGTAGCGCACGGTGAGGCTCGAGACCTCGATCAGGACCTCTGTCACGCGGCGCGACGCTACCGGCGGTGACGGCGCTGGTCGAAGTGGCCGAGGGCCGCGGAGCACCACCGGGTAGCGTGGCGCGCATGATCGATGTCCGGCGCATTCGCAGCGACTACGAGGCCGTGCACGCGGCCCTCGCGCGCCGGGGCGGTGACGCGGCGTCCGGCCTGGCCGAGGTGCGCGATGCCGACGAACTGCTCCGCAAGGTCGCAGCCGAGCGGGACGAAGCCCGGGCCCGCATCAACGCCATCTCCAAGCAGGTCGGCCGGCTGCGCCGCGACGGCAGGCACGACGACGCTGAGGCCCTCCAAGCGGAGAGCAGGGAGCTCGGCGAACGGGAGCGGCAACTGGCTGCAGAAGCCGACGAGCTCCACGCCCGCATCCGCGAGCTGTTGCTCCGTATCCCCAACCTCCCGGCAGGTGACTGCCCCGACGGCGACAGCGAACAGGACAACGTCGAAGTCAAGAGGGTCGGCTACGACCCCACGGACTACGGCGAGCATCAGCGCGTCCCGCACTGGGACATCGGGCTCGAGCTGGGCATCCTCGACGTCGCCCGAGCGGTCAAGCTCTCCGGCTCGATGTTCACGATGTTCCGCCGCCAGGGTGCGACCCTGGCCCGAGCGCTGTGCCAGCTCGCCCTCGATCGCAACAGCGACGCGTTCGAAGAGATCCGGCCGCCCAGCGTCGTCCTCACCGACACCATGGTGAGCACGGGGCACCTGCCCAAGTTCGTCGACGAGGCCTACCACGTCGAACGCGACGACCTCTGGCTGATCCCCACCGCCGAAGTCCCCCTCACCTCGCTCGGCCGGGCCGAGATCCTCGCTGAGTCAGAGCTCCCGTTGCGGTTCATGGCCTACAGCCCTTGTTTCCGCCGGGAAGCGGGCTCGGCGGGCCGCGACACGCGGGGGCTGCTCCGGGTGCACGAGTTCGACAAGGTCGAGATCCTCGCTTACACCACCCCGGAGCAGGCCCCGGCGATGCACGCCGAGCTGCTCACCCGGGCTGAAGCGCTCATCGCCGACCTCGGCTTGGCCTATCGGGTGCTCGACCTGTGCGCCGGTGACCTCGGCAACTCGGCCGCCCGTACCTTCGACATCGAGGTCTACGCCCCCGGTTGTGACCAGTGGCTGGAGGTGTCGTCGGTGTCGTGGTTCAGCGACTACCAGGCGCGCCGGGCGAACCTCCGCTATCGACCCGACGGGGAGAAGGGCACGGAGGTCCTTCACACCTTGAACGGCTCGGCGCTGGCGGTGCCGCGGGTGTGGGCGGCGCTGGTCGAAACGCACCGCCAACCGGATGGATCCATCCGCCTGCCGGAGCCACTGCACCCGTACTTCCGCGGAGCCACGACGATCCCAGCGCCGCGACCGGCCGGGGGCGACGATGACCAGCGAACCATCGCTTGACGGTGAACCGGACGGCCGGGGGCGCACCCTGTCGCTCGGGGTGATCGCCGGGCTGGTCGTCTACGCGTACGTGGTTGTTGCGGTGCTTCAGCTCGTTCTGCTCGAGCGGGACCGACCGCGGTTCGACTCGCTTCACCGCTCGTTCCACCAGTGGCCTTATCGCGTCGCGATCGCCGTCGCCGCACTGGCCGGCATCTTCCACACGCTCGACGGCCTTTGTCGCGTCCTCGAGGATCTTCGGCCACAGGAACGGGCCCGCGACACCCGCATCCGGACCGCGGTCGCCTTCTTGACCTTCGCGCTCGGCGTCCCCGCCGCCGCCGTCATCCTCTGGCCATGGTTCACCGGGCGTCTGCGGTGAGCGAGTGGCACCATCCGGATCGCCCATGGAGCTGGCACCTGGCCCGGGCGTCAGGCCTCGCGCTGGCCGTGCTCCTGCCGCTTCATTTCATCAACGCTCACATCCTCAACGACACCGCGGTGTCCACCGGGGGGCGCATCGCCGTGCGCTGGCAGAGCTCGTTGTGGCGGGCGGTCGATTGGGCGTTTCTCGCGCTGGCGGTGACGCACGGAGGGTTGGGGCTGCGCCGGTTGGTCGTCAACCTCGCGGGTCCGCGGCGGCCCCGCCTGCGGGCCGGTCTCACTGCGGTCGTGGTGACGGTCACCGCCGCGCTGCTGGTCGTCGCGACCGCAGTGACGTTCACGTACGAGATCACGCTGTAGGCCGGCACGGTCGGACTGTCGGTAAGCCTCCCGCCCCTGACGCCGCGCCGGCGGCTCTCGCCGGGAGTCGCCGCCGGCGCTAACGGCGGGTCACGCCGTCAGGGCAGCACGCGCATGACCTCTTCGGCGACGAGCCGAAGGTGGTCGAGGTCGTTGAGATCGAGCACCTGCAGGTAGACGCGTTCCGCGCCCGCCTCTGCGAACGTGGCGATCTTGTCGAGCACCTCGGCCGGTGTGCCCGCGGCGCCATTCCGGCGCAGCTCGTCAGCCGAGCGGCCGATGTTGCCGGCCCGAAGCTCGACCTCCTCGTCGTTACGACCGCAGCACAGCACCAGCGCCGCCGAGTAGGTCAACGAGTCGGGATCGCGACCGTGCTGTTCACAGGCTGTCCGCACGCGGTTGCGCTGTGCTCGGAAGTCGTCGACCGGCGCGAACGGCACGTTGAACTCACTCGCGTACCGGGCCGCGAGCGCGGGTGTGCGCTTGGCCCCGAACCCGCCGACGATGATCGGCGGGCCGCCCGGCTGGGTTGGCTTGGGCAACCCGGGGGAGCCGACCACGCCATAGTAGTCACCTTCGAACGTGAAGTCGGAGCCGCTGGGAGTGCGCCAGAGCCCGGTGATGATCTCGAGCTGCTCGGTCAGCATCCCGAAGCGCTGGGCAGTGGTCGGGAACGGAATCCCGTAGGCGATGTGCTCGTCGCCGTACCAGCCGGCGCCGATGCCCAGCTCCAGGCGTCCGCCGCTCATGTTGTCGACCTGTGCCGCCGCGACCGCGAGCGGCCCGGGCAGGCGGAACGTCACCGGGCAGACGAGTGTGCCGAGACGGATGACGGTGGTCTCGCGTGCGATCGCCCCGAGTGTGACCCAGGTGTCGGTGGGACCAGGCAGCCCGTCGACGGCTCCCATCTTGAGGTAGTGGTCGGACCGGAAGAATCCGTTGAAGCCGAGACGTTCGGCCTCCCGGGCGACGGCGAGTTGTTGCTCGTAGCTCGCTCCTTGCTGCGGCTCGACGAAGATGCGCACGTCCAGCAGTCGGAGGCTACCCGGAGCGCCGGATCGATCCCGGGTCCGATCAGGGCGCTGGCCCGCTCCGGCCACCGCGCGCGGCCCGCAGCCCGATCGCCAAGGTGACCGCTGCACCGATCGCTCCCGCCAAGATCAGACCGATGCGGGTCGGGCCGGTTTGCTGGACCCAGCTGGAGACTCGCGAGTTCAGATCGAACACCACCCGGGCCGGCTCCCCACCCGACGTGTCACCCGCGTACACGCGCAGCTCGTAGACGCCGTAGTAGGCCACGTAGAAACCGGCCACGATCAACGCGACGGCCGCGATCCGGTGCACGTAGGGCACGACGCGCTTGAGGTTGTGCACCAGTGTTGTCCGCGCCAGTGCCATGGCGATCGTGAGCGTCACCAGGACCAGGCTCATGCCCGCTCCGTACGCGACGAACGTCGCAACCCCCGCGATGAAGCTCGCCTGGGTGAAGGTGGTGCTCACGGTGGCGAGAAACAGCGAGATCGTGCACGACAGGGACACGAACGCGTACGACATGCCGAACACGAAGATCGAACCTGCCTCCCGTCCGGTGCCGGTACGGGCACGGATGAACGGTAGCGAGACCGAGACCGTTCGGCCCCGCAGCATGAGAACGCCCATCACCACGAGTCCCACCCCGAGGACGATGGTCAGCCAGGGTAGGTACTCCATGATGCCGCGGGTGGCCGTCTCGATGACCGTGCCCATGACGGCGAAGACCACGAGGAACCCGGCGGACATGCTGGCACCGACAACAAGGGCGCGCAGCATGCCGGCGCCGGCTGCTCCGGCCTGCCTGGGTTCGTCCGAGCCCAGATGGCCACTCTCGAGCTCGCCCTCGAGCCCGAGGAAGTACGACAGGTACGCGGGCAGCATCGCGAACCCACACGGATTGAACGTCGCCACCATTCCGACCCCGAAGGCGTACGCCAGCGGTGCGCCCTCCATCAGATCCCGGCCTCTTCCAGCGCCCGTTCCAGCTCCGCCGCCGAGATCTGCCCGGTGTGGACATAGCGGATGACCCCATCGGCAGACACGATGACGGTCGTGGGCAGTCCCAGCCCGCCGACGGCTTGGACGATCTCACCGCGGTGATCTTTGCCGAGGTCCAAGCTGACGCCGGTCTTCTCGACGATGAAGCGAGCGCCTTCGTCCGAGTCGAGCACGTTGAGGCCGAGGAAGGCGACGTCGTCGCCTCGAGCCTGGTGAACCTTCTCGAGCTCGGGCATCTCGACGTGACAGGGGGCGCAGACCGACGAGAAGAAGTTGATCACCAGCGGTCGGCCGGAGTAGTCGGTCAACGAAGCCGTGGTGCCGTCGAACCGTTCAAACCGGTCGGGAGGCACCGGGGTTCCCACGGTGTCGCGGGCTGGCAAGGTGACGGCTCCGAGGGGGATGCCCCCGGGGGCGATCGAGACCGACACCGACGGACCGTCGCCGTCGACCGCGGGTGCTCCCGGTGAGGTCGCCGGCCGGCTCACGTGGGTACCCGGGCCCGCCCGTAGCGCGCCCACCACTGCGACCAGGAACACCAGCGTGGCGAGTGCACAGGCCGCCAGCAGACCTCGGGGCACGATGCGGGCCTTGGGCTGGGCCGGGAGGTCGTCAGGTGGGAGGTCAGCGATCATTGATGGAGTCGCAGCGGCGGGCGCGCTGTCCGCTCGGTGCTGGCTCCCCAACGGTACCGCCCTTGATCGGTACGTCCCCAAGTGGGCCTGCTCGCCCCTTGCCGCGGGGCCGGTCACCCGGGTGCCGACCCCGCAGCGGGCCTCGCGGCAGCAGACGGGAGGGGGGAGCCGCGCTGCTACCGCAATGTCAGGAGGCTCTCAGGACGCGGTCCGGAAACGGACCTGATCCCGCAGGGTGATCGGGATCGGTACCTCCGGCAACTGGTCCTCGGGGCGAGGGTTCTTCGAGGGCCGCCCTCGGCGCCGCTTGGTGGCCAGGACCTTGCCGTTCAAGAAGAGCTGGCCGCCCCAGACACCCCACGGTTCGCGCCGGGCGATGGCACCTTCGAGGCACGGCTCAATGGCGGGGCACTCCGCGCAGATGCTCTTGGCCCACGCGATGTCCTGCAGCTCCTCGGAGAAGAACACCTTGGTCAGGCCAGCTTCGCCATCGCGGCACGCGGCCTGATCCCACCAATCGTTGGTGAAGTTCTCGGTGCTCAACGGGGCCAGCATCTCAGCTTCCCTTTCCCTTCGTCCGCCACTCCCTGGGGCGTCGGCTCGTCTGCGTTGTCTTGTCGATTCCGGTTTGATTGGTCTGCGGTGTCGTCTGGGTTCCTGGGTGATCGGGGCTCGGCGCTGCCTTCGGAAGAAAGAAGAAGGCCGCCGGGTTGTCCCGACGGCCTTCAGAGGTTCCTGCTTCGCAGTGTTGCTCAGTGCGAAGAGCTCCAAGGCCGTCTGGGACGAAGCTTGAAGGTGGTCACCGTACGGGTGTCGATGCCCTTGCCATGAATGGCCACATTCACGAGGGTGTTCCGCCAGGCGTAGGCGCAGGAGGCCGGTCCGGCAGCGGCGCGCCCGGCCTGGTCGGGACGGTGAACCGGAGCGGCGCCGGGGCGCGACACCACCGAGGAGGCCTCCAGGCCATTCGGTTGTGGTGCCGGGAACTTCACCGGTCGCCTCCAGCTGTCATCCGAATCTTGTGTGACCGGTTTGCGATCTTCGTTGCGGGACCGCAAACAAGCGTGCGGTCATCGGATCACGTCGCGCACGCCGCGTCAACTCATTTTCGTCGGTCCCCCACGCCCGTCTGCCGCCACGGGGTCCGTTGGCCGATCCGGCCGTGCCTCTGTAGCTTGCGCCTGTGCGCGAACCGGGTGCTGATCGGCT
>FWPU01010174.1_pt1 | contig 14208 bp, 14 predicted proteins | sample 2228361 | NCBI WGS metagenome assembly FWPU01 (sample SAMEA103939777, study PRJEB20133) | metagenome
GTCTTGCCGTGGTCCACGTGGCCGATCGTGCCGATGTTCATGTGGGGCTTTACCCTTTCAAACTTCTTCTTGGCCATGACGTTGAACCTCCCGAACTTCTAACTTGAAACTTGACTGCGGCTTGTCGCCCACTAGCTTATCCGTTAAGCCGACGCATCGCAAGCCGGCTAAAGCGGCGCCAACGAGGCTCGGGTGACCGTCGCCGCCATTTACGCCCCTCGTCCCGAGGGACATCGACCGTCTCTCATTATTCGCAACCGCTCGACTGCAGAAACCCGCCGCGAAATCGGCGAGAGATAGTGCGGCTAGAGACGAACGAAACCGCGGCGCTTTGGCTTTCGCCCGTCCGACAAGATAAAAGGCCACTAAAGGGGTGGCCTCGTGTAGCGGCGGGTGGATTTGAACCACCGACTCCACGGGTATGAACCGTGTGCTCTAACCGCTGAGCTACGCCGCCGCGCGGAGCCCGCGAACGGACTTGAACCGTTGACCCCATCCTTACCATGGATGTGCTCTGCCAACTGAGCTACGCGGGCATTCAACGCGAATATTTTGCCACGAAGTTGCGGCCATAGCAACTTCTCTCGCCTTTCGATCCGCGACGAAGGCTCCCCAAAGACAAAAGCGCCCGCGATAAAAAAGTCCGCGACGGGGATTGTCATCACGGAGGTCCCTCGACCCGCTCCGGAATTGGAATCCGAAACCGGCCGCTCAAATCGGCAAGGCCCGCCGAAGAGGAGGCGGGCTTGCTCCGGAAGTGGGGGGAGGAGGATTCGAACCTCCGAAGGCGTCGCCAGCAGATTTACAGTCTGCCCCCTTTGGCCACTCGGGTATCCCCCCGAAATGACGAAGTAGATACTACTATCGCGCGATGGCGATGTCAATCGAAATCCGCAACCTGCGCTTCTCGCCCCCCTGCGCGTTGACTTAGTTTCATGCGATTGCTAGAATCTCGAAAAACGCTTTAGAGGTGCGGCCATGCCGATATACGGATACCGGTGTGCGAGCTGCGATAAAGAATTCGAAACGCTGCAGGATATAAACGAAAACTCGGTCCAGCCCTGCCCGGAATGCGGCGGCGAGGCAAAGCGCCTCTATTATCCGGTCGGAATCATTTTCCGGGGCTCCGGATTTCACGTGACGGACTATCCGAGCAAACGCAGATCGGAAAAAGGCGAGAAAGCGGACGGGGGGGAATCAAAGGCCTCGAGCGGAGGAGAAGAAAAGGCTTTGAACGCCGAGGGAGATCGAGTTAAAGCTTAGATCCTCTCGCCTCCCATCGCTCGCTCAGCCAAGATTTTGGATGTGGCGTTGGCGATCTCGGAGACGGACCGCGGCGGCTTTCGTCCGGAATTCAGAAAGTCCGGGCCGCGAGATTTCGGGCCAGCGGATGCCCTGGACAACTCAACAGCCCTTTTGTTCAACTTCCTGATCTTCCCTTTCAATCGCTCCCTATCGGCCGCCGAGACCCCGCGCAGCTCTCGGTCCAGGACGGCGACGTGTCGGAACGCGTCCTCGATCGCCTCGTTCAGCAGATCAATCCTCCCATTACCCTTCAAGCGCTCGTAGTCGTCGAGATGATCCTCCACAAAGCCGATCGCGAGATCGGCTCTGTCGACATCCCTCATCGGTACCTTGAGAAACAGATCCTCGGACATTTCGCGGACGATGTACAATGGAGAGCCGGGAGGCGAGGAAAGCGCGGTCGACCAAACGGCGCCCAAAACCAAAATCGATGCTGCGGCCGCCACCAACGCGATCTTCGGCGTTTTCAAAACCATCGGCGCGAGCGGCCGATAAAAGAGCACGTCAACCGTAGTTCCCAACCCCGGTGCGGCTTTATACATAAAGCGATCGCTCAATTTGCGCATCACTTCGATGCCGTAACCGCCATCTTCGGGGTATTCGCGATTCTTCTTTAGTGACATCAACCCCTTGCCCGTATCCTTGACCGAAATGCGGAGGAAAAAGGGATTCAAGTGTCCGTGAACGGTTATCAAACTGGAAGCCGCTTTTTTATCGTAAGCATGCCGTATCACGTTCGAGCTCGCCTCAGAAATGACGACTTTTATCTCGAAGAGTCGCCTCTTAAACGCGGTGTCCTCGACGAACTTTTCGATCAACTTCCTGATCAATGCCAGGTTCTCGCCCTCGGCCGGCAACGACAGGCGGAAGCGCTTGGTTAGCATGACACCCCTTCAACCGTCGGCTTCGGCTAGCTTATACCCATATCTACCGCAAGATAAACGCGGATTCGATGCTTTAAATTTCGACCGAAGCTTCTCTCGTTTCCCAGGCGATTTTAGACAAAGCACTCCATTTTGTCAGTAAATATGCGCTAGGCCAATTCCCAAGCGGCAGCCGAAACTTCTATCCCGACCGCCGTTTTTCTCGACCCGCGATTGACTAGTTTCGAGCGCGATAGTATTGTTACGACATGATGTAGTTTGGAGGTCGAGCAACTATGATGTTTTACGGTCCTTGGGGCGGATACGGCTTCGGCGCTGGCTACTGGCTGATGTGGCTTTCCATGAGCTTTTGGTGGATAGCCGCGGTCGTGGCGATCGCGCTGCTCATCCGCTGGCTCTTTAAAGCATCCTCGCCCAAAACCGGCATCGGCGAAAGCGATGCCGCGCTGGAAGCCCTCAAAGTGCGCTACGCGCGAGGCGAAATCGGCAAAGACGAATTCGAGGCTATCAGAAGGGACATTTCAGCGTAAGGGTATGGGCCGCCACCGCTCAAACCTCATCAACCGGCGCAAAGGGGCTTGAGCTTTCGAGCCGCTCGGCGCATGCCGCGTCGGAAGAGGAGCGCGATGGGGCAAACTCCGAGACGAAAAGGACCCCGCGCGGGGGCACATTCATCGCGTGCGCCTGGCAGGATTCGAACCTGCGGCCTTTGGTTCCGGAGACCAACGCTCTATCCCCTGAGCTACAGGCGCGGGGTTTCGCCGTTCAAGTAGGCGCGAACGCGCGCTTTACTAAATTTAATAACCGCGGCGCGGAGCGTCAAGCTCGCGGGCGCGGGAAACCCGCAAATCCGCGCGAACTCTGCTGAGGAGCGGGGATCCCAAACCGGCGGCGCTTTGGCGATCCCGACGCGCTCGCGCTGTCACGCCCAAAAGAATCTCGTTTCGACTTTATCGATGCAAGTCGGCGGGCGAAGAAAAAAGGGCTAAAGTTCTTGTCCCTCCACCTTGTCCGTTTCGCGCTTCCTGCGTCGCCTCCGCTCTCGGGCGCGCTGCTCGGCTATTTCGCGCCTTCTGAGCTCGAAAGCGGCGTCGCGCTCGACTGGAAATTCAGGCTCGTCGGGTGGGATATACGGAAGTCCCTCTTCGACCGAAGTTATATAATTCTCGGTCGCCTCGCGATCTCCGGCGACGACCTCGATTCCCTCGAGCTCCTCTTCCTGGGGAGCGTCGCGCCCGGGCCAGGGGGCTTCAGTGCGGCTCGAGCCGACCACGTAAAGCTCGTTTACGACGTCGATAACTCCGTCGACTCTTTGCGCCAGAGCTTCGGCCATTTCGGCCTCTTCGCCGCTTTCCACCGACCCGCTCAGACGCACGACACCGCGCTCCACCTCGACGTCGATGTCCACGTGATCGACTCGGGGGTCCCCTTCGAACAGCGAGCGAACATCTTCGGCTATTTCCTCGTCATCTCGATAATCGGGATTGTACTCTTCCTCCACGCGGAAAACTCCCCCTCAAGAGAAGTCGATCGCGGTGGCCGACCATCTAAAAGTACCCCCTTTTTGCCCGCGCGCAAACGAGCGCGGCCGGCAAGCGCCGCGTCGCGCAAGAGCCCAGGGCATCTCTAGCCGAGAATTCCTCCAAAGATCGCGCGCCCGCGAACAAGAGCGGGCCGTAGAACTCCTATTTTTTTTTAAGTTAGTCCAACGCATCAACGGCCTCTTTGTAGTCGGGACTCAGTTCGACCGCATATCGCAAGATCTCCAAAGCCCGCTCCTCGTTTCCGGCCTTTTCGTAGCTCAAAGCCAAGAAGTAAAGCACATCGGCCGCGTACGGCTCGGCCCTCGACGCGTCCTCGTAAGCCTCGATAGCCCCGCTGTAATCTCCTTTGAAAAACAGGAAATCCCCCAATCTCAAACCGCCGTACAGCCTGCGGTACGAATCTTCGCCCCGCGCCGCTTCGGCGTCCGCGCGCAATTTTGCCTCTTCGGCGTCGAATTTAGCTTTCAAGCGCCGAACGGCTGCTTCTCCTCCTCCGAGCGATGCGGCCGCTCTGTAATGTTGAAAGGCTTTCTCGAAATTTTCGATTTCCAAGTAGGCGGCTGCGGCGCTCAGATGAGCGCGCCGATCTCTTGGGTTCCTCTTTATGGCATTCGCGGCTTTTTCGATCGCTTTTTCGATATCATCTTTCGCCACCGGCTCGTCGTTCGATCCGGACGTGCCCTTCACTAAAGCGGCGACATCGAAGGCCCGCTCGGTGGTTTTGAAAAGCCTGGCTATGACGTTCAACCGGCTTTGAGCGGAGTATTTCGGCGTGCAGGTGGTGAGCGTCAAACGGGGCTCGTCGGTCGGCTTCAAATTGGTTACATCTTCCGGGGCCGTTACCTCGGAGCGCTCTACCCTGTACTCGTAAATGGCGCTCAGGGTTTCGAGGATTATCCGATCGCCGGGCGCCAGCTCGTCTATGCGATTAAACGAACGCGCATAAGTAACGCGATGCCCGGCTATGCCCACGTTTCCTCTATCGCCCGGATTTGCGGTTTCCGGATAATGACCCGGGCCCTTTTTCAGAGTTTCGGCGTCCGTACCTTCAAGAACCACCTGGTCGAGGCCGATCTTGGGGATTATGATTCTGGTATCGGGGAAAGGTTTCTTCGGGGGGCCTTTGCCGTATTCCGAAGAGCCGGCCCGAAGAACGGCCTCCTCGGCCTCGAGGCCCCTACTGCCGTATACCTCCAGCTGGTCCTTCTCGAAGCTCTTGGACAGCTCCGCTTGCCTGATCGCCCTTTCCCGCCATTCCGCGCGCAGCCTGTATTGATAGGCGGCGCCGAGGACCTGCGTGGCAACCGGAAACGCGAGCAGCACCGAACCGCAGACGATAAGAAGCTTGGAAACGAGATTCCTACGGGCTGAAAAAAACGACTTGAGGGAACAAATCGCGGTTTGAATATGAGAGCTGCTCAGTTTATCGCGCATCATCAAAGACCGGTCGATCCAACGGCTTCTTTATTTTCCCCTCATCCTTAAACCGGCCGCCAGCATGGACCCACCGCCGAGTATATAAAGCCACACCTCTGCTCCCGTGTACGCTTGTCGCTCCGGAACTGACGCGGCGGCCGCGCCGCCCGTGTCCTCGGCCGCGCTCGTCGCAGCGGCGGTGCCGGCTACCTCGGTCTCCTGGGCAACGGCCGTCGCCACCGGCTTGTTCTCGCCCGCGATTTGCTTTGCCTTTCCATCCGCGGCCTGTTCTGACGCCTCCGCGGCGGATTCGACGGCCAAATAATCGACTATTTCCCGCGCTTGTTCGGCGGTTATCCACTTGGAAGCCCCCAAGCGCATCATCTTATCGACCTTCGCGTTCCACCAGTTTCTATCCCGCTCTTGCCCTTTCCACCTGGCGCTATCGTGGCAGAGCGTGCATTTTAGCTCCGCCAGCCCGGCCCCGTTGAGATATGCCTGGCCATCCTCGCCGGCGGTTCCCGCGATTTTGGCGCCCCCGGAACCCTCTTTGCCGGAGTCGGCGGCTCCGCCCTTTGATTCGGCACCGGAGCCGGCTTCTCCCCATTCGATCGAAGCGCTTTCCGAAGGCCTTCCCTTCGCGCCGCTTTCACCGGATGGCTTGCCGCTGGAGGGAGCCCTTCCCGCGGTCGAGCATCCGGCTAAAATCGCGATCGCAAGAAAGCAAATCGGCAGCAAGAAGCGCGCCGAAATCGGCCCTTTTATCTTCAAGAGATTCATTTTCGCTTACCCCTTGCGCATGTCCCGCAACCTAACTCGATGCCACTATGATAGCGCACTCCGAGCAGGAGCGCAGCCGCAAAATAAGCGGGCCGCAGCGCCATTTCCGCCGCATCAGCCCCCGATGGACTTCCTCTCGAGGAATGTGCCCACTTTCCTTTTGATCCTCTGCAATGCGTTGTCCACGGATTTCACGTGGCGGTTAAGTTCCTCCGCTATCTGTTGATAGGTTTTGCCCTCCATGTACAGGTTCAGAACGTCCGCTTCGAACTCGCTCAGGATTTCTTTAAAGCCGGATCGGATCGTCTTTGCCTCTTCACCGCTTATGACGAGCTCAACCGGATCGGCGATTTCGCAGCCGGATAGCGTCTCGAGCAGCGTCCTTTCCGATTCGCCTTCGAAAAACGCCGATCTGTTCAGGGAAACGTAGGAATTGAGGGGAACGTGCTTCTGCCTCGTGGCCATCTTGATCGCGGTTATCATCTGTCGAGTGATGCACAGTTCGGCGAAGACCCTGAAAGAGCTCTGCTTATCCTCCCGATAGTCGCGAATGGCCTTGAAGAGTCCTATCATCCCCTCTTGAATGAGATCCTCCCGGTCGGCTCCTATCAGGAAATAAGAACGGGCTTTCGCTTTCACGAAATTGCGGTATTTATCCAGCAAAAATTCGAGGGCGGGATTATCGCCGTTTCTGGCACTGGCAGCGAGCTGCGAGTCCGACAGGGCTGTGAGCACTGGATAATAGCGCCGGCTGGCTTTTAGGTCCGTTTGCACTTGATCGCCTCACATCTAAAAGCCGGCATGCGGCCATGGGGCCGATTACCATCAGCTCAGTGGATGGATCTTATTATAGCTACCGCTTAAGGCAACGTCAACGATTCTGAAAATCCCTGATCAACCTGTCCAGCGTTTTTTTGATGGCGCCGTCTATCCTGTCCTCCAGCCTCGGTCGCTTCCCGGGCTTCGCCGATTCGATATAAGAGCGAGCGGTTTCGTCGAGAATTTCGGCGACTTCTTCGCAAAGCGCGCGAGAGCTTTTGATGTCTATCCCCGGCTTTGAGACCACCTTCTGCTGCGCGAAATCGGAAGTTACCACCGTAACCGGCCGATCGCCGCATTTTTCGTAAGCTAGTCGCTCCACCAAAGAATCCCCGCTCTCGCCGCCGCGGGTAAACCAGACCTCGATCCCCAGCACCGACGCCCGATGTCTATCCTTGCTTCCGGTCGCGGCGGCGTCGAAAACGACGATCACGTCGTAGTCGGCGAGCATCGCGAGCGCCGCGAGGTCCTCTATCAAGCGGATTCTGGCGCGATCCAGATCCCTTTCCGCCAACCGCTTATAACGAGAACCGACGTGTATCACGTTGTATCCATCGACGATCATAAGCCGCTTCATCTAATCGACCTCGGCGCTTCGCCTTCAGATTTCCGGTTGGTCCGGTTCGGCTGATGCTTCCCGATCGCCCAGGAACTCGCGGAAGCCTCACTCCCGGCGCCGAGACGCCGGCGCCGCCTTGGGAAGCGATCGAGCCGCTCATCGTAAACGGGCTTCGCTCTTGAGGGACTCTCGATACGCTTTGCTCTGCCTGAAAGCCTCGTACATTAACAGCGCACCCGCGACGCTCACGTTAAGCGAGGAGATCTCGCCGGCCATCGGTATCCTTATCAGGTAATCGCATTTACCCTTGACTATTCGCGAGAGTCCAGTCCCCTCGCCGCCGAGCACGATCAGCGACTTTTCTCGAAACTCGGCTTCGAAAAGGCTGAGATCTCCCTTCGCGTCCGCGCCGTAAGCCCAGAAGCCGCACTTCTTCGCTTCCTCGATCGCGCTGGCGAGATTCGCCACCCTAACGACTTTTGCGCGTTCAACCGCTCCGGCCGAAGACTTATAAACCGCGGCGGAGATTCCCGCAGACCGCCTTTTGGGCAACATCACCGCCGAGATCGCCGCCGCCTCCGCGGTGCGGACGAGCGCTCCGACGTTGCGGGGGTCCGTTACCCCGTCAAGCGCCAAAATGCGACCCTCCTCGCGCTCGGCAAACGCCGAAAGTGCGCTCGAGAGGTCCAGATACCTAAAAGGCTCCGCGACAGCGACGACGCCCTGATGCGGGACGCCGCCCGCCAGGGCGTCGAGAGAATCTCGCGCGACCTTTCTAACTTCGATTCCCCTGCCCTCGGCTAGAACCTCGATCTCGCGGACGATCGCGCTGTGCCGCAAACTCCTCGCCAGCAAAATCTTTTCGATTTTCCGCCCGCCGCGAAGCGATTCGACGACGCTTCGCCTGCCAGCTATGATATCCAAATTTCAGCGCCTTTTTACCCTCCACTCGGGACCGGCTTTCGTATCTTCCACCTCGACGCCCAAATCCGCGAGCTTCTGCCTTATGCCGTCGGCCGCCGCCCAGTCCTTCTTCGACCGCGCGAGCTCCCTGAGAGCCAGCACCTTATCGACAAGCTCCCGCTTGGTAGCGCCGCTCACGTCGGCCTCGAGGATTTCCGAAGCGAAAGCGTAAATATCATCCGGCAGCAAAGCTTCTACGTCCTCTTCTTCCGGAAACCTGATCTCCAAACCGAGAGCGCCCGTCAATTCGAAGAGAACATCGAGCGCGTCCTCGAGGACGCCGCGCGCTTCGAGAGATAAACCCCCTTTCCTCGAATCCAGAAAGCCGTTGATCTCTTTGGTCAAATCGAAGATGGAGGCCAGCGCCGCGGCGGTATTGAAGTCGTCGTCCATAGCTTCAATGAAGCCCTCTCTGGCCCGACGAGAAGCCTCTTCCAAGGAGATCAGCTCCTCGGGATTTTCGCCCAATGAAGTAGCCGTGCCGGACTCGAGCCTTCTTTCTGCGCGACGCACTGCGCTCAAGATCCTATCGTAAGCCGATCTCGCTTCTTTGACCTTGTCGGGACCGAAGTCGATCGGACTGCGGTAATGGGTTCCCAGCGCGAGAAGGCGCAGAACCGGGCCCCCGTATTCCGCGACCAGATCTTTAACCAGGATGATGTTGCCCAGAGACTTGGCCATCTTCTCTTCTCCTATGGTGACCATGCCGCTGTGCAGCCAATACCTGACGAAAGGCCCGTTCGGCTTCGCCCCCTCCGACTGGGCGATTTCGTTTTCGTGATGGGGAAAGATCAAGTCTTGCCCGCCGCCGTGGATGTCGAAACCCATCCCCAGATATTTCTCCGACATCGCCGAGCACTCGATATGCCAACCGGGCCTGCCCGGTCCCCAGGGCGAATCCCACGACGGCTCGTTTGGCTTCGACGATTTCCAAAGAGCGAAATCCATCGGATGGCGCTTGCGGGGATCTATCTCGACTCTTTCCCCGGCCCTCATATCCTCCAAGGTCCTTCCGGAGAGCTTTCCGTAGCCGGAAAACTTCGCCACTTCGAAATAGACGTCCCCGTCCACGACGTAGGCGAGCCCCCGCTCGATCAAGCGCTCGATGATTTCGATCATCTCCCGTATGTGCTCCGTCGCCCTCGGTTCGATCGTTGGCTTGGCTAGGCCGAGGGCATCGGCATCATTCCAAAAGGCACCGGTGAATCGCTCGGCGATCACCTCGGGCGCCACGCCTTCCTCTCTGGCCTTGTTTATGATCTTGTCGTCCACATCCGTGATATTGCGGACGAAAACCACGTCGTACCCCTTGTATTTGAGGTAGCGGTAGATAACATCGAACGCGATGTACGTCCTGGCATTTCCGATGTGGATGAAGTTGTACACCGTGGGCCCGCAGACGTACATCGAGGCGCGCCCCGGCTCCCTCGTAACGAAATCCTCTTTTTTTCTCGTCATCGTGTTGTAGACTTTTAACCCCATCTCAAAGCTCCTCGGGTTTCGGTTTTACGAGCTCGATCGCAAGGTCATAAGCCTTGCTGAGCCGCTGAAATACCTCCTCCTTGCCCAACAGCACCAGCGTCCGAATGAGATCCGGTCCGACGTTCTGGCCGGTTATCGCGACCCTGACCGGATGGAAAAGCTCCCTCCCCCTGATGCCGATCGGTTTGAACATCTCCCTCATGGAAGCCAGAATCCCGTTCGCTGATTCCTCGTTCAGCTCATCGGCGGCGGCGACGAGAGAGCGGAATGCGTCAAGAATCTCCGGAACGTGGGGTTTTTCCAGCTCTTCTTTGGCTTCGTCCAAAATCTCAAAGCGCCCGAGGAATATTCTAGCATAGGTCGGAATATCCGAAAGAAGGACCGCGTTCTCGCGCGCCGCATCCACCGCTTTAACGACCAGTCCGAACTCGCTCACTGGAAGCCCGGCGCTCTCCAAAAACGGCAGAGCCAGCCTGGCCAACCTTTCGGCGGGCAGAGATCGCAAATGTTGGCCGTTGAACCAATCCAGCCGCCCTTTATCGAAGGCGACGGGGGATTTCGTTACTTTTTCGAGCTCAAAAGCTGAGGCGAGCTCCTCGAGCCCCATGATCTCTCCGCGCGGAGGCGTCCATCCCAAAAGCGCGAGGTAATTGTTCAAGGCCTCCGGCAAATAGCCGGCATCCCGATACTCGAAAACCGAAACGGCTCCGTGCCTTTTAGACAGCTTTGAACCATCCTCGCCGACGAGGAGCCCGAAGTGGGCGAAGACGGGCACGCTGTAGCCTAGCGCCTCGAAAAGAGCGACGTGCCGGGCCGAGTTCGGAAGGTGATCGTTGCCCCGAATGACGTGCGTGATTTCCATTTCGCCGTCGTCGACGACCACCGCGAAGTGGAAAGACGCCGTGCCGTCCGAACGCACGATTATGAAATCGCCTATCTCGCCGCCGTCGAAAGCGACGTCCCCGTGGAGGAGGTCCCTGACGGTGATCGGAGCTTCCGGCATGCGAAACCTCAGCGAAGGCCTTCTGCCCTCTCCGAGCAAGCGAGCGGCTTCGGCTTCGGTCAGGCTTCTGCACCTTCCCTCATAGCGCGGAGGCCGTCCGGCCGCAAGCTGCTTTCGTCGGCTCTCTTCGAGCTCTTCCGGGGTGCAGAAACAGCGGTAAGCGAGGCCTTTCTCCAGAAGGAGATCCGCTTTCGCCGCATAAATAGAAGAGCGCTCGCTCTGGCGATATGGACCTCTGGCACCGCCGATATCCGGGCCTTCGTCCCACGTAAGCCCGAGCCAAGCCAGCTGCTCGATGATCGACTTCTCGTAGAACCGAGTGGACCTCGATCTGTCCGTATCTTCGATCCGGAGGACGAAATCCCCCTCGACGTGCCTCGCGAAAAGCCAATTAAACAGCGCGGTTCTCGCCGATCCGATGTGAAGGTGACCGGTTGGGCTTGGAGCAAAACGCACTCGCGTTTTACCGGTTTTCATCGCGCTCCCGCCTGCAAAACGCATATAGGGTAAAGGGTCCCGACCCGCGGTTCTCCGCGGGGCGAGCTCGGCCGGGTCTAAGCTTCCTCGAGCAACGCAACCGCATAAGCGGCAACGCCTTCCCTCCGTCCCGCGAATCCCATGCCCTCGCTCGTTTTTGCTTTGACCCCGACGTCGCCCGCCGAAATCCCCAGGACGCTCGCTATCCGCCCGCGCATCTCATCCCGAAACGGCCTCAGCTGGGGCTCCTCCAGGACGACCACGGAATCGACGCTGACGACCCTGTATCCCCTTTTTCCCACGGTTTCTTTGGCCATGCGCAAAAGGTCGAGGCTTGAAGCCCCGCGATAAGCCGGATCGGAATTCGGAAAGCGCTCGCCGATATCTCCGGCGCCGGAGGCGCCGAGCATGGCATCTATTATCGCGTGCAGGAGAACGTCGGCATCGGACCAACCTTCGAGGCCATACCGAAAAGGTATTTTTACGCCCCCCAAAACCAGCGCCCTTCCTTCGACGAATCTATGAGCATCAAAGCCGATCCCGATCCTCACGATCGCCCCCAGAGTCCAAAATGATTCCGACACCGCAACGCCATAGCTTCTATTCCGTTGCGCCGGGAGCCATTCTCGATCCGCTTCTTAAGATGGCCTCCGCAAGAACGAGATCCACCGGCGTCGTCACCTTGATATTTTCTTCGCTGCCTCTAACTATTCTCACCCGTCCGCCGATCCTTTCGACGAGCGACGCATCATCCGTCCCCGCAAAACCATCTCGTTCAGCGGTTCGGTGTGCTTCCACCAGAATCTCCTTGAAAAACACTTGGGGAGTCTGCGCTAGCCAGATGCGGTCGCGGTTCAGCGTTCGTTCAACCTCATCTCCGGCCACGACCTTCGGGGTATCTTTAGCCGGTATGGCCGGTATGGCTCCATCGAAACCCAGAACGGCTTCAAAGCACTCCTCTACCAGAGAGGGCGCCACAAGCGGCCGGGCGCCGTCGTGGACGGCGACTATCTCCGCTTTTTCGGGCAAGGCCGACAAGCCATTCGATACCGAGCGCTGTCTCTCGGGGCCTCCCGGCACGATGTCCAAAACTTTGCCCAAACGGTATTTCGCCACCACATCCCGGCGACAGCGCTGGACGTCCGCCTCGTTGACCACGATGATAATTCCCTCGATCGAGGGCGAAGCCTCCAGGGCCATAACCGCGCGGGCCAAAATCGGAATGCCGCTCAAAAGGAGGTACTGCTTCCCGCCGGCCACGCCCATGCGCGCTCCGTACCCCGCCGCCGCAACAATCGCAGCTCTCACCGAAGCTTTCGATCCTCCAACTTGCCGAAAACCATGCGCCCCGCCGGAGTTTGTAGGACGCTCGTCACCTCGGCCTCGACTTTTTTCCCGACGAAAAACCCGCCGCCATCTACTACGACCATCGTGCCGTCATCCAGGTACCCGACTCCCTGTCCTTCTTCTTTTCCCTCGCGGATCAACTCCACCCTTACGACCTCGCCGGGAAGGACGACCGGTTTCAGCGCGTTAGCGACCTCGTTCAGATTGAGAACCGGAACACCTTGGAGATCGGCCACCCTGTTGAGGTTGTAATCGTTCGTTACGATAACGCCTCCGCTATCGCGCGCCAGCCTCACCAGCTTTGCGTCCACGGCCGCGTGCTCCGGATAGTCTCTGTCCAAGATCTCGAGCCGGGCTTTGGGATCCCGTTGGAGCGTTTTCAGAATGTCCAAGCCCCTTCTCCCGCGATTGCGCTTCAGCTGGTCGTCGGAGTCGGCTATGGCCTGAAGTTCCCGCAGCACAAAACCGGCGACCACGAGCCGGCCCTCGATAATCCCCGTCTTGACCACGTCGATGATCCTTCCATCTATTATCGCGCTCGTGTCAAGTATCTTGTCTCTGGCCACTTCGTCCAACGCGGCCACCGCAGCGCCCTTTCCGACTTTCCCCCGCAAAGATGCCGACAAATCCCCGGCCTTTCTGAGGGCGATCCGCACCCCCGCATATCCGAACGCGGCGAAAGCGAAGATCGCTACGGAGAATTGCAAAAAGGGAATGCGCAAGAAACCAAATGGAATAGAGATCAAGAGGGCCAGAACGAGCCCCAGGAGAAGGCCCCCGACCGATAATGCGAGCTCCATTGGGGTTACCGCCTGGATTTTTGATTCCACCCAATTGAAAATCTTAGCCAGTCGCCTGCCGGCCACGCCGCCGACGACGTACCCGACTCCCGCGAAAATGATGACGGAAAGAATGACGGAAAGAATCCGATAATCTTTGAAATCCTGCGGAAGCGGTAAGGCGTTGCCCAGCAAGTAACCGCCGATGGTCGTGACCACTACAAATGCCACGCGTATGAATTCGACCATATTATCACTCCCCGTTTAAATCGCATTCGCCTTTCGCCCCATCACCACCTTTAAAATGCAATCGCGACCAATCATAAGATAATTCAGCCGTTCGTTCATGTCCAACCGATATTCGATGAGCTGCGGAATCCGGATTATTCGTTGAGCGCCGTGCGACCCAACCGAGCGAAGACCGACATCCGTGGCGGCGAAACCGGCGGTTGCCACGGTGAGCGGTCGCCGATCGCGGGGTTTGCGCGCGCGAGACGGCGCGACGTCGTTCGGCGATGCGCCGGAGGGGTAATTTCGCGCGTTTGCGATCGCGCCGTACGCGGGTTAACGGCGCGGTCCGTTCGGGGAACGGACCTACAAATCGCATCGTGTGGTTTTCGGTTTATCGGGCATTTGTGCTAGTTATTGCGTCCGCGGACGATCGATCGATAACGGTCCGTTCGGGGAACGGACCCTCGTATCTTGATTCTCTGCTAAAGTTATAATCGGTTAGAGCAACAGCGCTTTGCTGGAAGGGCGCGACAGGCCGTCGGGCCATTGGTCTTAAAAGACCGCGCTGTAGCTCGGGTCGTCGCGCCCACTTCCCGCAAAAGCCCGAACAGTTGCCTGG
>FWPU01010175.1_pt1 | contig 14208 bp, 13 predicted proteins | sample 2228361 | NCBI WGS metagenome assembly FWPU01 (sample SAMEA103939777, study PRJEB20133) | metagenome
CAGGGTAACAGATAAGGATGATTATCCCATTCAGCCGGTCGGGTCTTGAAGCCGTCCTTTCCCGCAAGGAAGAAAAGCGCTCCGTCAATCACGCTGGAACGGTAACAACTTTCCAACAACTTTGTCAGCCGCTTCTTTTGGTCTTTGTCGGCGGTTGCTGCAATTTCGCGGATGTAATAAATTTCCGCCGCTTGTACCGCAATTTCTGCCGCCGCGCTGTCCGTTATCGGCTGCCAAATGCCCTCGTTGTAGTGCATCCACCGCCGCGAATGGTCGGCAAAACGCAGTACGCCGCGAAGTTCAGACGCTAGCGCCTCACTAATCGCATATTCCCCTAACGCTTCCGGTCGCGCCTGTTGTTGCGCCGCTTGTGTCGCTTGTTGTAGCAAGTCATCAAGGTTCATGGCTGCACCTCACCGAAAAGTGCCAATTGTCGGCTATCGGCCTTCTCAACCTGCCACCGGTCAAGCGGTAGGCAGATTTGCTCGCCAAAACCGCGATTGAAGCGCACTCCCCAGCGGTCGAACGCGCTCAAGGTTGCCCAGTAGGTCAAACCGGTTTCCAAGTCGCGGACTTCCGCCGCAACCGCCCCGTCCGCCCGTGCTTGACGCAAAATGTCAAGGTCGAACGCCCAGCCTCGCGGTTGTCGAAGCATATGGACGCTGCCCCGCACGCGTTTTGTCAATGTCGCACCTTGAAGGGTTGCAACTGACCTACCGGCTGTGTTAAAATAAGTGTGGCCGGCTGCCTCGCCGCCATTTTGCACTGCCCCGCTCTGCCCCAGCGGGGTTTCGTTTTTTTCTCGGTCAAAGTCCATTTTCTACCTCCCGCTCGACAAGTTCAATACCCCACCGCAAAACTGCGGTCTTACTGCAGCCTAGCCGCTGCGCCAGTCGGGAAATCCGCTCTATCTCGGACAAGCGCAGCCGGTAGGCCACAAGTTTCAGTGGGTCTGATTTGGTTGATTTGGCTCGTCTTTCAAAGTCCATTTTCTACCTCCTGAAAAGTCTTAAAACAAAAGAACACAAAAGGCCGCCATCAATGGCGTTTGCCTCCTTTTGTGTTCCTTTGTCAAAAAAAGTATAGAACACTTTTTCAGTTTCTGCGGTCAAAAAAAATGTTTCACGGATGTTTCACGAAAGATTTAACATGTTGTTAATCTCCGTTAACATACTGTTAACATGGTCTAACCGCAAAGCCTCACCGGTACGCCTCATGGTGAGGAATTGACCTAGTAAAACCGCTTGACTAGTATAGCCGCAAAGGATACAATCGCCTTAACAAAAAGGAAGGCGCAACAAAACCAACGGACTTTATCATTTTTGTCTTCAGTAGGCCTCATCAAAACCGCCATATATGCTGGTTTACAAGCGGTCATACCGCCACATATACGGTTTTCGCTCAATGGACAGAGCACCGGACTTCTAATCCGTTGGTTGTGAGTTCGAGTCTCACCAGGGGCGCTCATATTGCCAAAGGAGTTGAAATATGACATTTCCAGAAAGAAACGGTGTAATCACCTTTGCCGGGAAAGATGTGACTGTTGTCGGTCCAGATCTCCAAATCGGTGAATTGGCACCCGAATTCACCGTACATGCCCAAGATTGGTCAACAGTTTCAGCCTTAAGCGCAACTGAGGGGAAAGTTCGTATCATCGCTTCTGTCCCTTCCCTTGATACCTCTGTTTGTGACCGTGAGACCAGACGATTTAATCAGGATGCCGCCAATCTAAGCAAAGATATTGCCATATTGGTGATCAGCACCGATCTCCCATTTACACAAAAACGCTGGTGCGGTGCAGCGGGGGTTGATCAGGTCAGTGTCCTTTCCGATCACATGGACGTTGACTTCGGAAAAAAATACGGTGTGTTAATAAAAGAACTGCGAATACTGAGACGGGCTGTTTTCGTAGTTGACCGCAACAATCGTATTACCTACGTTGATTACATGCCTACCATCGGAGCAGAACCAGACTACGATGCTGTAATTGAAGCGGCAAAACAGGCATTGTAATTGTTGTTTGGATTTAGTGGAGGCACAATGGTTACCATTTATTTTAAGTCAAGAAAATCTCAGGCCGGTTTTAGCGGTTTGGAAGAAGCCAGACCATCGCTTGGAAAAAATTTTAATCATTGGAACAATAATCATCCTCACAAATGGCAGCCAGCCACCGACATTTACGAAACAGAGGATAAGATAATAATCCTCATGGAAATCGCAGGGTTGAAAGAAGAGGACTTAACCATCCTGCTTCATCAGAATACTTTGGTGGTCGAGGGTATTCGTCGTTATAGTTATGAGTCACCTCGCGCTATTCACCAAATGGAAATACCCTATGGGGAATTTTATGTGGAATTACATATCAATATTCCTGTGGATGACACGCAAATTGAAGCCGTCTACGATCAGGGATTATTGCGAATAGACCTTCCTAAAGCCCGCCCCAAACAAATTCAGATCACCAAGGAATAAACGAGCGGTATGCCAGCATCCAGATGGAACATTGACCTAAACCAATTTTATTTTCAATTTGACGCCGAAGAAGAAGGTTATGAGGAAGTGTACCTGAGTTCGGACGAAGGGGAAGAAGAAATCTTCATTGAAGAGCCAATTAACAAACAAACCAATAGCGGTCAACCTGAAGAAATCATAAAATTACCAGAAATTTTACCCATCCTTCCGTTAAGAGGGCTTGTGGTTTATCCCCAAACCGGGGTACCTCTGACGATCGGACAACCACGTTCTATTCGTCTGGTGGATGATGTCGTCACCGGCGATCGTTTCATGGGCTTGGTAGCCTCGAAACACCCCGAAATTGAAAGTCCTGACCCGAAACATTTATATCAGGTAGGCACGGCTGGATTAATCCATCGGATGTTTAGAGCGCCCGATGGCACAATTCGATTACTGGTTCAGGGGCTATTCCGTTTTCGTATCGTCGAATTTGTAGCAACTGAACCATACCTCAAAGCCCGCATTGAAATTATTCCAGAAAAGCAGGAAACCGGTTTAGAAGTTGAGGCGCTGGCTCGAAATGTCCGCGACCAATTTGCGCACATCGCAGAAATGATTCCATCCCTGCCGCGCGAACTGATTGCAACCGTCACATCTATTACTGATCCTTTGCAGACCGTCTATACCATCGCCAATCTTCAGCGGATGGACATTGAAGATGCGCAGGAAATCCTTGAACTCGACTCGATCACAGAAAAACTGCATAAACTGGTTGCACTTCTCACTCGCGAAAGCGAAGTTTTGGAGCTAAGTCAGAAAATCCAGAAAGAAGCACGCTCGGAAATTGATAAAGTCCAGCGTGAATACTTTTTACGGGAACAGCTGAAAGCCATTCAGCGTGAGCTGGGCGAAACCGATGAACAGGTTGCCGATGTGGAAGAATTTCGTAAGAAAATTGAAGAAGCCGGCATGTCTGAAGAAGCACGCAAACTGGCCCAGCGTGAATTAGACCGCCTTTCCCGATTACCGACTGCTGCGGCAGAATACGGTGTTATTCGAACTTTTCTGGATTGGCTAGTTTCACTGCCTTGGTCTAAAACCACCCCCGATAATTTGGATATTGCTCATGCAAGAGAGGTTCTGGATCAGGACCATTATGGTTTGCAGGATATCAAAGAGAGAATACTCGAATATTTGGCTATACGAAAATTAAGACTGGATCGCGCCGGTGAATTTTCACTGGAAACCTCCACAGATGTAATCCGAAGACAGCGAGAGGGTGTTATTCTGTGTTTTATCGGCCCTCCCGGCGTTGGCAAAACTTCTTTAGGCCAGTCCATCAGCCGCGCAATGGGACGAAAATTTGTGCGTATATCCTTAGGCGGAGTGCGGGACGAAGCAGAAATTCGCGGTCACCGCAGAACTTACATTGGCGCAATGCCTGGACGAATCATTCAGGCTTTACGCCGAGTCGAAACTCGCAATCCTGTATTTATGCTGGACGAAATTGATAAACTCAGTTTCGATTTTCGAGGAGATCCGGCTTCCGCTTTGTTGGAAGTGTTAGATCCCGAACAAAATCAGGAATTTCGAGATAATTATTTAGAAGTAGCCTTTGATCTCTCACAGGTGATGTTTATCACCACCGCCAATCAGATGGAAACTATTCCCGGTCCGTTGCTGGATCGCATGGAGATTATTCAGTTATCGGGTTACACCGACAGTGAAAAATACGAAATTGCCAAACGATATCTGATCCCTCGCCAGATGAAGGAAAACAGCCTTCGACAAGATGAGATCGAATTCACGCCAAAAGCTTTAATGGCAATCATTCGACACTATACCCGTGAGGCCGGCGTACGCAACCTCGAACGGGAAATTGGCTCAATCTGTCGAAAAGTAGCCACAAAAATTACTGAAGGGAAAGTTACCAGCCAAGTCGTAGATGAAAACACCGTGCGAGAACTGCTAGGCAGACCCAAATATTTAGGAACAGAGGAAATTCAACGCCGAACAGAAATCCCCGGCGTGGCAACTGGTCTGGCTTGGACGCCGGTGGGCGGAGATGTCTTATTCATCGAAGCAACCATAATGCCGGGTAGCAAGGGCTTTATCACCACCGGTTCGGTCGGAAAAGTCATGCAGGAATCGGCTCAGGCAGCCCTTTCTTATGTGCGGTCAAGAGCCGCACAATTTGGCATTGATCCAAACATCTTTGAGAAGTCCGACATCCACCTTCACATTCCGGCTGGCGCTCAACCCAAAGATGGTCCTTCGGCGGGGATAACCATGGCTACTGCACTTGTATCGCTGCTTACGGGTAGATTAGTAAGATCGGACATGGGCATGACCGGTGAGATCACCCTTCGTGGACAGGTTTTACCGGTTGGCGGAATTAAAGAAAAAGTTCTTGCTGCTCATCGTGCCGGTTTGAAAACTGTCATCTTGCCTAAAGGTAATGAGGCTGATTTGGAAGACTTGCCCGAAGAAGTCCATAGTGCTATCCACTTCATTCTCGTCGAGAGAGTAGATGAAGCTTTGGAACATGCACTTGAACAAAAAGTTGAACAGCCCGCTCAAATCTGATTTTGGGTAGAAAGATGGAATTATGACAAAAGTTTTGATCATTGAAGACGATCTCTCGATGCGTTCTTTGCTGAAAACCTTGCTCGAGATCGAAAACTTTCAGGTAAACGTCCTGGATGTTCATAATGGTATAGATTTGGTTTCCCAAATTCATATTTCTGAACCCGACGTCATCTTGATGGACGTTAATCTCAAGAGCGCCGATGGTTTGACGATCTTAAGACAGTTACATCAAGGAGTTCCAGAACAGAAGAAATACCGGGTAATCATGACATCGGGTGAAGATAAAAAACAGGAATGCCTGCTGGCAGGCGCAGATGATTTTTTACTAAAACCATATATGCCGGCAGACTTAATCCAAAAACTGAAATCTTACGCTTAATTTCTACCAAACAGGAGAAAATGTTTGGCTAAAAAACAATCCCTCACCAATTCCCAATGGTTCACCATTGATTTGCATATCCATACACCTGCTTCAAGCGATTATCAACAGCCTGAAGCGACTTTTCTGGACATCCTGCAAAAAGCTGAAGCGCGCGGTATGGATATGATTGCAATCACCGATCACAATACCGTCGCTGGCTATCGCAAGATGATGGAAGAGATACATTCGCTTGAATTCCTCGATAAGTTAGGGAGGCTTTTGCCCGCTGAAAAACAAAGGCTTGAGGAATACCAACGATTACGTTCGAAAATTAAGATCTTACCCGGATTTGAATTCACTGCCACATTTGGATTTCACATACTCTGCATTTTTCCTCCCGAAAAATCAATCCGCGAACTGGAACACCTGCTTCTTAGTCTCAACATCCCGCCAGATCAAATTGACGAAGGCTCTCAAACCGTGGGCGCTACGGAGGATGTACTAACGGTTTATCGAGTGATCAACGAAAATGGCGGTTTGGTAATTGCAGCCCACGCCAATTCAAGCAACGGCGTTGCCATGCGTGGTTTCAATTTCGGTGGACAAACCAAAATTGCCTTTACCCAAGATCCGAATCTTCATGCCCTTGAAGTAACCGACCTGGAACAAAAAGGGCCTCGTACAACCGCCGCCTTCTTCAACGGGACAAAACCGGAATATCCCCGCCGCATGCATTGTATTCAGGGTTCAGACGCTCACCGTCTCACCTCTGATCCCACTCGAAAGAAAAATTTTGGGGTTGGCGAAAGAGCAACCGATGTTCTCTTGCCCGAATGTACTTTTGAAGCCCTGCTAGAACTTTTCAAGAGCAACGACTTCTCCCGTACCCGCCCCCATCAACACAAAGAAGAGCCGAGTTTTGATTTCGTGCAAAATGCTCAGGAAGAAGGCCCTAATATCATACAGGATTTTCATGAAAGTATGACTGTCCGCGGTGGGAAACTGTACGCCATCCTTGCTGATGTTTGTGCATTTGCCAACACCAACGGCGGAACCCTCTACATCGGTATCAGTGCTGACTCCAAAAGACCACCGGCAGGGATTCAGGATGTGGAACAAAGTATCCACACGTTGGAAAAAGAGATCAACAATCGCATCAGTCCACCTCTGCATTGCACGATTGATTCCCTAGACTATAAAGGCAAAAAGATTATTCGGATATTAATCCCACGAGGGGAAGAACCGCCTTATGCAGTTGATGACAATAAAATCTACATCCGCGATGAAGCAGAGACTGGATTGGCAGTAAGGGATGAAATTGTCAGCCTTGTGTTGCGAAACAAGAATACCATCTCCCTGCCATCTACTGATACCACCAACATGAGTTCCATTCAGCCAGTGGAAGAAGTCCGAGACAATTTGGGGATAGAGCCCCGCACCGGCGTTGAAGTTTTACTCCCTGAAGAGCGTCAGGGGAAACAATACTTTACCATGCGTGATCTTCGTAATGGAAATGTAGTTAAGAACGTAACCCGAGCATCCGCCCGTAAACTCTGGCATTACGCGATTGATCGGTACACCGAAACGATAAAATCCTTTGATCCCAACAAGATCCAGTGGATTGGAGAGTACGGCCTATTAAGAAAGCACAAACAAGGAAATGTCACTCGGTTTGATCTGATTCTTCGCACACCTCAGGGGTATCGGTACTTCTTCGGGGTAACCGAAGATGGAATTCACGGGCCTTGGCGTAAGGTTACTGGAATTGATGACGGAGAAAGATGATTCGCGTCGGTATTATCACCGTATCTGACAGAAGTTCCCGTGGTGAACGCGAAGACCTTTCTGGGCCGGCTCTCGCGAACAAGGTCACAAGCGCTGGTTTTGAAATCATTTCAACCACAATTATCCCAGACGAATTTGATCAGATAAAGTCATGCCTGATCAATTGGTGTGATTCGGGCAAATTCGACCTGATTCTGACGACTGGCGGAACAGGTTTCGCACCCCGCGATGTGACCCCCGAAGCCACTTTAGCCGTATTGGAAAAAAACGCCCCTGGTATTGCCGAAGCAATGCGAGCCCAAAGTTTGAAAATCACCCCTCATGCCATGCTCTCCCGTCAACAGGCAGGCATACGAAAAAAAACTCTTATCATCAATTTACCTGGCAGCCCCAAAGGCGCACTCGAAAATTTCGAGGTCATTTTACCAGTATTACCCCACGCCATTGAACTGCTGCAGGAAAACCCATCTGCAGAACAAAGACACAAACAATCCTGAGAGGAGGAGTACAATGGCTGAACATTCTACTGAACTACGCAATGGTCATAAACGCACGACGATTAAGTTGGAACCTGGCGAAAGCGTAGCCCTCTGCCGATGTTTCCAATCCAAAGAATTTCCGTTTTGTGACGGCACTCATAAAACATTGGATAGTGACGCTGGCCCGGTCGTTGTACAAACGCCCAAACAAACTGATACAAAATAACCTTGCTATAACCGATCATTTTCCAAAGATTTTTGAAGATCATCCCCATTACGGATGATACGAATGGGGATTCCGTAAGCCCTAAGTTTTTCGAAAATTCCGCATTCGGATAGGGATGCCCCAAAACTGACCGAGTCTATTCCAATAACAACCGGCTTCAAGTCTTTACGCATCAGCATTTCAATTGCCAGTTCAAGAATTTCGGAGCAAATTGCGGTTATCAATACAACCGTGCTTCCTTTTGGAATTTGGGTCGTTTGTCCTTCGATTAAGCCGGTTAGCGGCAAATTTCCTTCCGGTTGCAGAAAAGCCAAAGTTTCCAGTAATTTGCCCATTTGGCGAACACCTTTCTCAGCAGGCAATACACTCATGGTCTGAGCTGCACAGGCAAAACCCACCGAACGGCCGCGTTTCAGGTAGTAATCTGCCACCGAAGCCGCACAGGAAACCGCATATTCAAACGAATTTGGCGGCAAGGGTATGATCAATTTTTGAGGAATGATCCAGTAATGATTGGCTCTATCAATTCGCTTGGTATCAGCCAGCGCTGTATGAGTTCCAGCTTGCGCATCCAACAAAATCCAAACATCAGCTTGTGGATCTTGTTCGAATTCTTTGACCATCAACCGGTCTTTTCGTGCAGTAGTCTTCCAATGAATTCTATTGAGAGGATCACCAGGCGCATATTCCCTTACTCCGGCTGCATACGGCGTAACTTCAAGACTTTTGCGCCTAAGAGCCCTGCCCCCTGGCAATTCACCACCCGGCTCAGGGAATTTTTGTAAATTTACCATGTAGGGAAAAACCAGTAAAGTTTTATCTGACTGGATTACCTTGTTCACGGCAAAAAAACCAAACGGATCTCCTGAAATCAATACGGTTGGGCCGAGCCGAAACGCTCCCCTCTGGATCAATAAAGTCCTGGAAAAATAGGAGCGGATTTGCCGGGGGCCGATTCCCGAAATGACTCTGGACCCTTGCTTTTCGGGCAAGGGAGACAAATCCTTAACCTCGACCCACAACCTCCCGTACCAAGACTCATTATGAATCTCAAATCTTTCCTCAAAAATCTGTCCAACAGGCAATCTCAGCACTCGCGCTCCGCGCGAAACGCTTAAATTGCGTAATGCCAGCACAGCCCATAAAAACGAAATCATGATGAGGGCTAGCAAGAGGTAAATGATCCGATAATATACAAACACCGTTGGCTGCTGGGTTAAATAGGCACCTGCTAAAGAGCCACCCAGCAAAATGATGAATATAAAGAATGGCGGGCGAATTTTCATGCCGTTGAGGGCTGAAAAGCAAGGTCTCCACCTGGAACAGGCACTAGCGTAACCAGTTCATGAACAATCTGATCGGCGCTTAAGTTCCTCAACCTCGCTGATGGCTGAATAACCATTCGATGGGAAAGAATATTTTCCGCCAATACTTTGATGTCATCGGGTAGTACATAATCTCTTCCGTGAATTGCTGCTCTTGCTTGCCCTGCCCGGAATAAACCAAGACTTCCTCTTGGGCTTGACCCCAAATAGACATCCTGATTTTCGCGGGTTGCCCGCGTCAATTCCACAATATACTGCCGTAAGGGACGTGATACATAGACGGTGCGAATAATTTGCTGGACTTCTAGCAATTCGTCAACCTCAACTACGGCTTCCAATTCTTCAATTGGATGCCGCAATTGTTGAAGTTCCAAGATTTTCATTTCATCTAACAATGATGGATAACCAATTTTGATTCGCATTAAGAAGCGGTCTAATTGTGCTTCCGGTAGAGGAAATGTGCCTTCATACTCAATTGGATTTTGGGTTGCTAAAACCAAAAACGGAACAGGTAGGGGGTAGGTTACACCATCTACAGTAACTTGACGCTCCTCCATGGCTTCCAATAAAGCCGACTGCGTTTTGGGGGTAGCGCGGTTAATTTCATCAGCCAAAACAATCTGTGCCATAATCGGTCCAGGCCGGAATTCAAACTGCCGTGTCACCTGATTGAAAATTGATACTCCGGTCACATCACTTGGCAGCATATCCGGCGTAAATTGGATACGACTAAACTTAACGCCCAAACTCTTCGCAAGGCTTCGAGCCAAAATTGTTTTTCCCACTCCCGGAACGTCATCAATCAATAAATGTCCTTGGCAAAGCAAACTGATAATAACCAACTCTAGGGTATGAGTTTTTCCGACAATGACCTTTTCCAGATTACTAAGGACTCTTTCTGAAAAAGATTGAACTTTTTCAATGTTATGATTCATTCAATACTCCTGTCTAATAACCATATCTCATTAAAGTAACCAATATCGCAACCATAACCAAGCAAAACATCAATGTTCCCACACTCAACCAGAAAACATAGGGAAATGCTGTTGGAAGATAGCGTAAAGTCAATACGTGATTTCCTGCTGGCACACATACCCCTTTGAACAAATAATCCACTCGTTCCACTTTTGCGCTTTGTCCATCAATTGTTGCTGTCCATCCCGGATACCAGCTATCGCTCAAACGAACCCAGCCGGTAGAAGCAGTGTTCACAGAAACTTCAAATAAATTGACCTCATCACGCAGAACCTCGATGGTAACATTAGAGTCGGTCTCGGTAGGTTCAATCCTACATTGATCTCCTGCTTCAACAATTATACACTCCTCACTATCAGAAAGTTTGCCTGCCTGTAGAACCATAAAATTAAGTATTTCTTCATCTTGCATGATCACCTTCTGACAACCCCGCCAGTCAACTCTTGGAGCCGGTTTCAGAGATTTCGCTTGCCAATTGAGATTTTGTTCATTTTGCAATACAATGACAGTCCCGACCCCCACTTTCTCAAGTTGATGATTGGCCGTCTCGGAAGGCAGCTCGTTCAGCCATTCCATCCATTTATTGTAACGATCTGTGACCAGTGGATCGAAATTATTAACCATTGCGACGCCTGAAAGCAAATTTACATTAGGAAGAGGAAGTGATTTCATTTCCTCCCAATTTGAATTTTCGTAAAAATCACGAAAGGATAGAAATTTTTCAAATTTTAGGCGTGTTTCTACTAAGGATGGGATGAAAACCCGCCCACCTATGGTAAAAGCATGCGCAGAGAATGATTCAGGATCAAAGTATCCCATCTTGATATATGGGTTTGTAGAGATATTCGCTATCCATAAATCCAGAATAATGACACTCACTGCAATCATGTTCCACATCGTCTGCTTCCGGTTGAAAACTGCTTCAGCCGGGGTCAACAGAGCGACCAATGAACCCGAAAACAACCATACTCCCAGTAACATAAAGGATTGAATGAACGTTTTCTCAATTTGTGGAAGAAAAAACCTACCCAACAATGTTCCCATGCTGATAGCCACACCTGCAGCGGACAACATCTTGAACCGTTTACGCTGATTACCAATCGGACATTGCCAGGAATGCGCTTCAAATCCCGCAAGCATCGCCAGAGAAAAAACCGCCAAAAACATCCAGCGGGTTGGCGCCTGGAACATATCGAAAGTTGGCACATTACGATATAACCAAGGAAAAATCGGAGTGTTTCTGCCTAAACTCAAGGTTACCGCCACTAAAGCCACAACCCATAGGAAGCGCACCATTTTTCGTCTATCGGAGTCTTTATCGCTGGCAGATTTTGATACGAAAATCAAGCCAATGGATCTTTGTGCGAGTAAGAAAGGAAATAAGCCAATATAAATGGCATCTTCCCAATAGGCTCCAAATCCCCAGTAATTACCCTGACCAGGATTTCCAAACAAATTCGGCAACAAAAAACCCAGCAAACGCCATGGCCAGAAGGAATAATTCATGGCATATTCATAATCCACTGCATTGGAACGTTGGGATTGGAGTAAATATTCAAAGGTTGGAAAAAGTTGAATACTGGCTAATAAAATGGTCAGTGCCATCCCCAGCCCAAAATAACCGATCATCCTGATGCGAGATGCCCAGCTTGGAAGATTGAATATACGCAATAAAGCCCAAAAACCCGCAAAGATCATTGAATACCAGGTTAATTGGGCATGGCCTGCCAGCAGCTGATTGGCTGCAATCAATGCCAGCACAATGATCCTTAACCATCTCTGAACCAGCCTTTCAGATTTGATCACTCTCTCTATCGCCCAAACCAGCCAAGGCAACCACACCCCTGCCCAGATCATACTGAAAAATGAAGCACGCGCCACAAAATAGCTGCAAAGACTAAATGCCAAAGCAGCAATGACCTGTCCGCGGGCATTTATCCCTATTTCCTTAAGAAGCAGAGCCGTTCCAATTCCTGCAATACCCAAATGAACAGGCACAAGAATCGTATAACCCCAAGCCAAAGCAGGAGCGCCTCCTCCCAAAAAAAGGGGGTAGAGAATCCAAGAGAGGGGATATAAAAATGCAGTTTGATAATTAGCAAAAAGGGGTGCCCCCATACCATTGAGTGGGTTCCAAAAGGGGAAGACACCTTCCTTCAAAAGAGCAAATCCATAAACCCGCCAAGGAATAAATTGCAGCCCGGCAGTCCCCCAAAATATTACTTTTCCTTCCATCAAGGGAATCAAAAAAAGCGAGAAAGGAGCAAGGAATACAATCCATATTACGAAGGTGGAATTTCCCTTACTTAAATTCATTCGAATCCATCCTCAACTACTGGGACAAGTGGGTTACTTTGATTAGTATATAGGTATTATTCTCGTATATTTTTTCGAATGGCGTTTGTTCTGATGTTGGCCGCAAAAAGAGAGGGATATTCGACCTATTTAAGATCCAGTATTCCACATTCTCATTAACTAAGAAATCCATAAAAACATTTGGATCATCCTGTAAGTATAAGGACTCCATTTCTTCTTGGATTTGAAAACCTCGAATGCTTTCAGGTCCGTGACCAATGATTACACGAACGGGTGCATGTGCCGGAAGCAAAGTCGAAATTTCCCATTCCGCTAAAATTACGGATTGATCTGGAACCTTTTGTCGAACGGCTTCAAAAAGCCTAATTTCATCTTGTCCCAAAAATAGTGGAAATGTTTTTGAGGAAATCGCATTAAATGCACCCGCGAGGAGCACGATGGTGGTAAGAAAATTTAATACAAACCACATAAACCAAATTTTACGTGGAAAATTAAGAGAATTTAAGAGACCCTTTACCGCTAAAACACAAAAGACAACATAAGCACCTTCTACAAAACGCCTTTGGAGTAAATGTGGGAAATAAATGAGAAATGGCAGGAGAAGTATCCAAAGGTTCAATAAGAGATTTTTAGAAGAGTCTATTTCTTTGTTTTTGAATACCCCAATAAAAGCAAAAGGAATCAATAGACCATAAGCAAGTAAATATTCGGTAAAGGGAGGAGATAGAATTATGTTTTGTGAATGCCACATTCTTAAGAAAGAATCCATTTGAAAAGCAATAAATGTATAAATTACCAAAGGAGAAGAAAATCCAATAACGGTGAATAATTTCACAATATAAAATACCAGTGACTCATTTTTATATGAACACTTTCTCAATTTCATAAAAAGAATTTCAAAAATTGTATGGACCGAGATGAGCAACCAGCCAATTGAAACAGTAAGAGGTTGCATCATCGCCAGTATGTTCCATAACAAACCAATTTTTATACTATTCTTAAACACCTCCTTTGATTTTGTTTCTAAAAATTTTGTTAGCCCTAAAAACAATAAACCCCTAGCCCAAACCAGGTGGGGCACGGATAAATAAGATAAAAATCCAAAGGTTTCCGGTGAATAAAATTCCAAGGGCAAATAGGACCACAATTCTCTAAATCCGAGCAAGTACAGGAAGCCCAATCCGCCACCGTAAGTAGCTAAAACCATCGCTAAAATGCGATGACGATATTCACCAATAAATATCGCAATAAAGCGATAAATTGAATAGATGTTTAACCCAATCCCGGACAGCCGAAAGATATGAAACAATAAAATCCGGACATTATAATCGCCTTCTGAACCAGCAAATTTTCCTAATAAAAGATAAGGGAAAAAAGCGAAAAAACCTTCTTGGGGAAACGCGGTATAAGGGGTCTTAAAAATCCATGCGCCTTTAGCGCCCGCCAACATTTTAGCCAAATACGAATTCCCGTCTTCAACCCCTATCAACAAGCCTGTATAGAAGAGCTCTTGGCTGGAGTTAATCCAACCAAGAATGTAAGGTGATGATGTGATTACGGCGGTAATCAGCGAAAAGATGAGAATTGCAGTTTTTTCATTTCTTTTCATTGACAACCCACATTCCGCACCCTATAGGTCGAGGAAATAGCAATTTTGGACGCGTTTTCCAAACAGGCGTAAGATTTGGATATGGACAG
>FWPU01010184.1_pt1 | contig 14199 bp, 9 predicted proteins | sample 2228361 | NCBI WGS metagenome assembly FWPU01 (sample SAMEA103939777, study PRJEB20133) | metagenome
CATCGGACCGCGCCGGGCCCGGAAATCGCGGAGCAGGCGCCGGCCAGCGGACCGCGCCGGGCCCAAGAATCGCGGAGCAGGCGCCAGCCATCGGACCGCGCCGGGCCCAAGAATCGCGGAGCAGGCGCCAGCCATGGGGGGACTTGCGCGCCGCTGCCCGGGCGGAACCTACGGGATGGAGTGCCGCGGTTAGCGACCGCTGGGCCCCCCCTGCGGTTCGCCGCGGGTTAAGACACGCGCGGTTCGGTACAATACCGGTATGGCCGACTCGGAGCACAGCGCCTGGGATGTGCGCATGAAGGGCTTCCTCCGGCGAAGCACGGTCGAGGAGGTGCTGGCTTGGCTGGATGGAGCGATCCGGCCGCTTGGGCCGGAGTTGGTACCGCTCGATGCGGCGGCCGGTCGGGTGCTGGCCGAGGATGTTCTGAGCACGGTCGATGTGCCGGGCTTCGACCGGGCGATGATGGATGGCCTGGCGGTCCGCGCCGCCGATACGTTGGGGGCCAGCCCGTACAACCAACTGCCGCTGGAGGTGGTGGGCGAGGCATTACCCGGCCGGCCTTTTTCGGGGAGCGTGGGTCCCGGCCAGGCCGTGCGGATCATGACCGGCGCGCCTTTGCCCGCCGGAGCCGACGCGGTTTTGCCTGCCGAATTGGCCAATATCCACGGCAGCCAGGTCTGGGCCCAAAGCGAGGTGCCGCCGGGCAAGCACGTCGGCCGCAAGGGCGAAGACATCGCCACCGGCACCAGGGTCTTGCAGGCCGGCCGGGTGCTCCGGCCGCAGGATGTGGGCGTACTGGCCTCGATGGGCATCGGCCAGGTTTCGGTGATCCGGCAACCCCGTGTGGCGATTGTCATCACCGGCGACGAGCTGTTACCCCCTGGTTGCCCCCCACAAGGCTTTCAAATCGCCGATTCCAATGGCCCGATGCTGGCGGCCCTGGTACGGCGCGACGGCGGCGTCCCCCACCCAGCGGGCATTGTACCGGACCGCCCCCAGGCCATCCTCGATGCCATGCGCGCGTCGGCGGACGTGGTGTTGGTCTCCGGCGGCTCCAGCGTCGGCCAGGAAGACCACGCCCCGTTGCTCCTCCGCCAGCACGGCGAGCTGGTGTTTCATGGTATCGCCATGCGGCCCAGCAGCCCCACGGGGCTGGGGCGGCTGGAGGGCCGACTGGTCGTCCTGCTGCCGGGCAATCCGGTATCGTGCCTGTGCGCGTACGATATGTTTGCCGGCCGGGCCATTCGCCAGCTCGGAGGCCGATCCCAGGACTGGCCCTACCGCCGCCTCCGCGCGCGCCTTGCGCGCAAGATTTCTTCGGCGGTGGGCCGGTTGGATTACCTCCGCGTGCGCCTGGTGGATGGGCTGGTGGAGCCGCTGGCCATCGGAGGCGCTTCGCTGTTGTCTTCCACGACCCGCGCGGATGGCTTCGTGCTGGTGCCGGCCGACAGCGAAGGGGCGCCGGCCGGGGCCGAGGTCGAAGTCTTTCTTTATGATAGCCCCCTGCGGTTGTAACGCCCCAATGTGCGGCGAGGCCAGTTGCCAAGTAGTTTCGCCCGCCCCGCGTGCCTGACCCGACCCAACCCATGAGCCAAGCCCAGGAACAGTTTCTGGAGGTGATCGACCGGGACGAGGCCGAGCGGCGGTTTCGCCAGGCCGTTGCGCACGCGCCGTTGGGCACCGAGGAGGTGCCCCTGGACGAAGCGGTTGGGCGCGTGCTGGCCGGCGACGTGGTCGCGCCGGTCGATGTGCCCTCGTTCGATCGGTCGGATTACGACGGTTACGCAGTGCGGGCCGAGGATACCTTCGGTGCCACCGAGGAAGCGCCCCGCCGGTTGCACCTGTTGCCCGAGGTTCTGGCTACCGGCGTGGTGCCGCGCGGCGTGGTCCAGCCAGGCACCGCCATGCAGATCGCTACCGGCGGCATGCTTCCCCGCGGGGCCGACGCTGTGGTCATGGTCGAGCATACCGAGGTGCAATCCGGCGCGCTGGTCGTGCGGCGCTCGGTGACGCCGGGCTTTGGCGTCACGTTTGCCGGCACCGACATCGCTCGGGGCGAAACCGTGCTCCGCCGGGGTGAACTGTTGACCAGCCGCGAGACCGGCGTGCTGGCGGCCATCGGGGCCGCACGGGTCCGAGTGTGGCGCCGGCCCTTGGTGGCGATCCTTTCGACCGGCGACGAAATCATCCCGCCCGGCGAGCCGATGCGTCCCGCGGCCGTGTTCGATTCCAACTCCCAGGTGCTGGCCGACGCCGTTTGCGAGCTGGGGGCCATCCCCGTGCGCTATGGAATCGTTCCCGACGACGCCGAACAACTCGGTACGGCCTTGCGCAGGGCCCTTGCCGAAGCCGACGTCGTGCTCCTTTCCGGCGGGACCAGCAAGGGGGCCGGCGATGTGTGTTATCGCGTAGTGGGCCAGTTGGGCGATCCGGGCATCGTGGCCCACGGCGTGGCCCTCAAGCCAGGCAAGCCCATTTGTCTGGCCGCCCACCGCGGCAAGGCGGTGGTCGTCCTTCCCGGTTTTCCCACTTCGGCCATCTTCACGTTCCACGAGTTCGTGGCCCCTTTGCTCCTGGCCTTGGGCGGCCGCAAAGCCCCCGAACGCTCCACGGTCGAGGCCCGCTTGGCCGTCAAGGTCAATTCCGAGATCGGCCGCACCGAATACCTGCTGGTGGGACTTTTGCCCGGCCCGGAGGGACTGGCGGCATACCCGATGGGCAAGGGCTCGGGATCGGTAACGGCGTTCGGCCGGGCCGATGGCTTTGTAACCATTCCCCGGCACCAGGAGATTGTCGAGGCCGGCGCTTCGGTGCGGGTGCAGCTTTTGGGGTTGGGGTTGCGGCCGGCTGATCTGGTGGTCATCGGCAGCCACTGCGTGGGCTTGGACTATCTTTTGGGGCAGTTGCAGGACCTGGGCTTCTCGACGCGGTTCTTTGCGGTGGGATCGACGGGGGGGCTCCAGGCGGCCCAGCGCGGGGAGTGCGACCTGGCCGGCCTGCACCTGTTGGACCCCCGCACCGGGCAATACAACGCCCCGTTTGTCACCCCGGACTTGGAGTTGGTGCCGGGCTACCGGCGGCTGCAAGGTGTGGTGTACCGGCCGGGCGATCCGCGGTTCCAGGGCCGATCGGCGCGCGAGGCGATCGCGGCAGCCTTGGCCGATCCCGAATGCCTCATGGTCAACCGGAATGCCGGCAGCGGCACGCGGATGCTGATCGACCGCCTCTTGGGCGGGGCCCAACCGCCGGGGTACTGGGTCCAGGCCCGCAGCCACAACGCGGTGGCAGCCGCCATCGCCCACGGCCGCGCCGACTGGGGCGTGGCGATCCAATGGGTAGCCCAACACGCGGGATTAGGGTTCATCCCCCTGGAACACGAGCAGTACGACTTTGTGGTGCCGCGGAGCCGGCTGGATCGGCCCGCCGTCCACGCTTTCTGCCGCCTGCTGGCCGATGCCGAAGTCCGCGCCCACCTGCGCCGCCTGGGATTGGCCGATCCGGCCCCTGCGGGGCGCCGCTAGACACCCGGCTTCCTGGGCGTTGTTTGCATCGCGATGCGCCCACGACGCAGGAGGCTGGTTGCTCCAAAGGGTCCGATTGGGCCACCTTGCAGGGCCGCAGTCCGCGTAAATAGAATGAAATCATAGGGATAGGCTGGGATGACACGACTGTTGGCCATCGATTGGGATCGACGCGAGGCCCGTTGCCTTCTGGTCAACGCCGGCGGCAAGAGGTTTCAGGTTCTCTGGGCGGGGGCTGCGCCGCTGGTCGATGTGGCCGAGGCCGGAGGCGACTCGTACCCTGATATCGGCGGCTCGCTCCGCGCGGCCCTGGATGAGCAGCCGGTTCGTGGGGCGCGGACCCTGGTGGCCATTGACCGGGCCAGCGTGGACCTGATGACGTTCACGTTGCCCCCCGCCAAAGACGCCGAGTTGCCTGAATTGGTCGTTCATCAGGCGATGCGGGAGTCCCCGTTGGCGGGGGAGGATGCGGCGGTGGACTTCACCCCAGTCAGCGAGGACCCGACAGAGCCGCGGCAGGTCATCGCCGCGGTGCTCGGGCCGCAGCAGCTCCGCCGAATCCAGCAGATCTGCACAGCCGCTGGGCTCCGTCCCCGCCGGATCGTGCTGCGGGCCTTGGCCGCCGCCTCCCTGTATAACCACCTCCAGGCCGAGGGGGACGAATCGGCCGTCTTGGTCCACTTGCTGGCCGACGAGGCCGACCTGACGGTGCTGGCCGGCCGCCGCCCCGTCTTTCTTCGCACGGTACGTTTGCCGGCCGGGCTGGACGAAGAGGGGACCGCGGCCCGGCTGGCCGGCGAAATCCACCGGACCCTGCTGGTGGCGCAGCAAGGCCCGCTGGCCGGTCGCAGCGTCGATCGCCTGGTGCTTTTCGGCGGGCGGGACGAGCACGCCGTGCTGGCAGCCCGGTTGGAAGAGGAACTCTCGCTGCCGCTTGAGGTCCTCGATCCGTTCAAGGGCGCAGAGCTTTCCAGCATCGACAGGCCCGAACAGCCGGGCCGGTTCGCCGCGCTTTTAGGAATGCTGCGGGACGAGGCGGCCGGCCGATCGCCCCCCATCGACTTCTTGCATCCCAAGCAGCCCGCCAAACCGATTAACCGCCGCCGTCCGATCGTTGCCGCTGCGGCGCTGGTGCTGGTGATGCTGGCCGGCCTTGGCTATCACACCTACGCGCAGATTGCCGATCTGGAGGCCACCAACCAGGAACTGGCGGATCAGCTCAAGGAACTCGATGGCCTGCTCAAAAAAGCCGCCACGCAGCGCCAGCTTATCGAGGCCGTGCGCTTGTGGAAAGCGGGCGAGGTCAACTGGCTGGACGAACTCCGCGATTTGTCGGCGCGCTTGCCTCCCAGCCGCGATGTGACCCTCTCGCGAATCTCGATGACCCCGGGGCGCGCTGGCGGCGGGCAGTTGCACCTCAGCGGGCTGGTGCGCGATCCGCTGGTGGTTGCCGAGATCGAGCGTCGGCTTCGCGAGGCCCAGCACCGCGACGTGCGCAGCCAGCGCATTGCCCCCCGCGAAGGCGAAGGATATACCCGGACTTTCGAAATCTCCGCCACCGTGGTCCCCCGAACCAAAGAAGAGTACGCCGCGGCCCTGGAAGCTCTGGCCGGCCGCGGCCACCCTCCCACACAACGATGACCTCCTGCTACCCAACCAGCATGATCACACACCTCGGAGGTGCCACCGGCAGACCGTGCCCCCGGCTCGACCCCCAGGACCGGCAGTTGACCCCGCCACTGCCGCCCAGACCGCCGTCGGTTGAACCCGCCGGCTTGCGCTAAACACACGTTCATGGCCGCTCGCACCGACTTGCAGAAATACCGGCAGTACGCCCTGGTGGGCGTCTTCGCCCTGATGCTGTTGTATTTTGGCGGCGAATGGGTTTGGCAAAACGTGGTGCGCCAGCCCATCGAAGAGCGGCAATCCAGGGGGGAGCGCCTCCAACGCGAGATCGAAAAACGCCAGCTCGAACTCAAACGGATCCGCAAAGCCGCCCAAGAGCTGGCTGTCTGGCAGTCCCAGTCGCTCCCCTCCAATCCCGAAATCGCCCGCTCGCTGTACCAGGCCTGGCTGTTGGAACTGGTAGGGCATGTGGGGCTGGACAACCCCGCGGTGGAAGTCCGCGAGGCGGCCGGCCGCAAAGGCTCGTACCTCGTGATTGCTGCCTCGATCCGCGGCCGGGGCTCCCTCGAGCAGGTTACCCAGTTGCTGTACGAGTTCTATCGCGCCGGCCACCTGCACCAAATCCGTTCGCTGATCCTCACACCGTTGAAGGAAGGCCGCCTCGACATGACCGCCGAAGTCGAAGCCCTGGTGCTGCCCGGCGCGGACCGCGAGGATCGACTGACCACGGTCCCGTCGGACCGGCTGGCCGGCCAGCGCCTGGAGGACTACCGCGTCATCGCCCAGCGGGATCTGTTTGGCACGGGGGGCCTGGCCGACCCCATCGAGCACACCCTGCTGACCGCGGTGAGCTACGTCAACGGCGTCCCCGAAGCATGGTTCAGCGTGCGCTCCGGCGACCGCCTGGTGAAACTCTCGCCAGGCGCGGCGCCCTCCGATGCCCTTTCGGCCGATTCTGAAGAACCCGGCGAAACCACCCTTGCCCTCGGTCCCGGCGAGAGTTTTCGGGTAGGACACTTCACGGCCAAGGTCCTGCGGATCGACGAAGAGGACGTGATTCTGGAAAGCGAAGGCCGGCGGCTGTTGCTGACCATTGGCGAGAGTCTTGCCGAAGCGGCCGTCCTGCCGCCGGAGTTCTGAGGCGGGCGCGGAGGCCGGCGACTCTCGGACGCCTTTGCGCAAGGGCTAACACCTCCTGCCGCAGCGCGCTGGCAACCCGGCGAGGGTTAGCGGGTTCGCGTGGCCACGGCCAACCAGTCCACCTCGGGCTCGAACCGCTGCGAGCGCCAGGCCACTTCGGCCAGCACGGCGTCCTCCCAGCGGGCCTCCAGCTCACGCCGATTGCTGGCCACGCTCCGATCCCCGGCCGGGTCCTGGCACTGGTTGAGGACCAGACCGGCGACCACGAGGCCGTCGGGCCATGTATCGGCCGTGTACAGCGTCAAAAGGCTGTGATTGATCGTGCCCAAGGCATTGCGGGCGATGATCACCAGCGGAAAGCGGAACTCGGCAGCCAGGTCGGCCACCAGGGCGGTTTCGCTGACGGGCGACATCAGCCCGCCGGCCCCTTCGACCACCACGATGTCGCTGTTTCGGCGCCACACTTCCAGTCCGGCCCGGAGCAGGGCGTCGTCCACATGCCGGCCCTCTTCCCGGGCGGCCGCCGGGGGGGCCAAAGGTGCGGCGAAACATTGGGGGCACACCTGATCGAGCGAGCCAGGCCGCCCCGCGGCTTCCCACAGGGCCAGGGCATCGTCCGAGACCCATCGGCCGCCCTCGCGGCGGCAGCCGGAGGCCACCGGCTTGTACACCCCCACTCGGTGGCCTGCCGCCCGCAACGCCCGCACAATCATCGCCGCCACGTAGGTCTTCCCCACGCCGGTATCGGTGCCGGTGATGAACAGCCCGGGTTTGGCCTTGCGCCTGATATTGAAAACCATGGCCCTTTTCTCGCCTGGCCTACGCGCACCGCACCGATGCCGCGGTGTGCCAATGCTGCGGGGCACCAATGTGCCGGTACGTCAATCTGCCGGTGCACCAATGTGCCGGTCTGCCAATGTGCCGGTCTGCCAATGCTGCGGTGCACCAATGTGCCGGTACGTCAATCTGCCGGTGCACCAATGTGCCGGTGTGCCAATGCTGCGGGGCACCAATGTGCCGGTACGTCGATCCGCTGGTCTGCCAATGTGCCAGTGGCCAGTTCGCTGGTGTGCTGGTGCGCCGCTGTCGCCAGCCGCTCCACCCCGCATGGTAACTGCCCGATGGCCACAACGCCACACCACAAGCGGCTTGGTTGACATCCGCCTGGGCGCCAACAACAATAACCGCGCTTGCATGGCGCGCTTGGATTGCGGGGGAGGCGGAATCTATCCCGTGCCCGCGCCAGACCCAACAAGCCGAGCGCGTGGTACCTTTTTTCAGCAGGAGAATTCCCATGCGGCTGGTCGATGTGCACGAGCGGACCCGCTTCAGCCGGCGCGAGGTCTTGCGCTACTCCGCTTTGGCCGGGATTGGCGTGTGGACCACGGCCAAGAGTTGGGGTGCACCGGCCCCGAAGTCGCCCAACGAAAAGCTGAACATCGCGGGGATCGGCGTGGGGGGACAGGGCGGAGCCGACCTGGCCCAGTGCGCCAGCGAAAACATCGTTGCCCTGTGCGATGTGGACGACCGCCGGGCTGCCCCTTCGTTTCAGCGCTTTCCCAAGGCGGCCAGGTTCCGCGATTTTCGCAAAATGCTCGAGCAGATGCACCCCCAGATCGACGCCGTGGTGGTGGGCACGCCCGATCATACCCACGCCCCGCCTTCGGTCATGGCGATGAAACTGGGCAAACACTGCTTTTGCGAAAAGCCCCTGGCGCACTGCGTGTGGGAAGTCCGCACGATGATCGAGACGGCCCGGCAGCACAAAGTGACCACGCAAATGGGCACGCAGATCCACGCCGGCAGCAACTACCGCCGCGTGGTGGAACTGGTGCAGTCCGGGGCCATTGGGCCGGTGCGCGAGGTCCACGTGTGGCACCCGGTGGCCTACGGGGGCGGCGATCGCCCCAAGGAAACGCCGCCGGTGCCTCCCGAACTCGACTGGGACCTGTGGCTGGGGCCGGCCCCCTACCGCCCGTATCACCCCGTGTATCTGCCCGGCGCATGGCGGAGCTGGTGGGATTTCGGCACCGGGGGGCTCGGCGATTTCGGTTGCCACTACATGGACCTCCCTTTCTGGGCCCTCAAGTTGCGGCATCCCACCACCATCGAGGCCGATGGCCCACGCCCCATCCATCCCGAGCGCACTTCGCCCGGCCTGGTGGTCCGCTACGAGTTCCCGGCCCGCGGGGAACTGCCCCCCGTCACCATGACCTGGTATGACGGCGGCAAGCGACCCCCCTTCCTTGCCGAACGCCAGATCCCGCAGTGGGCCGCGGCGGTACTGTTTATCGGAGAGAAGGGGATGCTGATTGCCGACTACGGCCAGCACAAGCTCTTGCCCGAGTCGCAATACGCCGGGTTCAAACGGCCCGAGCCCACCATCCCCGAGTCGATCGGCCATTACAAGGAGTGGATCGAGGCTTGCAAGACCGGCGGGCCTACCACCTGCAACTTCGACTACTCCGGAACCCTGGCCGAGACTGTGCTTCTGGGCAATGTCGCCTATCGGGTGGGGCAAAAGCTCCAATGGGATCCCGAAAAGCTCCAGGCCGTGGGCTGCCCCGAGGCCGACCGGTTCATCCGCAAGACCTACCGGCAAGGCTGGACCCTGGGGTGAAAAAAAAGGGGCAACGCCCCGGGTGAAAAACGCTCCGCCTGGCGGAAAAAGCGATCCGGACTGCCGAGATGGCCGGGCTGCTATGCCGACCGGCCATGCGCGGACCAAGAGGGGTTCACCCCGTCGGCGCACTCCTCCCTGTGCCCGGCCGCTCGGTCTTGCCGCGGACGGTCTTCGAGGACTTTCAGAAAGCCTTCGGGAAGCCGGCGGATGACGGGGCGATTCTCGGGCCTCCGGGTGCGCGATGCGAGCTGGGCCGCAGTGCGCTTGGCGGCTTTTGCAATCGTGGGGATGCCTATTGGCAGGGCTTTTTTGTGGCCTGCGCCGCGGGGGACGATCAGGTCAAGGCCCGGAAAAGTGTGCTGGCCCGTTTTTCAGGCGGCTGCGGCGCAGGCCGTACGCGAGGTACACGGCCAGGCCGGCCAGCAGCCACAGGGCGAATCGCACCCGGGCCACGTCGGGCAGCCCCAGGATAAGCCAGTAGCAGGCCCCGGCGCCCATCAGCGGCACCCAGGGAACGCAGGGGGTGCGAAACGGCCGGGGCCGGTCCGGTTCCCGCTGCCGGAGGACGAGGACCCCCAGGCACACGAGGAAAAAGGCCATCAGGGTGCCGATGTTGCAGAGGTCGGCCATTTCTTCGAGGCTGGCCAGGGCCGATGCCCCGCCGACGAACAGCCCCGTGAGCATCGTGGCCACGTGGGGCGTTCTCCGCCTTGGGTGGACCCGGCCGAACGCCGGCGGCAAAAGCCCGTCGCGGGACATGGCCAAAAGGATCCTCGGCTGGCCCAACTGGAACACCAAGAGCACCGCGGTGTGGGCCACCACCGAGCCAAAAGCCACGATCCCTGCCGCCCAATCCTGGTCCACCACGCGCATGGCCACCGCCAGCGGCTCAGCCACCCCCAGTTCGTTCCAGGGGACCATCCCGGTGAGCACCGCCGCCACGACCACATAGATCAGCGTGCACACGGCCAGCGAGCCGAGGATCCCGATGGGCAAGTCGCGGCGAGGATTGCGGCATTCCTCGGCGGTCGTCGAAACCGCATCGAACCCGATGTAGGCGAAAAACACCATCGCCGCGCCCGTCTGGATCCCCGACCAGCCGTTCGGGGCAAACGGGCGCCAGTTCTCCGGCTTCACGTAGAACAGGCCCAAGACCACGAAGAATCCCAGCACGGCGAGTTTCACGGCCACCATCGCCGCGTTGAACCATGCCGTCTCCCGAATGCCTAACACCAATAACCCGGTCAGCACGGCGATGATTCCCACGGCCGGCAGATTCAGCACCAGGGGCACTCCGAACAGGCGTGGGGCCGTGGCCAAAAGTTCCGCGTCTGCCAATGCGCTGCGCAGATCGGTGGCCAGGTATCGGGGGATCTCGATGCCCAGGCCCCGCAGAAGTTCGCAGAAATAGCCGGACCAGGAGACGGCCACGGCCACGTTGCCCACCGCGTATTCCAGGATCAGGTCCCAGCCGATGATCCACGCCACCACTTCGCCCAGGGTGGTGTAGGCGTAGGTGTAGGCGCTGCCCGAGATGGGGGCCAGCGAGGCGAACTCGGCGTAGCAAAGCCCGGCCAGGGCGCAGGCGGCACCGGTGAGGAGAAAGGAGAGGATCAGCGCGGGGCCGGCCCCCGGCCGGGCTGCGTCCCCCGCGGCCGCCGTCCCCACCAGCGCGAACAACCCCGCGCCCACAATGCCCCCCACCCCCAGCATCACCAGGTCCACCGGACCCAACACCCGTTTCAGCCGCGTCGCGGGGTCCTCGCGTTCGGCCAGCGCCTGTTCGATCGGCTTCAGCCGGAAGCTCAGCAGACGCTCGAGAATATGGGACACCGGCCTGGCCGACATCCGCCGGCCCTTGGATATCTCAAAGCCAGGGGCTGCCGCCGCGCCTGGAAAAGCTACGGTTTGCCCAGCATGAACCCCTTGATGAACCAGCCCTCCTCCTCGCTGACAACGACCGCGCCGGCCGGCGACAAATGCCGCCGCACGTAGTCAAACTCCGGCATCTTGCTCCCTTCAATCTCCTGTTTGCGCCGCACCCCCTTCGTTCCCGAACCGAGCACGGTGTTCAGCAACCGGCCCAAAAGCATCTCGCTTTCGGGCATCTTGCCCTGCCGGATCAGCTCGTAGGTGGGGCGATAGGTCTCATCGGTGCGGCTGAAGACGGCCGCGGCGAAAGCCTCGGGAGCAATCTTGCGCAACGCCTGGTCCACGACCCGGTACTCCACGGTCTGCCCCAGGCTGGTCTTCTCGTCCGACTGCTGCAGCACTTTCTTGAGGAAATCCACATGCGAGGCCACCAGCAGATGACCGTGAGCCACCGTCATGGCCTGGTGGGGCAGCAACGGCTGCTCCTCGCGCGGTTGCCCCTGGGCCACCCCCGCCGGCCCAATGGGCGGAAGATCGAGCGTCACCGAGGGAACCGCCGAGGCATCGTGCGGCACGGCCTCCCAGATGGCCCGCTTGTGGCCAGGGACCGGCTCCGGATGCTGTCGCATCTCTGGGTCGTTCTTGAACAACTTGGCCAGGGCCCGATCCACGGCATCCTCGTTCTTGACCTCCACGGCAAACAGCAGCCGCTCGCTGGCCGTGGTGATCGGAAGCTGGTAATCGGTAACGACCAGGATTCGCGGCCCTAAATACGCCACCAGCTCCCGGCGGAGGCTGATCCGCGGGCCATCCGGGTCCCGCTCCAGCGAATCCAACGTATCGGCCCACAGCCCCGGTTCCCCCTCGCCATACAACTCGTCGAACAACGGCCCGAAGTGGTCGAAGGCGTTGCCCACGTCGGCATAGAACGAGGCATAAGCGGCCACGTCGCGAGGCACCCACGAAGGGGGCACAAACTCTTTGCCGTTGGGAAACACCAGCATCTTCATCGCCAGGCGATAGGGCTTGGGTGCGTACACCAAGGTCCGGTGGAGAATGTCGCCACCCTCGACCGCGAAATCGATGTACCCCCCCACCCCCTGGATCGCATCGAACCCCTGCTTGCGAAACACATCGAGCATGCTTCGCTTGCGGCGAGGCCGGTCGCTCCGCTCGGCACTGGCCGCCTGAACCACCTCCATGTAACCTAGGGGCTGAATCCACCAGCGAATCTGGGGCGCCGCCTTGCCCGCGTCCTTCTGGCAACGCTTCATCACGGCCTGGAATGCGGGCACGTCGGCCAGGGAAGAACCTTTCTGGCCCGCCAGCCGGGCCACAATCCCCTGGATGATGCTCAGGTCGTCGCACACGACCAGCCGATTCTCGCGGAGGAAATAAACGGCCTGATGGGGGCCGGCCGGCGCCCCCGGAGCATCGCGAGGCGGAATGTCGTACACCACCAACGTGGCCCCGGCCGACTGGACCTGCCGCCGCTTGGCCCCCTGCCGTGTCATGCCCGCCTCGACCTTTTTGAGCACCGCCTCGACCTGGGGCTTGTGGCCCGCAACATCGACCACGATAACCGTCGCGTGCTTGCCGGGCCCGGGCTGAACGGCCGCTACGGCCACTTCCCCCCCCGGGATGTCCTGAAGGTCCTCGATCGTTATCCCCAGTCGCTCGCGGATCCCGGTCCACCGCTCCTCCAACTGCCGGCGAAGATCCTCCACAAACGGCTTCATCGCCGGATCTTTGACCAGTTGCCCCAATTGGGTCTTATCCCAATGCTCCCGAAGCTGCGTGACATCCGTAATACAAAGGAAGCCGCGGGTTGAATCCGGCAGCAGAGTCTCGGCAGCCCCCTCGGCAGAGAACACCGGCCCCCCAAAAGATGTGGCTAGAACCAGGACACACGCCCCCAACGCTTTCCGTGGCACAGAGATCCTCCTTTGCTTGGCGGGCCGACTCCACCGCAACTTGACCCGGTCCCCCAAGAGTTTATAAGCCTGTTCAGGGATATGCTAGACCGATCTGGTGGCGAGCTGGGTTTTTCCCAGACTTCCCCAGTTGCCCAATCAGCCCAGTCCGAAATCGGACGCCAGGGCCGGCTCCGTTCCGCTCGCCGAAGCAGCGTGCCTTCCCCCCATGAATCGCCGCGGCCGGACGCCCGGCAGTGCGCCGGGCCAAGCTGCTTTCGGCCCCGACCTGGGCCCAGAAGTCCCTTCCGGCCGCTTCAGGGGGCAAAGGCTTGGTCACCCCCTTTTTCGCTCCGGCCCGGGTTTCGCCGGCCAGGAGGAACCACCAGTCGGGTTGGGCTCTGCCCGCCCAGACTCCGAACCGATCGCGGTAAGCGTGCCGCTGCCGGCCTGCATTTAGGCTAAAATGCCGTTTTTCAGGACCCGCGCCAAGGCGCCGGGCCCCTGCTGTCCCCCCTTTGTGCCGGCGCCCGCCACGCGCTGGCCGGAACCTTATACACTGCTCCGAACGGGCCATGGCAATCATTACACTTACCACCGACTTCGGGTTGGGCAGCGCCTACGTGGCAGCCATGAAGGGGGTTATCCTCAGCATCGACCCCGCAGCCCGCTTGGTGGATATCACCCATACGATCCCTCCCCAGGATATTCGCGTTGCGGCCTTGGTCCTGGAGGACGCGGTACCGTGGTTTCCACCAGGCACGCTGCACGTGGCGGTAGTGGACCCCGGGGTCGGCACCGATCGCCCCTTAGTGTGGGCCACGTTGGCCAACCAGCAAGTCCTTGGCCCCGATAACGGCATTTTCAGTCGCCTGGCCGCCCGATTTCCCCCCACACGGATCATCCGTCTGACCGAGTCGAGGTACTGGCTGCGGGAAGTATCGGCCACGTTTCACGGCCGAGACATTTTGGCGCCGGTTGCAGCCCACCTGAGCCGCGGAATCGACCCCGCTGCTTTGGGCGTGGTCCAGGATCGCCTGGACATGCTGGATTGGCCCGAGGTCCGACGGCACGCCGACGGCATCGAAGGCTCTGTGCTGTACGTGGATGGGTTCGGCAACTTGATATCCGACATCACCGGGCCAATGCTGGCCGATTGCCCCCCAGGCGCAACCCCGTGGGTGGGCTGCCGTGGGGCATGGGTCGAGGGCATCTCGCGAACCTACGCCCAGCATCCGCCTGGAAGACTGGTGGCGTTGGTCGGCTCCAGCGGCCGGCTGGAACTGGCTGTGGTGGGGGGAAGCGCCGCAGCCCGCCTGGGGGCCTCGGCCGGTGAACGGTTGGAGGTTCGCTTCGGCCCGCCGTCACGATAGCCCTTCTCGTTCTGCGAGATGCGTCCTTGGTCATGGCGCCCACCCGACTGAGCCGCGGGCGTCAGCCCCCGGTGGACATACGCAAGAGCCGCGGGCGTCAGCCCTCGGTAGACATACGGAAAAGCCGCAG
>FWPU01007671.1_pt1 | contig 14197 bp, 12 predicted proteins | sample 2228361 | NCBI WGS metagenome assembly FWPU01 (sample SAMEA103939777, study PRJEB20133) | metagenome
TCGGCTGATCAATTTGGCGAGATATAGGCTGGCGAGAAAGATGAGGATGGCGAACAAGAAATTGGGTAATAAGGTCAAGAATTGATCGAGAAGGTGATTCAAAGTTTGTGTCATTCGCATTCCTCCAACGGTTCTGATTATAGCCCAGTTCTCGGCTGAAAAACCGACCAATTGGTCTTATAATTCAATTGGAGGTCAGGGATGCCCCAGCAATTGCGCAGCATTCAAACGCGGGCTCGAATTTTACAGGCTGCTGCCGAGCATTTCACTCGCTTTGGGTTTGAGGCAAGCAGTGTGGATGAAATTTGCGCTGCGGCGGGGGTGAGTAAGGGAGCGTTTTATCATCATTTCTCCAGCAAGCAAGCTTTGTTCTTAGCCCTTTTGGAAGATTGGGTTCAAGGGTTGGAGGCAAGTTTAGCATTCATCCGGCAAGAAAATGAATGGGTGCCACAGCGGTTTGAGCGGATGGCGGAAATGCTTCGTCATGTGTTCGAACAAGCGGTAGGACGAGTACCGATGTTTTTGGAGTTTTGGTATCAGGCGACCAAGAATCCACTTGCTTGGAGTGCCTCCTTGCAACCCTACCAACGCTTTCGCTCGATTTTTGCCGAATGGATCGAAGAAGGTATTCAACAGGGCAGCTTGAAGCCGGTCGATCCCCATTTGGCAGCTGCTACCTTAGTATCACTTGGGGTTGGCTTAGTGCTTCAGGTGGCTTTGGAACGCGAGGGCTTCGATTGGCCAAACATTCCTCACCGAGTAGTGGGCTTGCTTTTAGAAGGTTTATCAGCGGCAGAATAGCCGCTAGGGTGTAGAGGGAATCTTTGTCCAACGATCGAGTGCCCGACTCAAAGGGCTACTCGCTTGGACGGATCACGGCTCGGTCAGGCTTTTGCTGCTCGAAGTGAAACTCTCCTTGGGGGATGATCGGATCAATCTCCATGATTCCTTGATCGATATACTCCCAGATGGTTTGAAAGGGCTGTTTGCCCTTAACCCATTTCTCGACAATGACCACCCCATGGCCTGGCATCAGGGTAAAGACCACTTTACGGGGGTCTTGGGGATTGCGCAACGCCTCTGACCTCGAAAATGCTTGATGGATGGCATGGGCTTGGGCTTCGGTGGAGCAAGAAACCGGGTAAGCATAATAAGCTGGATCAAGATGAACATGCTCTACATAGTTGGGATCAAATGCGCGAATGCTGCGGTGGCCATGCAGCTTGGAGCGGGTCACCGGCACCTCAATTGGAGAGTCAAAACCCCATTCATGATCCAGCCAAATGCGGGGTAAATCTCGATCCATCAGGAAGAGCTCAACGGCTTCGGAAGATGGCGGATCGTTGCGTTTCCCTTCGACGTGGCGGACAAGCGCTCCTTGCCCATCTGGACGTACACCAACAATGACCGCCATTTCGTCATCGCTAAGATTGTCCTTATCCACCGGTCGAGCGCTGCCGGTAATGGTGGCGATCAAGGCTTGCAACTTGGGGTCCCAGGTTGCAAAACACCCCTCGCTATATTGACTGGCGACCGCATCGGCTATGGCGGGCACATTGACCAAATCTGCAATGCGCACCATCTCGGTGAAAAAACGGCGTTTGCCGAATGCTTGACCAGCTTGCCGCATTGCTATAGGGGTCGATAAACTTCGCCATAGAACATAAGGGATGAGCTCACCAACCACCTGATGATGGGTGATTTCGTGCGTGCAAGCCGCAGTGACGATGCGCAACATTAAATCCTCGTAGAAGGCCTCGTGAGGCTGTGCTTTGGTGCGCGGGTGCGCACCGACTAAATCAAAGGTATAGGCTTCGATGGGTTCGTCGTTGCCGATCACCAGCAACAGGCGGATGCATTTGGCTTGCGATTGCAAGAGGCGCAAAAGGGAAAGGATCGGACCACCGCGTTTCCCCTGTTCGTAAAGCGTGAGGTAAGCGGTGGGCGCCAAACCAGGGAACTCGAAATCTTTGGGGTCGGCCGTGGGCTTGAGGAGGGCTTTCTCGAAATGTTGGAGCAATTGTTGGAATTGGTGCGGCGTTGCCTGAAGGGTGGTAAACAAGATGGGTGAACGGGGAAGATTGAACTTGCGCCTCGCCGTAAACAGATAGGCTTGACGCCAATCGAGCGGGATGCCAAAGGGTGCGCTGGTGATCAACACGTCGGTTTGTGCATCGGGGGTAGACTGCACCTCGTGTCCGTGAGCAGCAAATCTTTGCAGGAGCTGTTGATGGAACGCTTCCAACAGGGGTGTGGCTGCTCCATCTACGCAGGCAATAGAAATTGGGCGCAACCACGGGTGGATCGGCTTTGCCATCGATAGCGTTGGGAAGTAGGTTGTCATCGGTTACCTCTCTCGGATCGCTCCCAGCCTTCTAGACGGAAGACGCGTACTGCCAAGTCTGCTAAAGGGGGGGAGAATACCTGTAAGTAATAAAGCAAAAGGGTTTGGGGAGGCAAGATGATTTCGGCTTTTCTCTTTTGAACGCCTTTTAGGATGGCTTTGGCGCAAGCTTCGGCTGAAATCTTGGCTGAGATCCATGGCACATCGAGGTTTTGAATCATGGGAGTATCTACTCTGCCGGGAAAAACTATCGTGACAGCAATGCCCTGCGGGGCTAATTCTTGGCGCAAGATGTCGCCAAACCCTGCCAGAGCACATTTGGCAGCCACATAAGGGGTATCGGGCGGGATGCCTTTTTTAGCGTCCATCGTGGAGACCAGCACGATATGGCCGCTTTTTCGCTTGAGCATCGAAGGCAGGGTCGCCAAGACCAATTCGACATGGCTGTAAAAATTGATCTCCATCGAGCGGCGCAGTATTTCGGTGTCCAAGTCGAGGATTGGTGAACGATGATATTGACCGGCGTTAGAAAAGAGGAAATCAATGGTTTCCCAGCGGTTGAGGGTTTGTTGAATGGCTGAACGGACAGCGCTTGAATCGGTCAAGTCGGTGGGAAGAGCAAGTGCTTTGGCACCCATTTGGTTTACTTGATTGACGATCTCTTCCAAAAGCGAGGCAGTGCGCGCCAGCAAAGCTACCTTACAACCCCTTTGAGCAAGTTGCAGGGCAAGGGCTCTGCCGATTCCGCTGGATGCTCCACTGATGAGTGCCACTTTGTCCAGAAAATGTTTTGCCATGTCGTTTATTAAGTGATAAAAAAAGGGTGCTAGATTTAAGTTCTGTTAATTAAACCAAAAAAATACTCTCAAGTTACGCCAACGAGGTCATTGGGTGGATTTTTGGCTTTTCAACCTCAGGTGCTCCCCTGCCTTTGAAGAATTGCCGAATCTTAAGGCTATTTAGCAATGGAAACAGGCAATCGCCGGGTAGGGATAGATGGTGTGAGCAGCCAAGTTCTAATAGGGTAAAATAGAGAAACCCCTCGCCAGCTTTGTGGATCAGCAACGTTTCTCTGGTTATCAGAGGCGACGCAGAAGCAAACTGTTAAAGCTTGGGTACTTGAAACGGAATGGCTCAGCGCATGCGGGATTTCGCACCGCAGAGAACGCCGAGACCGCGCAGTGGTACCCATCACGCAAATTGGGTGAGTTTTTGTTTCCCAGATCTCTACATGCTCGGCGGTGAAATGGACATCCCCTGAGCAGGTACCATGCAACTAGTCATGAAAGAATTGCTTTCTTTTGTTCTTGAAATCAAGGAGTTCGTTGGATGACGATTGAGACGTTTTTACAATCAGGGTGGTTTCAATGGGTGGTGTTGCCGTTGTTGATCTTCGTGGCACGCATCTCTGATGTAACACTGATGACTCTAAGGATTGTGTTTTCTGCGCAGGGGCGGCGCTCGATTGCTCCCATTGTGGGCTTTTTTGAGGTGCTGATTTGGATTCTGGCCATCAGTCAGATTATGCGCAATCTAACCAATCCGCTTACTTATATTGCCTATGCGGCTGGATTTGCTGCCGGTAATTATATGGGATTGTTCATCGAGCAAAAGCTTGCCATGGGGATGTTGGCTGTGCGGGTCTTTCTGAGACGGGATTGTGATCAACTTATGGAAAAACTCAAAGAAAATGGTTTTGGAGTCACAAAACTCCCTGCGGTTGGGACGCAAGGTTCAATTGACATTCTTTATACCTTAATCCCGCGCCGTTCCTTGAAACAGGTGGTGGATTTGATTCATCAGATTGATCCGAAGATCTTCTATGCGGTGGAGGAAATTCGCACTGCTTCTCAAGGGGTCTTCCCCCGTTCTCAGGATTGGCCTTTTTGGCAGGCGATGGGTGCACGGCGCAAATGAGAGGAGAGGCGATGCAAAAGACTGTTGTGGCAGGTGCATTAGGAGAATGTGTTCATGTTGCGGGTGTAACTCGCTTTTTGCGCTTGGCAGAGAAAGCCGGATGGAGGACAATTTTCTTGGGACCGGCGGTTTCGATTGAGAATTTTTTAAGAACGGTGGAAGCAGAAAAACCGGATTTGGTGGGTGTTTCTTATCGGCTGACGCCCGAAACCGGTGAGCGGTTGCTAGCACAATTTGCCGAACAGGCCGACGAACTCCGCGCAAAGGGCGTCCATTTTATCTTCGGGGGGACACCGCCGGTTGCCGAACGGGCGGCGAAAATAGGTTTCTTCGATAGAGTGTTTTTTGGTGGCGAGCCTGAGGAAGAGACGTTAGCCTACTTGCGAGGTGCCTCCCCAACTTCGATGACGGAGCAAGACTATCCCCAACGAACCGTTGACCGAATTCTCTGGAAATCGCCGTATCCTCTCTTGCGCCATCATTTTGGCTTACCGACAATGGAGCAGACCATCGAGGGAATTCGTCAGATTGCCGAAGCGAAAGTCTTGGATGTGATTTCATTGGGAATTGATCAAGATGCGCAGGAAAACTTTTTCCATCCTGAGCGTCAAGATCCAAGGCGTCGCGGAGCGGGTGGTGTGCCGGTGCGCTCTGCCGAGGATTATCGTGCCCTGTATCAAGCCAGCCGTTGTGGCAACTATCCCCTGATGCGCACCTATTCGGGCACAGATGATTTTATTGCCTTAGCTGAAGTTTATATGGAAACCATTCATAATGCATGGTGTGCCATTCCGTTGTTCTGGTTCAATCAGATGGATGGACGAGGACCTTGGGACTTGGAAGGGTCAATCCGCCAGCATCAGGAAGTGATGAGGTGGTACGGTGAACGAGATATCCCAGTTGAACTAAACGAACCGCACCACTGGGGAATGCGGGATGCCTCGGATGTCGTATTTGTCGTTTCTGCCTATCTCTCGGCTTACAACGCCAAGGCGTGTGGTGTGAAGGACTATATCGCGCAAATGATGTTCAACAGTCCGCCGGGTTTATCGGATGCCATGGACTTAGCCAAGATGTTGGCAATTGTTGCCCTGATCGAACCGTTGCAAAATGAGAACTTTCGCATCTGGAAGCAAACTCGCACTGGTTTGTTGAGTTATCCGCTCGACTTGGATGAAGCGCGGGCTCATTTGGCTTCGAGTGTCTATCTTCAGATGGCAATTCACCCCCATATTCTCCATGTGGTGGGATATAACGAAGCTCATCACGCGGCGACAGCCGATGAGGTGATTGCTTCCTGTAAGATGGCGCGCCGCGTCATCCAAACCGCTCTGCACGGGCAAGCAGCAATGCAAGCTGACCCTGTGGTCAAGGAGCGGGTTGAGGAATTGACCGAACAGGCGCAGATTACATTGGAAGCGATTCGGCAACTTGCTGACTCTTCTGTAGCCGATCCGTTGATTGACCCACCTACGCTGGCGAAAGCGGTGAAAATCGGCATCTTGGATGCCCCCCAGTTGAAGAACAATCCTTTTGCGGCTGGGAAGGCGGTCACTTGGATTGACCAACGCGGGGCATGTGTTGAGATTCATCCAGAAACCTGTCAGCCGCTGGATGAACGGCAGAGGGTTGAACAACTATTGAAAAAAGAGACGACTAAGGAGGTCTAAAGATGACAAAAGCAAATCGTTATGCAGTGCTGGGGGCTGGTCATGGCGGCAAGGCGATGGCGGCCCATCTTGCCCTAATGGGCTTTGAGGTTGCCCTGTGGAATCGAACGCCTGACAATATCTATGTGATTAAAGAGCGAGGGGGAATTGACTTAGAGAGCCCCGAGCGCTTGCCTTCTGGTTTTAGTCAATTGGCGTTGGTGACGGGGGATATCGCTGAGGCTTTAGATTTTGCGGATGTGGTAATGGTGGTGGTGCCTTCCTCTGCTCATGCGGATATCGCCCGTTGGGCTGCTCCTTACCTGAAAGACTGTCATATCGTGGTCTTGAACCCTGGGCGTACCCTTGGGGCAGTGGAATTCGAGCGCACCATCCGCCAAAACGGTTGTACCACTCAACCGCTGATTGCTGAAACGGAGACCCTCATTTATGCCAGCCGCTCGGATGGTCCGGCTCAAGCACGCATCTTCAGCATGAAGGAGACAGTCCCGCTGGCAGCATTGCCCGCCAGCCGCACTCACGAAGTGTTAGCAGCCTTACATGGCGCTTATCCCCAATTTATCGATGGGATCAGTGTTCTGCATACCGGCTTAAACAATATGGGCGCGATTTTCCATCCTGCGCTGACATTGTTAAATGCAGGACGAATTGAATCGACCCGCGGTGACTTTCAATTTTATATCGATGGAGTTACCCCATCGGTGGCAAGGGTGTTGGAAGTCTTAGATCGAGAACGAGTGACCGTAGCTTCCGCGCTGGGCATTCGAGCGCGCACTGCTCTGGAATGGCTGAAAATGGCTTATGACGCCACCGGCAACGACCTCTACGAGGCGATTCACAACCAACCTGGTTACTATGGAATTAAAGCCCCGGCGCTCTTAAATCATCGCTACATCACGGAAGATGTACCGATGAGCCTGGTGCCCATTGCCTCACTAGGACAGCAATATGGCGTCTCGGTGCGCGGAATTGATTCGATTATCCGCTTAGCTTGCATCATTCACCGCACGGATTACTGGCGCCGTGGACGAACCACTGAGAGTTTAGGCATTCAAGGTTTGAGCGTAGGTGAATTGACCCAGTATGTCATGGAAGGCGAAACTTAACCATACGCTTACGGTGTGGCAACCCACGCAAAGGCGTTTTTGAATTGACAGGTAATCTCGCCACTACCCGCATAAGCCACCAGATAGATAAAGCCATCTTGTAAGTTGGCGTTACCTTGTCGGTAGCGAGAAATATACAATTGATATTTCTCTAACGCTAGTTTTTTCATGTTGTTGTAGGCATCTAGTTCATATTTGTATTCGGCGATCTCATCTGGATCGTTGCTCGTCGGTGGTGAGGGGGGTGGAGGGAAGACAGGTGGTTTCGGCGCTGCGGTAGGGTCAAGGGTATCGAGCAGGATGCCATGGGTGAAGATTTGCAACGTGTTTTCATTTAAGACTGCCGAGACGCGGTTGGTGACGCCATTTTTCCAATCGAACTGCGGATCGAAGAACCCTGGATAGACTTCTTTGCGGTTGATCACCAACCCCTCATTGTGCACTTCGAAAGCCACGTATCCGCCAAACTCGCGCATGGCGACGACCGCGTATTGGTTGGGCTTGTCGCCGCTGCCGCTCGAACGAAAGGCGAAGCCACAGCCTGCATCACCGTACCGTGAGTCCCATTGAATATCCGCCTGAATGGCGATGTTGCGTCCTACTACTCCTGGAAATTGATCGGCATAAAAGTACTTTTTGAAGCCATTTCCCTGGACGGTGACTGAAGAATCGGCTACATAGATTTGCCCCTCGGAGGGCATCACGCCCAGCCCCGATAGCGCGATCTCATAAGGCTCGAGGGCGGCTTTGGTGGCACGCAGAATCTCGGCGGCTTCCTGGGTTTGCTGCGCTGCGACTTGTGTGGCTTGTGCGTCCAAGGCAGCTTGGGTTTCTTGAGCAACTGCGGTTTGGGCAGCGAAATCGACCGTTGCGGTTGGAGGTTCTGCCATCGTCGCAGAAGGTTCGGACGTTGGCGTTGAGCCGGTGGGAAGCAAATTTGCCGTTGAACAAGCCAAGATGGATATAACGACAAAGATGAGGGTAAACCATTTATAGCTGAGGTGTGATTGTCTCTTCATACAAATTCCTTCCGAGTCGAAGTCGAAACTTTCAAGATTATACCTGCTTACGGGCTTCCATAGAGGGGAATGCGGGCGCCATGGATAACTTGGGCCGCCTCGCTGCACAAGAAGAAAATGGCTTCGCTGATTTCTTCAGGTGTGGTCGATAACGGCGTTTTTGCTGCGGAATCGAATTGACCCTTGCTCTCAGTTGTGATGGTGGAGACGCGTAGGATGTTAGCGGTGATCGAAGTGCCCTTTGTCTCTTGGGCAAGGGCGAGCAGCAAGGTTTCTTGAGCAGCCTTGGCAACCGCATAAGGAGCGCTTTTTGGCGGGGGTAAAGCGGCTGAAGGCGAGCTTACAATTAGCACCCGCCCGTGTGAGGACAAGCGCAGTAAGGGTAGAAAAGCCCTTACTAAATGAAGGGTCGTCCAGAAATGCTGATCTAACATGGTAGCATAATCTTGTAGGTCGAACGCTTCGATCGACTTTCCGCCTATCCATCCGCCCACCAAATTAATCAGCACATCGCATCGTTGATAGGTTTGTTCGACCAAATTGGCTGCTTGCTGGGCAGCCTCGGCTTGGCGAAAGTCTAAAGGTGCAAGCAAGACCTCCTGTGAGTTTAGGGCGAGTTCTTCGCACAGTTGAGTTAGATGTTGCAAATCGCGTGAAAAGAGGGCTAATGACGCATTTTCTTTTAGAAAACGGCGCGCAAGGGCTTTTCCGCTAGGGCTGGTTGCCCCAGCAATGACGACAACCTTGTTGGCTTCCATAGAATCAATCCTCCTGCTCTTCTTGCGAGCTTAGGGACATCCCTTCAATGATGGGAAGGTCAATTTGCTCTAACAGATGGCGTTTGCCGTTTGGATCGATGATATGCCCCGATTTTAGGGCTTTTGTTTTTAAGTAGAATTCATTATAGGGGTTCGGCGGGATGACCAAGGGGATACGCTCTGTGATGCGGATTCCATAGCGTCTTAATTCGTCGATTTTTCTGGGATTGTTGGTCATCAAGCGAATGGATCTCACTTTGAGCGAATCGAGCATGTGAGCGGCAATCCAATATTCGCGTTCATCATCTCGAAATCCCAATGCCAAATTGGCTTCGACCGTATCCAAGCCGTGGTCTTGTAAACTGTATGCCCTGATTTTGTTTATAAAACCGATCCCCCGTCCTTCTTGACGGAGATAGAGGAGAATGCCGTTTTCCATTTGACCAATCGTTTGCAGGGCAGTTTCGAGTTGATCGCGACAATCGCAGCGCAAGGAGCCAAAAACGTCACCCGTGAGGCATTCTGAGTGAATGCGGACGGGGACATTCTCTGCACCGATGACATCACCGTGAACTAAAGCAGCATGTTCCTTGCCATCCTTATTGTTGTAAAAGGCGACCACATGGAATATTCCGAAGCGGCTGGGGAGTTCGGCAATCGCCACGATCCGTACGCAAATTTGATCGGGGCCATAGCCGTCACAACAATGTTCGTGATCTTGATTGATCAATTCGCGTATTTGCTGAGGGGTAAAAGCCATCGTACCTCCGTAAAAACCAATCGTCCTCATTGAGCTGACGATGAAATTGGCTCGACTTGACCGGCAATGAGGGACAAAATGACTGACGGAATGTCTTTCTTTATGTGAAAGCGGATCACGCGACGGCCATGGTTGAGCAAGGCTTGCTGATCGCCAAGAGCTTGAGCGGTTTTTAAACTGCCAAAGCTGATGCTGGCATGGGATGATCCGATTTCGTCAGGGATAGGCAGGTCTTCAATCTGCGGGTCACAGGTAAATTGAATAAAGTAACCCATCCCTGCATCTCCTTTATGGAATTGTCCAGTCGAATGAAGGTAGCGGGGACCGTAACCCGACGTGACAGCGCAGCGCGTCCGGCGACGCAAGGCATGGCGTAGGGATTGAAGGGCGTTGTCAATTTCGTCGGTTTGAGGAACAAAGGCTTGGATGGCGATGTAAGCGGGCGGCGAAGCTGGGCGTACAAAATCGGTTAAGACTTGCTGGGGGGTTTTTGCGGTGAGACTCCCGAAAACATCGACCGTTTCTGTATACAGCAGCGGCTTGGCGTTAGACAGATTGCCGCTCTCTTTGAAGGCAGCCACGAATTGGCGGGTGAGAGTTTTCGTCTCCTCGACATTGGGCTGGTTGAAAGGATGAACGCCAATGAGATGGCAGGCAATGGCCGTTGCCATTTCCCAATAAAAGAATTGCTCGGCAAGGTTATATCGTCCGGCTAAGGGTAAGATCAGCACAGGATGGCCGTCTTTTTGCAGGGCGAGGGTTAGATGGTCTAGTTCTTCTTCACCATCCAAACGCAGATAGACAAAAAGACGGTCAGAAGCATAATCCTGGGGCTCGCCGAGCGGTTCGCCTACCACCGGCAGGATACCCTTGCCGTCTTTCCCACTGCTTTCGGCGATGAGTTGTTCGACCCAATCCCCAAAACTCTTCAAGCTGGGGGAAATGAGGAAGGTGACCTTATCTTTGCCGTGCAATGCCATTGTCCCTAAGGTGGCGCCGAGCATCGCTGCCGGGTTCTGGCATTCTGGGGTAAGGGTTTCGGCTTGGCTGGCCCGCACAGCCGCAGCAGCCTGTTCGAGAAAAGTGTGTAAGTCAACGCCAATCAAGGCAGCAGGCACCATGCCGAACAAAGAGAGCGCCGAATAGCGCCCGCCGATGTTGGGATCGTTGAGGAAGAGGGCTCGAAAACGCAAATTTTCGGCGATTTCAGCAAGGGTGCTGCCTGGGTCGGTGATGGCAATAAAATGACCGCCTACTTCTCCCTCGTTTAATTCATTGCGACAGCGATTGTAGAAATACCGGAATAACGAGAAAGTCTCGACCGTGCCGCCGGATTTGGTTGAAACAATAAAAATGGTCTTGGAGTAGTCTAACTGTCTTTCAACCGCCACAATGGTGTCGGGGTCAGTTGTGTCGAGAACGATCAGATCGAGGCAATCTTTTTGCACTCCGAAGACTTGTCGAAAAACTTGTGGTGCAAGGCTGGAGCCGCCCATGCCAAGCAACACAGCTTGACGATAACCATCTTTTTGCAGGCCCTTTACCAGGGCATTCAGTTGGTGCAGGCGAGTTGGCATCCATTCTGTGCAGTGTAGCCATCCCAATCGATTGGTGATTTCAGTTGGTTCTGAACTCCAAAGGGTGTAGTCATGTTCCCAAATGCGGGGGATGACGCGTTGGCTTTGAAGCCTTTCAAGCGTTTGGGTAATCCAGGCAGTCTGTTCGGCATTCATACCCCAATTGTAAAACAAAAACTAACTTGTGGGAATTTTACTCTAGGGTAGATTAATCTGGCTTAACGCAGAAAAAAGGAACTCAGCCTCCTTCAAAAAATAGTCCTCCCTAGAGTCGGAAATGATCTTTCTAGGGAGAACGGTGTTTTTTTGATTACAGCAATGTGCTAAAAATCGGTGTATATACCGTGCGGAATTTGGTTGAGGTCGTAAGGGGTCACTTGATAGACATAATAGTTCAGCCAGTTGGTGTAGAGTAGATTGGAATGCGCCCGCCAGCGCACAATCGGCTGTTGAGTGGGATCATCGTTTGGGAAGTAATTCTTGGGAATGTCAATCGGCAATCCCTTATTGACATCGCGCTCATATTCGCTTTTCAAAGTCAATGGGTCATATTCAGAGTGGCCGGTGACAAAAACATGCCGTCCGTCTTTGCTTGCCACAATATAGATGCCGGCCTCGTCCGACTCGGAGAGAATTTCTATCTCGCTAATTCTTTCGATGTCCTCCCGCCGCACTTCGGTGTGGCGGGAATGGGGAGCATAGAAGAGATCGTCGAAACCGCGCAGGAGCTTCGAGGTGCGAATTAAGGGGCGATGCTCAAAGACGCCAAACATTTTACGGGGCAGGGGGTACTTTGGAATCCCATAACGATGGTATAAGCCTGCTTGGGCGCCCCAGCAGAGGTAGAAAGTGGACTCCACGTTCTCTTCTGCCCAATCCATGATGTCTACCAACTCCTGCCAGTAATCAACTTCCTCAAATTCCATCTGCTCTACTGGCGCTCCGGTGATGATTAAGCCATCGTACTTGCGATGTTGAATTTGGGTAAACGTTTTGTAGTGGTTGAGCAGATGCTCCGCGGAGGTGTTTTTACTCTCATGAGTTGCGGTGTGCAAGAGCGTGATCTTTACTTGTAGGGGGCTGTTTCCGATCAGGCGCAAGATCTGGGTCTCAGTAGCGACTTTGGTCGGCATCAGGTTGAGAATTGCGAGCTCCAAAGGGCGGATATCCTGACGTTGGGCGCGTTCCTCTCCCATGACAAAAATGTTTTCTTTCTGCAGGATTTCGCGTGCTGGGAGGGTAGAGGGGATGATGACGGGCATTGTTTCACCTACCTTTCAAGGATGATGACAAGCATTGGATCGATAACCTCACGCCTCGAGAGCTTGATTGAGGTCCCAGAGAATATCGTCAAGGTCTTCGATACCGATGCTGAGACGGATGAAATCCGGCCTCACGCCGGCGGATAGCTGTTCTTCGGGGGAAAGCTGGCTGTGAGTGGTGGTTGCCGGATGGATGGCTAAGGATTTCGCATCCCCCACATTTGCTAGATGGCTAAACAGTTGCAGGCTTTCGATGAACCTTCTGCCGGCTTCTAAGCCCCCCTTAATCCCGAAACCGAGGATTGCCCCAGCTCCTTTGGGCAGATAGCGTTTAGCGCGCTCATAATCGGGATGGCTTTTTAGTCCGGGGTAGGTGACCCAATTGACCTTGGGGTGTTTTTCGAGAAATTCAGCCACCGCTTGGGCGTTTTGCACGTGGCGCTCCATACGCAGAGAGAGGGTTTCGATACCCTGCAGGGTCTGCCACGAGTTAAAGGGAGCTTGACATGCGCCAATATCCCGCAACATTTGAACGCGGGCTTTGATGGCAAAGGGGGGCAAGCCAGCTTGTTCTAAATCGGCGTAAACCAAGCCGTGGTAAGAAGGGTCTGGCTGGGTGAAGTTTGGGAAACGACCACTGCGATAATCAAAATTGCCCCCATCGACGATCAACCCTCCGATGGTTGTCCCATGTCCGCCAAGAAACTTGGTCGTACTGTGAGTGACCACGTTGGCGCCCCATTCGAGGGGGCGGAAGAGATAGGGTGTTGCGAGGGTGTTGTCGATCATCAACACAAGCTGGTGCTTTTGAGCGATTGCAGCTACTTCCTCGAAGGGGAATACAGAGATATCCGGGTTCCCCAGCGTTTCGCCATAAATGATCTTGGTGTAAGGGCGGATAGCAGCCTCGAAGTTTTGGGGGTTGGTGGGGTCGACAAAAGTGACCTCGATGCCCATTTTGGGAAGCGTGTAATGGAATTGGTTGTAGGTCCCTCCATACAAGCGGCTGGAGGAGACGATATGGTCGCCGTTCTCAGCCAAGGTCAGGATGGCTAGAATTTGGGCGGCGTGACCACTGCTGGCCGCTAGCCCGGCGACGCCGCCTTCGAGATCAGCTACCCGTTTTTCGAGTACATCGGTCGTAGGGTTCATGATGCGGGTATAAATATTGCCCAATTCTTTCAGAGCAAACAGATTGGCAGCGTGTTCTGTGCTCTTGAATTGATAGCTGGTTGTCTGGTAAATGGGGACGGCGCGGCTGCCGGTGGTGGGATCGGGGGCATAGCCAGCGTGGAGTTGTCGGGTGGTAAAACCAAATTGATGTTGCGCTGCTTCCATGAGAGTCTCCTTCTGCGTTAGGTTTCGGGATCAAGGGTGTTAATCCGCCAGATCGGCGTATAAGGCAGTAGATAGATAGCGTTCACCAAACGATGGGATGATCACGACGATGAGCTTGCCAGCATTTTGGGGGCGTTTCGCCACCTGTAAGGCAGCCCATGTGGCTGCGCCGGCTGAAATGCCGATTAGCAGCCCTTCCTCGCGGGCAACCCGTCGTGCGGTTTCAAAGGCGTCCTCGTTGCGCACGCGGATGACTTCATCGTAGATTTGGGTGTTCAAGACATCCGGGATGAAGCCAGCTCCAATTCCCTGGATCGGATGAGGTCCTTTTTCTCCGCCAGACAAGACCGGCGAGGCGTCTGGCTCGACGGCAATGGCTTTGAAGGACGGTTTGCGCGCTTTGAGCACTTCGCCAACGCCAGTTATCGTTCCACCCGTTCCTACAC
>FWPU01010188.1_pt1 | contig 14195 bp, 15 predicted proteins | sample 2228361 | NCBI WGS metagenome assembly FWPU01 (sample SAMEA103939777, study PRJEB20133) | metagenome
GATGTGTTGGCGATTCCGCCATTTTAGCCTGGAACGATGTTCTGGCGATTCCGGTCTCAGAATCGGAACGATGTGTTGGCGGTTGACACGTAATCGCTGGTACGCGCGTTCCTGTATACCTCATCCTGAATCTGCTGGCTTCGGGGTATGATATTCCGCGAATCATAGAAGCGTATCCCGGCCTTACCAAAGAGGATATCCGGGCCGCCCTGGAATACGCGGAAAGAGCACCGAGAGGCCCATTTTGATCAGCATCCCAATGGAGATGTCTCAGGAGGGCCCAATGACCACCCAACCTGCCATTGAAACCTCTGGATTGACCAAATACTACGGCCGCTCGCGCGGTATCGTAGACGTGAACTTGCAGGTGGAGAAAGGGGAAATCTTCGGCTTCCTGGGCCCCAACGGCGCCGGGAAGACCACCACCATCCGCCTGCTCCTGGACCTCATCCGCCCCACCCGCGGCCAGGCCCGCGTCCTGGGGCTGGACCCCCGGAAAGAAGGGGTGGAGGTCCGCAAACGGGTGGGCTACCTCCCCGGCGAACTGGCCCTCTACCCCGACCTCACCGGCCGGCAACTGGTGGAATACGCCGCCCACCTGCGCAACGGCGTCCCCCGGCAGGAGATCGCCCGCCTCGCCGACCGGCTGGACGTGGACCTGAACCGTCCCATCCGCACCCTCTCCCACGGCAATCGGCAGAAAATCGGCCTGATCCTGGCGCTGATGCACCGCCCGGAACTGCTCATCCTGGACGAACCCACCACCGGCCTGGACCCGTTGATGCAGCAGGTGCTCTACGAACTGCTGGACGAAGTCCGTCGGGACGGCCGCACCGTCTTCTTCTCCTCCCATATCCTGCCCGAAGTGGAGCGCCTCTGCGACCGGGTCGGCATCCTGCGGGAGGGGCGCCTCATCGCCGTGGAGACCGTCTCCGGCCTCAAGGCGCGCGCCCTGCGCCGGATGGACCTGGTCTTTGACCGCCCCGTGGACCCCGAACCCTTCCACGCCGTCCCCGGCGTGACGGAAGTGACCGCCTCCGACGACACGCTCCACGTCGCGGTGCAGGGGAGTCTGGACCCGCTGATCAAGATGGCCGCGCAACACACCCTGCTCAACATCGTCACCTACGAACCGAACCTGGAAGAAGTGTTCCTCGCCCTTTACCGGGAAGGAGACTCCCATGCTGCGTAGCGTCTTCCTCAAGACCCTTTACGACGGGCGCAGGCCGATCCTGGGCTGGAGTCTGGGACTGGGCGCCCTGGGGCTGTTCGTCGTCCTCTTCTACCCGTCGGTCAAAGAGGCTGGGGCCTACTACGACCAGATGTTGCAACTCATGCCCCGCGAGTACCTGGTCTTCCTGGGCAACATCACCTCTTTCACCCGCATAGACGGCTACATGACCGCCTCCCTGCTGGTCTACCTGCCGCTGGTGCTGGCCATCTACGCCATCGGCCTGGCGGTCGGGCTGGTGACCGGGGAGGTGGAGAGCGGCACGATGGACCTGCTCCTGGCCCACCCCCTGCCCCGCTGGCGGGTCGTGCTGGAGAAGTACGCCGCGATGGCGACCGCGCTGTTCGCCATCTGCCTGATTTTCGGCCTGATCCTGCTGGTCAGCGGCCTGACCATCCGTTCCCACACCCCCGACCTTCCCCCCGTCCGCTGGCTGCTGGCCGGGCTGAACGTCTTCCCGCTGACGCTCTTCTTCGGGTCGGTGGCCTTCGCTCTGGCCTGCGCCGTCCGCGGGCGCGCCGCGGCCGTCGCCACGGCTACCACGATCGCCGTGGGCAGTTTCATCCTCAACGGCATGGCCCCCCTCTCCGAAAAGTTGCAACCCCTGGAGAAGTGGACCATTTACTACTGGTACACCGCCAGCCAGCCATTCACCACCGGCATCATCCCGGAACACGTCTTCATCCTGCTGGGACTCTCCCTCCTCTGCCTGGGGACAGGACTCGTTGGCTTTGAACGTCGCGACGTTATCCGCTGAAATCCTTCTCCTCTTGCGCGTTCTGGCCTACCTTTACGCGCTGGTCACCCTCTGGCTGGCCCTCTACGGCCTGCACAGTTGGGCGCTCTTTTTGCTGCACTGGCGGCATCGGCGACGGCCCCCCACCCTACCGGCGGTCCCGCCGGACCGGTGGCCCGGGGTGACGGTGCAACTGCCAGTCTACAACGAACGGCACGTCATCCAGCGGGTGATAGACGCCGTGGCCGGGCTGGATTATCCCCGCGACCGGCTGGAGATTCAGGTGCTGGACGACTCCAGCGATGAGACGACGGGCATCGCCGAGGCGCGGGCGGCGTACTGGCGGGAGCGGGGGGTGGATATCCGTGTCCTCCGTCGCCCTGGCCGGACGGGCTACAAGGCCGGGGCGCTGGCCTGGGGACTGAGCCAGGCACGGGGGGAACTGATCGCCATCTTTGACGCCGACTTCTGCCCGCCCCCCGACTTCCTGCGGCGCACCGTCCCCCACTTCCTGGCCGACCCGCGCCTGGGGATGGTTCAGACCCGCTGGGCGCACATGAACGCCGACTATTCCTTCCTCACCCGCGCCGAGGCGCTGGCGCTGGACGGCCATTTTGTGGTGGAGCAGACGGCGCGCAGCCGCGCTGGCCTGCTGATGCACTTCAACGGGACGGGGGGCATCTGGCGGCGGGCCTGCATTGAGGATAGCGGCGGCTGGCAGAGCGATACCGTCTGCGAGGACCTGGACCTCAGCTACCGCGCGCAACTGCGGGGCTGGCGCTGCCTCTTCCTGCCCGACGTGGAGAGTCCGGCGGAACTCCCGCCGCAGATGCTGGCCTTCAAACAGCAACAGGCCCGCTGGGCGCAGGGGTCGGTGCAGTGCCTGCGGAAACTGGCCCGGCCGCTTCTCCGGAGTCCCCACGTGGGAATCGGGCAGAAAATCGCCGGCCTGCTCCATCTGAGCGGCTACCTGATCCACCCCCTCCTAGTGCTGCTGCTCCTGCTCACCCTCCCCACCCTCCTCGTCCCCAGCCCGCTGCAGCGGGTTTCGGGCCTGCTGGGGCCGATCTGCCTGGGGCCGATCCTGGTCTTTGCGACGGCGCAGCGGGCGCTCTACCGGGACTGGCCCCGGCGCCTGCTGGCCTTCCCGCTCCTGACGCTGGTCGGGACGGGGATCGCCTGGAACAACGCGCGGGCGATCGGACGGGGGATGGTCCGCTGGGGCGGGGACTTCGCCCGTACGCCCAAATTCCACCTGGAGGGACGGCGGGGGGACTGGCAGAACAGCCGCTACCGGCTCTCCGGGGACCGATCGGTGACGGGGGAGATTCTGCTGACCCTCTACGCCCTGGGGACCGCGGCGGTGGCCTGGGAGTTGGGCCGGGTGGGGGTTATCCCGTTCCTGCTCCTCTACGCGGCCTCTTTCGGACTGGTGGCGGGAGTTAGCCTCTATGAGATGCGGGGACGTTTAACGGCACCGGGTATGGGGAAGTCGGGGATTGCTTTTTTGCGAAAAATCCGGTAAAATGGGATATGGGAGGTGTATGATGCTCACTCGTCCTCGTTTGATGATCACCCGCCTGATCGTCCGCAACTATCGTTCGCTGGCGGATATCTCCCTGGAACTTTCCCCCCTCACCATACTGGTCGGACCTAACGGTGCCGGGAAAAGCAACATCGTGGATATCCTGCGGTTCGTCGCTGACATCCTGAAACTGGGGCTGGATAGCGCCATTGGGAACCGGGGGGGGGGAATTCAGGCCCTGCGCCGCTGGTCTCCTAAGGGCCGCCCATACAACGTGTCCATAGAGATAGACCTGGAAGGACAGGACGAACAAACGGAATGGAAGGGGTCTTTCCTGCTGGAAATCGGCGGCGAACGAGGCGGCGAGTATTTCATCCGCCGGGAAAGATGCGAAGTCCAGTCTGAAAGGGGAATAAACCTCTACGAAATCCGGGATGGCCAATGGATGGTCCACCCCGATTTCGGTGCGCTGCAGAACGCCTCCGGGGTCACCGACGAGCAACTGCAGCAACTGCTGCAAATATCCAGAACGCGCCTATTTCTTCCCCAGGCTTTTGCTCCCGAATTTCTGTTGCTCGGGATCGCTCTGCGTGGGATAGGGATTTACCACGTCCCCCCGGAGACCATTCGCCAGCCCCAAAAACCAGCAAACCCGCAGCCCCTGCTGGAAGATGGGAGCAACCTCTCCAGCGTTCTCCGCTATCTGAAACGGGAGAAAAAGGAGAGCCTCCAGAAAATCCTGGACGTGCTGAGCCGTATCACCGAGGGCATCACCGACCTGAGCGTTTCGCAGACCGGGGGATATCTGGTGACCCGTCTCCATTACGGCAAAGGGGGGCCGGCATTTCCACTGGCCCAGGAGTCGGACGGCACCTTGCGGGTGCTGGGCCTGCTGACCGCGCTGTATCAGGTGTGGAGGGGTCCGGGGATGTAAAAGCTGTTCCGCTTCTACTCCGCCGAATCCTAAGCGAGATTTACCAGAAATAGGAATGGGAGGTGGGGAAACCTATTCGGGCCGGAGGTGTGTACTCGTTCCAGAAGAAAATGGAGAGTTATGTGGGATACGCCCTCCAGGATGAAGAGTGTGATGCCATTCTGGTTCTCCTGGACCTGGAGGACGACTGTCCAAAAGAAGGGGCCTGCCGTCTGGCAGAACAGGTACGCCCTCTTTCCTCAAAGAAGCCGATTGCCATCGTGCTGGCCCATCGGGAGTATGAGACCTGGTTTCTGGCCGACGCTGAGAGCCTGGCCGGGCAGTTCGGATTCCCGGACGGTCTCCGGTATGATGGTGATCCCGAAGAGAAACGCGGGGCCAAAGAATGGTTGAGTGCTCAGATGCCTCGGGGGGCTATCTACAAGGAAACCGAACATCAGGTCAAGATGACGGCCCGGCTGAATCTGGGGCGTGTTCAACAGCGCTCTCGCTCCTTCCGCCGCCTGGTCAACGCGATCCGGCAATTGACAGACTCCGCCTCCCCCGCTATCACGCCAGATCGGTGCAATGATACCGAACATCTGGAGGCTTAATGACCCATCCGCTGTATCCGGAAGCCATGGAGATTGTGAAGCAGTTGCGGGCGGCGCGACTGGAGGTGGCGCGGCTTTCGGCCCAACTGAATCTGGCGGAGTACGCCCTGCGCCTAGCCCAGGCCCGGGTGGAGCGGGGACTGATCCGGAGAGCAGGGGGCGAAAAAGCGCTGGCCCCGTCGGCCGAAGACCGCCAGCGTATCTTCATCCGTGCCCTGGACGCCGACGAAGAGTACCAGGCCCGGCTGAGGGAACGGAACGAACTGGCGCTCCGGCTGGAGGAGGCCAGGGTGGAGGCCGCCTACCTGCGGGAGAAACTGAGCGTGATCCTGGCGGCGATGCGGGCAGGGGAGGAAATGGGGGAATGAAACGTTGCGGCGGGCGGCTTCGCCGCCCGCCGCAACGTTCTATCTACCGGGCAGAACCCCTCCAGAGACGGACCCCCTCCTTCACTTCAGAAACCGCCTCCCCTCGCAGTTCCAGCAGGTCCAGATGGCCGATGACCTCCGAGACCGCTAAAAAGCGATTCACCGGATCCAGAGACGGGAAGAGCGAAAGGGAAATGCTGTAGGCAGTACAGGGGCCGTTCTGCAAGGCCTCCCGCACCTGACAGGAGCGGGCCTCGTGAAATTCCATCCGCTGCGCTACCAGGCCGGGGACGTCGGTGATAAAGGGGCCGTGCCCCGGCAGGGCCAGGTCCACGGGCATCTCCGCCACCCGCTGTAACTGGGCCAGGTACTGCGCCAGCCGTCGCGGGCGCTCCTCCCCCTTCCGTTCCGCCGGCTCCACAATGGGATTGGAGGAGATGTCCCGCAGGAGATGGTCGCTGGAGAGGAGCAACCGCCGCTGGGGCTGATACAGGCAGATCAGCCCTCCGGCATGGCCGGGCGTGTGCAGGACCCGCCAGTCCTCATCCCCCAGACGTATGGTGTCCCCTTCCTCCAGTGCCCCGGCAGGCTCCACAGGTGCCGCAAAGCGGCCCATTCCCCGGCGCAACCGATCCACCAGAAGGATCTCCTCCGGCGGCATGCCGGATTCGCGCATCAGATCGGCGTAGAAGGCCAGCCGCCGCTCCCGCTCGTCCGCATAGTCGGCCAGCAAGGGGAAATTGGCCGGATGGGTCAGCACCTCTGCGCCGGAGACCTCCGCCACCTCCCCCGCCAGCCCGCAGTGGTCGCTATGGGCATGGGTGATAATGAGCCGCCGGACATCGCGGAGGGTATAGCCGTGCTCGGCCAGCGCCTTCTGAAGCGCCTCCCGCGCTGGCTCAAAGCGCGGCCCCACATCAATCAGCGTCAGGCCATCCCCTTCGGCCAGATAGACGTTGACCGGCCCCACCGGGAAGGGAGTGGGAATGGAGAGGACGCGAAGATAGGTCGGCAGGGTAACCGGCATGCAACCCTCCCACGGTAGAAGGCAAATTTTATACCGCCGAGTCCGCAGAGCACGCAGAGGACGTTTTTGGGTAATTATATTGCCAATGGCAGATTCTAATTTATATTGACAAACCGTCTATTAAAAGTATAAAAGGTATCACCGCGTCGGGCTCCTTGCCCCAGGAATTTCCCCGGCAGGGAGGGGAATTTTGCCCCTCCCCTTTCCCCCTCCCCGTTGCGGCTGCCGCCGCACGGGGAGGGGGAAACCTCGCCCTCTCCCCCAACCCCTCTCCCTCTCCCACTGGGAGAGGGAGAGAGGTGTCGCCGAAGGCGACGGGGTGAGAATGAGGTCTCCCCCGCCCGAAGCGCAGGGGGAGAGAGGGGGGCAAGGGGGGTGAGGGAGCAAAAAACAGCCCATTTTGCGGCTGCCGAGGCGATAGCCCATCCGGTGTCCGCCGTTCCGGCGGCCTTTCCGGAGGATGCAGCCGCTATATTGCATTTATAACTTAAAATTTGCCGTTGTCAATTTATTCAGCCCCTGGCGACTGAAGTCACCCCTGGGGGGCTTTCAGCCGGGCGTCCACCTCGTGGACGCTTTCGGCGACTGCGCAGGCGGTCGCCTGGCACGGAGCGCCCTATCAGCCCGTGGTTTCAACCACTGGGCTGAATAGTTACGTTTTTGGAGCCAAAAGGAGTCCTCCGATCATCCACGAAAACGAGAAGACTCTGCGTTCTCTGTGTCTCCGCGGTGAAAATTACCGCCGTTCGGAGGCCGCTATGGCCCGGGTGTTCTCCTCAATGGCGATGAAGAGGTGGATCCCCTCGCCCGCTCCATAGAGGGTCAGGGCAATGAATCCTCCGTAAAGCAGAACGAACAGGCCCACCACCACCCCGCCGACGATTCCGCCCGCCTGCGGTACCGGCATGCCCAGTTCCCGCTCCAGGTCCGGCAGCAGGGCACCCCCGGCAAATGCTACCAGGCAAGCGCCCAGAGCGCCCAGGACGGTGAAGGCCGCGACAATCCCGCCGAGGAGCTTATAAATCACGCTGAGAAAGCGCAGGACCGGGAAGCGCCGGGGCACCGGGACGGGCGCGGCCGGCATCGCGGGTCCGACACCTGCAGGCGGCCAGGGGGCCGGTCCCGGGGCCGGTGGAACCGCCGCAGGGGCCGTTCCCTCCTCCACGGGCAAAGCGGCCCCGCACTGGACACAGAAACGCGCCCCGGGCAGGTTTTCCGTTCCACACTGTAGACAGCGCATAGTTCACCTCCAGGAGAAATGGCGGCGGCGGGCGGCGCAGCCGCCCGCCGCCGCAACCCCACATCATAGCGGCCGGAAGTACAGGATATCCGTGATGCTCCCCCGCCGCTCCGTCGCGTCTTTGAAGACCGCCTCCACGCACATCCCGATGCAGACCTCGTCCGGCTCCACCTCCCCCAGGTAGTGGACCAGCCCTCCGTCCGCGCCGTCCAGTTGCACAAACGCAATAACCCGCGGCTCCGGCAACGGACTGCCCTCCAGGTCCAGATGGACCACGGTGAAGGTGTGCACCCGGCCAGTGGTCGGCACTTCCACCCATTCCTCCAGATGGGCAAAGCAACGCTCACAGTAGAGGCGGGGCGGAACGTAAATCAGGTCGCAGGAGGGGCAACGCGTGCCCCAGAAGCGACCGTTCTCCTTGATCTCCCGAAAAAATCGCTCTCCGGCAAGCCCCATCGTATAGCGGCTCTGAATCGGAATCTCGCCGTACCAGGGTTTAGTCTGGTCGGGGTGGATCACTCGCTCCAGCAAGGACATGGCGCGCCTCCTACTCCAGCGGTTTAAAGTAGCGGATGTCGGCGATGGCGCCCTCCCGTTCCTCCGGGGGTTTCCAGACCGCCCGCACCCGCATGCCGACCCGCACCGCCTGCGGGTCCACCTCCCCCAGCAGGTGGAGGATGCCCATTCCCGGCGACGCGCCGTCTATGGCGATGACGGCGGGGATCAGGGGCTGCTCCAGCCGCACCATGTCCCAGCGGATGTAGCAAATGGAGAAGGTAACCACGGTTCCGGTGTCCCGCAAGGGCACCCAGAGGTCGGTGGGGACGAAGCATTGCTCGCAGAACATGCGCGGCGGGATCATCACGCGCCCGCAGGAGGGACAGTGACGGCCCACCAGCCGCCCCTGTTTCAGTTCGGCCAGATACCGGCCGATGGCGATTCCGGCGTCCCAGGCATAGCGGGCCTTCGGGACCCAGGTCTCAAAGAGCACCCGCCCTTCGGTGAAGTCTTCCTCGCTCAGGTAGACAGTGTCATAGACGTGTTCTTTCATCTCACACCCCCAGTATAATGACCGTACCGACCTGCATCAGGTCGCCCCAGGCCTGGGCGAGGCCGCGCTTGGGCTGACCGGGCACCTGGCGGGCGCCGGCCTCGCCCCGCAGCTGCCAGAAGATTTCCGCGACTTTCATCAGGGCCGCCGCGGCGATGGGATTGCCCACCCCCAGAAGCCCCCCGCTGGGGCAGACGGGCAGGTCGCCGTCCCGCTGGGTGATCCCCAGCGCCGTCGCTTCCGGCGCCTTGCCCTTGTCAAAGAGCAGCAGCCCTTCCAGGTGGTGCAGTTCCTTGTAGTCAAAGGGGTCGTAGGGCTCAACGATATGGATTTGCTTGCGCGGCTCGGTGATCCCCGCCATCTTGTAGGCCATCCGCGCCGCCTCCTCCACGTAGGTCGGGTAGGAGAGGTCGCGGTTGGTCCAGTAGGCCGTATCCAGATTCCAGCCCACCCCCTCCACCCAGACGGGCTTGTCGGTGACCCGCCGGGCGACGTGCTCGGCCGCCATCACAATCGCCACCGCCCCATCGGTCACGGGCGAGACGTCCAGCCGCTGCACCGGCCAGGCCAGCACCTCCGAATTCAGAACGTCCTCCACGGTAATGTTGGGATCGCCCAGGAGCGCGGCCGGGTGGTCGGCGGCGTTGCGCTTGTTCTTGACCGAGACCAGGGCAATATCCCGCTTGGAGAGCCCGTAGCGGGTCATGTAGGCATTCATCTCCAGGGCGAAAATCCAGAGAAGGTTGGGCCCCAGCGGGCGCTCGGTGGTATGGTCAAAAATGGTGATAAAAGCCCCCTGCGGGTGGGGCTGGCAGGAGGACATCTTCTCTTCCGCGACCACCAGCACGGTGTCAAAGAGCCCGCTGGCGACGTGGTACCAGCCCTGGATGGCGGAAAAGACCCCCGTCCCTCCGCCGACATAGCCACGGATGACCGGCTTGCCCCAGCCGCCGCAGCCGTCGGAGAGGTATTCGCTCTTCATATGGACGCCGTCAAAAGCCTCCGGGGCGGAGCCAATGACGACGGCGTCAATGTCGTCCAGGGTCATCTCGCACGATTCCAGCGCCTTGCTGGCAGCCTCCCAGGCCAGTTCCTTCCCGGTTTCCTGGGCGCGGCGGACGAACTTCGTCATCCCCGCGCCGACAACTGCAACCCGATTCCGTCCCATTGTGAAACCTCCTTATCAGATGCTTTACCGCGGAGAGCGCAGAGGGCGCGGAGAATCTGGAAAATTATTGACCACCCGGCGAATCCCATCCCTCAGCACTTTGACATTGAAGTTGATCAGCAATCCTACGGGATAACCAGAAATCTTCAGGTAGGATAGCAGTTGAGCCTGATGGATAGGCGCCAGGCGATCAACGGCCTTCACTTCCACGACAACCACCTCCTCCACCAGAAAGTCCAGGCGGTAGCCGCATTCCAGTTTTACCCCGCGGTAGACAACGGGCAAGGGCTTCTGCCGCTCCACCTTGAAGCCGCGCTCCGCAAGTTCAAAGGCCAGACAAGTCTCGTAGGCGGATTCCAAAAGGCCTGGCCCCAGCGCCCGGTGCACTTCAATAGCGGCGCCGATGATGCCTTCCGTAATCTGGTTCAGCCTTTCTACCCCTACCACCTCTGCGAACTCCGCGCTCTCTGCGGTGGGTTATACACTCAGAATGACGGCGGCGCCGGAGGTGGTGGGGACACCGCGCCAGCCGAAGGCCAGGCCCACTTCCGCCCCCTTCACCTGATGCCGTCCGGCCTCGCCGCGCAGTTGCCGCACCACTTCCAGAACCCGCGCCAGGCCGGAAGCATCCAGCAGATGCCCCATTCCCAGACTCCCGCCGGAAGGATTGACGGGGAATTCGCCGTCCCGTTCCGTTCCGCCCTCCAGCGTCCACAGGCCCGCCTCGCCCGGTCGGCAGAGGCCCAGCGCCTCCAGGTGCTGGAGTTCCTTGTAAGCGAAGGTGTCGTCGATCTCGGCAAAGTCAATCTCGTTGCGCGGGCTCTTGATCCCGGCGGTGCGGTAGGCCATCTGGGCCGCCAGGTAGGCGTACGATGCCTCGCCCCACGGACGGCTCTCCAGCGAGGGCGTGTCGTTGGCCCAGCCGATGCCCCGTATCCAGATCGGCTGATCGGTGAGGGCGCGGGCGGTGGCGCCGTCGGCCACGACCAGGACGATCGCCCCGTCGGCGTGGTCGGCGCACTGCAGGCGGGTGAGCGGCTCCGCCACCGGCTCCGACCCCAGCACCGCCTCCACGCTCACCTCCGCCCCGTACGCTGCCAGGGGGTTGAAGAGCGCGTTGGCCCGGTTCTTCACCACCACGCGGGCGCAGGCCTCCAGCGGGGTGGCCGTCTCCGCCAGATACCGGCGCATCTCCATCCCGGCGATGGCGTAGGGATGGAAGGCCAGCGGGCGGTTGTAGACGGGGTCCATCGCGTAGGCCAGAACGTGGGGCAGAGTGAGGTTGTTGGACGCCTTACTGTGGGCCTCCACAACCACCACGTCAAACTGGCCGGTGAGAATCTGCATGACCGCTGCGGCCAGGCCGTGGATGCCCTCCCCGGTGATAGTGTGGTTGGGACGCAGCGCTCCGCCCAACTGGTCGGGGGTGTACTCGTCAAAAATGCTGGTCCCTTCCAGGAAGTCCTCCGCCACGGTGACGAAACTATCCACGTCCCGGCGGGGATCAATGCCGGCGTCCTCGTAGGCGCGGACGGCGGCCTCGTACATCATCTCCTTATAGGAGAGGTCGGGCGTGATGGAACGGAACCCGCTCCACCCCACCCCTACGATGGCGACTTCGCGGAGCATACGCACCTCCTGGGGATTGGGTATTGGGGAATTGGTGCATTGGTTCATCTGCAATCTGCAATCTGCAATTTGCAATCTGCAATCTGCAATCTGCAATCTGCAATCACCGCTCTGTGGCCGGGATGAAAATGCGGAAAGGCAACGGCTCAAAGGAAAGGTTCAGACTGAGATAATCTTCGCCATACCCCCCCACGGCGTAGATGGTCAAATCCACGACAGTCACTCCGGCCCCCTGCCAGCGGCCCAGCAACGGAGTCTCCACCGCGGTCCAGGCCTGCTGGGTCGGGTCGTAGCGCTCGTTGAAGCCCAGATACCCGCCCCACCCTCCCCCGCCGATAGCGTAGAGTTGCCCGGCCAGGGGAACCAGCCCCAGCCCCCCGCGGGGCAGCGTCAGGGAGGGGCAGGCCGACCAGGCGTCCTTCGCCGGATGGTAGACGGCGCAGGTCGTCCACTCCTCTCCGGCCCGGTATCCTCCCACGACGTAGATTTCGTCGCCCAGCGGCGCGGCAGCGGCCAGCGCCTGAGCGATGGGCATCGCCGACCGCTCCTCCCAGCGGTCGGTTTTCGGGTCGTAGCGGTAGACGGCATCCACATACTGGCGGCCGTCGGTACCGCCGAACAGGTACAGGTAGTCTCCGTGGACAGCCAGCGCGTACCCGCAGAGGGGGCGAGGAAGGGGAGCCGCGGTCGCCCAGAGATCGGTGGCGGGGTTATAAACCTCCACCCCGGAGAGCGCCACGCCGCCGTCCGTGCAGCCGCCGGGGACAAAGACCCGCCCCTCCAGCACGACCGCGCCCACGTAGGCGACGGGGGTCGGCTTGGGAGTGCGTCGCATCCAGGTATCGGCCGACGGGTCGTAGAGTTCCACCGCGCCGGTGACCCCTTCGGGGGTTTCTCCGGCAATCGCCAGCAACTGCCGTCCCCAGGCGGTCGCCGCCAGCCAGGCGCGACGGGTAGGCATCTGCGCCCGTTCCACCCAGCGGGAGGCCGGGCTGACCCCCACGCCGGAGGCCGCCGCCTCGCTGCGAGAGGGAAGCAACCCGGCGGTCACAGGGACCGATGGTGCGGGGCGAGGCCAGGCCAGGATCGCCGCCCCAATAGCGATGAGCGCGGCCAGGATGAGCGCGATACGGTAGAACCACGGGAGCGGCGGTTCGGCGACCACTGCGGGCATCTCCGCCACCGGGGCAGGGGACGGCAGGAGTTCTTCTTCCGCGAGTTCCTCCTCCGAGACCAGACGGACCTCCCCAACGGCAACCCACCCCTGGCGCACGGCCAGCATCGCCGCCTCGGTCCGGGAGACCACCTCCAGTTTCGTGAAAATATTGCGCAGATGGACTTTGACGGTATTGGTGCTGATATACAGCCGGCTGGCGATCTCCTTGTTGGACAGCCCGGCCGCGACGCAGCGGAGAATCTCCAGTTCCCGTTCGGTAAGCGGTTCACCCGGTTCGGCCATAAAACCTTACGTTTTACGTATTTACGTTATTGCGTATTGCGTATTCCGTTCATTCCGGCCGACTGGCGATGGCAATGCCCGCCAGCACCAGCGCGCCGCCCAGCACCGTCACAAGGCCCGGCACTTCGCCCAGGATGATCCAGGCCAGGACGCTGGAGCCGATTGGTTCGCCCAGCACGGCCAGAGTGACATACGTGGCCGGGAGGTGGCGCAGGGCCCAGTTCAGCGACGAGTGGCCGGTAATCTGCGGCCCCAGGGCCAGGAGCAGCAACCAGAGCCACTGGAGGGTGGGGTAACCGCCCAGCCGTACTCCGGCCAGCGCCGCGACCAGCATCAGGGTCACCGCCGCGGTGGAGTAGACGGGGAAGACGTAGGCCAGCAGGGAGAGGCGGGCCCGCAGCCGTCGCCCGATAAGAAAGTAGACCGCCACCGAAATCGCCCCGGCCAGCGCCAGCAGGTCGCCGGTCAGCCGGTGGGTGCCCAATCCCCAGTCGTCCAGTCCGATGATGATGGAGCCAATAGTGGCAATCCCCAGGCCGATGACCAGGGATCGGGTCAGACGTTCCCGCAGGACCAGGAACGACCCCAGGCCCACGAAGAGGGGACTGGTGCTGACCAGCACCACCGACGCGGCGACGGAGGTGTAGGCCAGGGAGGAAATCCAGGTGGCGAAGTGGACCGCCAGCATCACCCCCGACCCGACCATCAGAAGCCAGTCCCGTCGGCGAAGACTGCGGAGTTCCTCCCGACGGGTGGTCAGGGTGACCGGGGCCAGGATGAGGGAGGCCAGGGTGAGCCGCCAGGCGGCAATGGCCAGGGAGTTCACCTCCCCGGCCTGGGCCAGCCGGATGATCGGCGAGGCGGTAGAGGCCGCCAGAACGCCGATCAGCAGGGCCAGATGGGGGGGAATAGGTGGATTTGTGGTTCGGGATGTCATATGCTATCCCCTTCCCTCAGGGATAATGCCCCATCATCCGCACCAGTTTCTTGAATCCCAGCGAACGCAGGGCGGTGGGACGAAGGGCCAGGAGTCGGCGGATGGCTTCTTCGGGGTCTACCCCTTGATGGCGGATGAGGTAGCCGGCCAGCACGGCACCGGTGCGGTCATTCCCCTTGCGGCAGTGAACCAGGGTGGGACGACCGGCCGCCACCTCCTCGGCGACGAAGTCCACAATGGGGATAATCTGCCGGATCAAACGGCGGCGCATTGGGGGGAGAAAAGCCAGTCCGCCGT
>FWPU01010191.1_pt1 | contig 14194 bp, 16 predicted proteins | sample 2228361 | NCBI WGS metagenome assembly FWPU01 (sample SAMEA103939777, study PRJEB20133) | metagenome
TGCGAGTGTGGTCATGGTAAGAATGTCGCCTCTTGCCTTTGCAGCAAGCTCCTGTAACAAAGATAACGTTTCCGGATAAATCTTTTCGTCTGAAAATCTGTTATTTTTCTGGTTCATTCCTTTTCCTTATTTTTTTATTTATGATTATTTTAGTATTTTTATCATAATTTTTGTATAATGTTTATAAAAAAATGAAAGAGCTTGCCAATTTTCTCTTTGAAGTAGGAATGCTGAAACGGACGCCGAGGTCTGGTTTTCAGTTTCTGGGCTCAGGGGAAGAGTCTGTTGCGGAACATATCCTGAGAACTGTTTATATAAGCTATACCCTTTCACACCTCTGTCCGGCTGCTGACAGAAATAAACTGCTACTTATAGCACTTTTTCACGATTTCCTTGAGGCACGCACGGGGGACTTAAATTACATGAACAAAAAATACAACACAACCGATGAAGAATCAGCTTTGAGGGACGCAACAGAAAAGTTACCTTTCAAGGATGAGATACAAAAGCTTTTAAGAACATTCTGGAAACAGGACAGTCTGGAGGCGAAGCTTGCAAGGGATGCTGATAATCTGGAGTTACTTTTACAGTTGAAGGAACAGAAAGACCTTGGAAATCCATATGCCGATGAATGGATAGGATTCACAATACAAAGACTGACAACGAAAGAGGGGAAAGAGCTGGCTGAAACAATATTAACCACCGATTCAACACAATGGTGGTTTGACAAAAACAGCAACTGGTGGATTAACGCCGGGAAGGAGAATAACAATGAGAATAACAAATAGTTCAGAATACGCAATAAGGGCGGTTGTTTACATGGCTCAGCACCCTGAAACATCTTTTTCAGCAACGGTACTTTATGAAAAAGTGGATGCACCACAAAAGTTCCTCGCAAAAATCCTGCAAAAGATGGCAAGAAAAAAAATACTTAAATCCCACAGGGGGGTTACAGGCGGTTTTGAGATTGCGAAGCCACTTGAAAAACTGACTCTGTTAGATATAATAGAAGCAGTGGACGGACCAATAGCACTTAACAAATGTTTACTGACAAACTATAATTGTAAAAGAGAAGCCCTTTGCCCCGTTCATCCCATATGGGAAGAGGCACAGGAAAAATTAAAAGAAACGCTTACAAAAAAAAGCATCGCTGATATTGTAAAGGAGCTACAAAAATAGTGACTTTTTAAAGGGGGTTTTATGGCAGAAAATGTAAAAGCAATTAAAGACTCAGAATTTGAAACAGTTGTTCTTAAAGCTTCCAAACCGGTTCTTGTTGATTTCTGGGCAAGCTGGTGCGGACCCTGCCGCATGCTTGCACCGGTTATAGAAGAACTTGCTGCCCAATATAGTGATAAGGTGGATTTTGTCAAACTAAACGTTGACGAGAATCCTGAGACACCGAGGAAGTTTGGAATCCGTGGTATTCCCACATTGATTCTTTTCAAAAACGGTGAGGCTGTTAACACATCAGTGGGTGCAGTTCCCAAGGGACAGATTGAAGATATGCTCAAAAAGGCTGGTATATAATTATCAGCCTTCTTTGCTTATTTTTAACATAAAGCCTAAACCGGTCATGTGAACAAGAAGTGCCGTTCCGCCATAACTGAATAGTGGCAGAGGGACGCCAACGACGGGAAAAAGCCCGGTAACCATAGCAAGGTTTATCACAAAGTGAAGTGAGAAAAGTGTTATTATACCCGCTCCAGACAAAAATACAAACCTGTCCTGAACATTTCTGATCACCTTAAAAAGCCACTGTATAAGCAGAAGGTTGACTATAATATAAACGGTAACTCCTAAAAATCCCCATTCCTCAGCAAATACCGAAAAGGCAAAGTCTGTGTGCTTTTCCGGAATGAATCCGAGCTTGCTCTGCACACCTTTCAGATAGCCCTTTCCGGAAAAACCACCTGTTCCTATTGCTATGTTAGCCTGAATGGTTTGATAACCGGCGCCGAGAGGATCACTTTCCGGTGATAAAAATGAATAAACCCTTTTTTTCTGATAATCTTTCAGAAGGTACCAGAAAAGCGGTGACGTAAGGAGAAGGGTTACAAAACAGGTGATAAGCAGTTTTCTATTAATGCCGAGAAGCAGAACCATAAAAAAGGCGGTGAAAAATATAATCAGGGCTGTTCCCAGGTCAGGCTGTCTTGCAACAAGCAAAACAGGTATCAACACTATGCCAAAGGGAAGTATTAAATGACTAAGCCTGTAACCACCTTCACAGAGTGGCATAAAACGGTAAAATTTTGCCAGATAAAATATAAGAGCAAGCTTTATAAACTCAGAAGGCTGAAAAGAGAAGGAACTGGTTCCGAGCCACCTCCTTGCACCATAAACCTTTTTACCAAAAAGGAGCACACAAACCAACAAAAAAAGGCTTACAAAATAAAAAATTTGAACGGTGTTTTCGATGTAACTGGTATTCATTATCTGAACAAGAAAGATTAGAATTATCCCTAATCCGATATAAACAAGGTGTTTGTAAAACATTGGCGAAACATTGCCGTTATCATAGAATGCACTGAAAAGGTTGACAGTTCCCATTAAAAGTATTAATAAAATGAGAACCGCTCCTTCAATAAAAAGTCTATTGTTGTTTTGTATATTTTTCATCACCATTTTCCTTTTTTGGGGAAAAAAAAGTCTCCAACACCTGTCTTACTATCGGGGCGGCAACACCCCCACCATGTCCTCCGTGCATAACGAAGGCACACACCACTATTTCGGGATTATAAGCCGGTGCAAAACCAACAAACCAGGCATGGTCATTCTTAAACCCGCTTAACTTCACCCTTTCTTTTAATGCCCTCACCTGTGCTGTCCCTGTCTTTCCTGCAACCACCAGAGGTGATAAATGTGCTGCACGACCTGTGCCGGAAGCTTCATTTACAACACCTATCAGACTATTTCTCACAATTTCAATGGTTTCTGGTTTCAGATCAATCGTGTTTTTGATCTGGGGCACCTTTTGTGAAACTATTTTGCCTGTCTTATCTTCAAACTCTTTAACCAGTATCGGTTTTAACAAGGTTCCGCCATTGGCAAAGGTGGCATAGGCAACCGCCAGTTGTAACGGTGTAACAGCTAAATACCCCTGTCCTATTGCAAAGGGTAGCGTGTCTCCATCATACCAACGCTGGTTGTATCTTTGTTTTTTCCATTCCGGGGAAGGTACAACCCCGGCAAGTTCGCCTGACAGTCCTAAATCGGTTTTTTCTCCCAGTCCGAGTTTTCTGGCATAGTGAGCAAGTTTTTCAGGACCAACCTTTAAAGCGGTTTCATAAAAAAAGACGTCACAAGATTCTACCATTGCCTTGTGAACATCCACCACTCCGTGTCCACTATCTTTCCAGCATCTGAAATCCCTGCTGCCCACCCTTTTTTTACCATTACAGTAAAATCTGGTATGTCTGTCAATAACACCTTCCTCAAGACCTGCCACAGCGGTAACCAATTTGAATGTTGAACCAGGCGGATAAATACCCTGAATTGCTTTGTTCTGCAAGGGATGAAAGGGATTTTTCGCAATGGATAACCACTCCTCCTTTTTAAAACCTCTTACAAAAAGATTGGGGTCAAAATTTGGATGGCTTACCATAGCCAGTATTTCCCCCGTTTTTGTATTTAGTGCAATTACAGCCCCGTTTTTATCCCCCAGAGCAGTTTCTGCAGCCTCCTGCAGTGACCAGTCTATTGTTAAATTTACGCTACCGCCGGCAACAGGGTCAAGTTTATAAAGCACTTTCTGCTTTCTGCCAGCGGCATCAACCTCAATTCTTTCAAGACCATCAAAGCCTCTTAGATAGGGCTCAAAAATATTTTCAAGCCCTGTTTTTCCTACTTTATTGCCAACATCATAATCTCTCAGCTTTTCAAGGTCACTTTTGCTTATCTGGGACACATACCCAAGCAGATGAGATGCTAAATTGCCGAAAGGATAATTCCGCTCTGAACGATAACTTATCTTTGTTCCCTTAAGCTTCCATTTCAGAGCCTCTATCGCCACTATCTGTTCTCTTGTCAGGTTTTCAAACATAGGCACCGGATAAAAAGGTGGTGTAATTTTCTCTCTGCTACGGAACAATTTTTCAACATCGGCAGGGGTCATTTCAAAAATTTTTGCAAGCTCCTTGAAGGTATCTTCTTTGTTTGTTAATTCTTCTTTTGTTATCTCAAGGACAAAATTAGGGGCACTAGATGCAATAATTTTACCGTTCCTGTCCCTTATGAACCCTCTTGGAGCTACAATTTTAAAGTTTCTGATCCTGCTTTTTTCTGATAAATCAAGATAATAGGCATGTTTGATAATCTGAAGGTACCAGAATCTCCCTATGAGTATGAGCCCTATTATCATTATAACATTAACAAAAAAAGAAAGCCTTTTTTCAAGAACCGGATGGGCATCAAGCGTAATGTAAACTTTTTTCATATATCTCCTTCATGCCCCTGCATAGCTTGTTTAACAAAACAAAAACCGGATAGGAAACAACAGCATTAATTATAATGTTAAATAAATATTCCAGCATTATTGTTGAGGAAATAACAGCAACTTTTCTCACATAGGCAAGATAAAACAGGGTTTTCAGAGACAAAAATAACAGGGTAAAAAAAAGTATAAAGTTTGGGTTATCCAGAATAAAGTGTTCCTTAGCCCTATACAACAAAAATGAAAAGGCGACAGTAAAAATGATATAAAATGAAAGTTTGCCATAAGAAAGGCCCAAAAAAACAGCTGTGATTACTGACAAAAAAAAGCCTCTTTGTCCATAAAACCGTGACATAAAATAAACCAAAACGGCAGGGAAAACATCAATTTTAACCATGTATCCTGCCAATACAAAGTTTACAATACTAAAAATCAAAAAGACTACACCTGAAGCCACCAGTACAGGAAACATTATCTTTTCTTCCCAAACTCTTTTATTACCATCACTTCCCTTATCTTTAACACGTCCACAACAGGAATTACATAGGCATCGAGAAAATAGGCTCCAAAAGGTTTATTCACCTCAATTAGATATCCCACAGGAATACCTTCCGGAAACGCCATATCAAGTCCTGACGTAACCATCATCTCCCCAAGCTTTAGTTCTTCAAAACGTGGCACATAATTTATCTTCATAATGGAGGTTCCAATTCCTGAACACAATGCAAGAACACCAGAGTTTTCACCCCTCACATCAACAGAAAATTCTGGGTCAATGACAAGCAAAACCTGTGAATAGTCAGAAAAGACCTGAGTAATTTTTCCAACAAGTCCATCCTTAGTCATAACGGGCATACCGGGGGAAAACTCTCTGTCTTTACCACCTTCTATCAAAACATGCTGATGCCAGAACAGCGGATTTCTGCCAATTATTCTGGACGTTTCAATCCTGAAGGGATACTTTTTTTCTATTTCCTTCAGACTGTTCAATCTTTCAAAGGAACTGAGTTTCTCTTTTAACAGCCTGTTTTCTGCCTCAAGAATCTCTCTCTGTTTTTTTTCCATTACAAACATATCATAAGCACGTGAAAGCTGTTTTATTTTTGTAACCCTATCGGCTAAAAAATTAACCGCACCTAAGGCAAGTCTGGAAGGATAGAAAATTATCCTGAATACCGAAAAACCGGCAAACCTGTTTACAAGTTCAATTTTGAACAAAAAGAGAATATTGAATAACAAAAAGACTGCTATTAAAAAAAGTACCAGCCTTTTTCTGTTATCGGGCTTCATTCTCTTAGACAGGAACGGCTACTTCCCTAAGTAAATCAAGCTTGTCAAGCACGCTTCCTGAACCCTTAACAACGCAGAAAAGAGGGTCGTCTGCGATTATGATGGGAAGTCCCGTCTGCTCCCTCAGAAGTATATCAAGGTTTCTAAGCAGTGCACCTCCTCCCGCAAGCACAATCCCCCTGTCAACGATATCTGCGGCAAGCTCTGGTGGAGTTTTTTCCAATGCATCCTTTACCGCTGTAACAATGGAGTTTATAGGTTCTGAAAGTGCTTCCCTGACTTCATCAGAATTAATTTCCATCGTTTTTGGAATACCATCTACAAGATCTCTCCCTTTAATGGTCATTTTCCTCACTTCTTTTTCTGGGTAGGCGGTACCAATGTTAATTTTTATCTGCTCTGCTGTTCTTTCTCCGATCAGCAAACTGTATTTCCTTCGGATATACTGAACAATGGCGTCGTCCATTTTGTTACCTGCAACCCTTACAGACTGACAATAGACTATACCTGAAAGGGAAATCACAGCAACCTCCGTTGTCCCGCCACCAATGTCAACAATCATATTGCCTACAGGTTCTGTTATGGGAAGTCCTGCACCTATGGCAGCAGCCATGGGCTCTTCCAGCATATAAACCGCCCTTGCCCCGGCAGACTCTGCAGACTCTTTAACCGCCCTTCTTTCAACCGGAGTAATCCCTGAAGGTATGGATATTACAACCCGTGGACGCACAAAACTTTTTCTGTTATGTATCTTCTGAATAAAATACCTGAGCATCGCTTCAGTAACTTCATAATCGGCGATAACTCCGTCTTTCATGGGTCTTATAGCAGTAATATTTCCGGGGGTTCTGCCGAGCATCTCTTTTGCTTCCTGCCCTATTGCCAGTATCTTCTTGCTGCCTTCGCTGTCATTCTGTATAGCAACGACGGTGGGTTCATTACTCACTATTCCTTTACCCTTTATGTAAATTACCGTGTTTGCTGTCCCCAGATCTATGGCAACATCATTTGAAAACCAGCCAAAAAATGAGTCAAACAACATAAATAATTACCTCCTCTCACTATAAAAGAATGTTTTTCAAAGCCAAAATATTATTTCACTTTTTCTCTGGCATGCATTATTTTAGCTGACTTGCCTTTCACAACAATGGAATCAAAGGCATCAATCACCTTTTCTGCAACATCTTCTTTAACTTCAACAAATGTGAATTTATCATGGATGTTAATTCTTCCAATATCTTCGCCCTTTATCCCAGCCCTGTCAACAAGCGTTTTGAAAATATCTTTTGGCAGAACCCCATCCTGTTTGCCTATGGTAACAAAAAGCCTTTTAATACCCGGGTTCTCTTTCTCAAATGATTCTTCCCCAATCCCTGCATAAATCAAAAAAGAGGCAACAACCACATCCATAGCTTCATCCCGGGAAAAAGTTGCAATAAAATCTTCTTTTAGTCTGGCTATCTCTTTTGATTTCTTTTGCCTTACAAGCTTCAGCTTTTCTATATAGCTTTTTTTCTTAACGTCTATAAGTTCTGCAAGATCAGGTGTTTTGCTTTTTCTGATTCTACTTTTTGTAAGCTTTTCTATCTCCTGAAGTCTTTTATACTCACGAGGGGTTACAAGGGTTATGGCAATGCCTTCCTTACCTGCTCTACCTGTCCTTCCGATACGGTGAACATAGCTTTCAGGATTCTGGGGTATGCTGTAATTAATCACATGGCTGACACCCGTTACATCAATACCCCTTGCTGCCACATCTGTCGCAACCATAATATTTATCTTTTTTTTGCGGAATTTGTCCATCACCTTTTCTCTTAAAGACTGACTGTAATCGCCGTGCAAAGGTTCCGCAAGATAGCCTCTGCTTTTCAGTGCATAGGCAACCTCATCGGTTTCCTTTTTTGTGTGACAGAATATAAGTATAAGGTCTCCGCTTTCCATATCCAGTATCTTCGTCAACACATCCAGCTTATCATTCTCCCTTACCTCATAAAAAATCTGTTTAATATTGGGAACAACAATATTATCCCTGCTTAGAGAAACCCGCTCATAATTTTTGATATATTTGTTCGCAATAGTCAGGATGGGGTTGGGTATTGTTGCAGAAAAAAGCAGTCTCTGACTATCGGGTGATATATGACCCAAAATCAGTTCTATGTCATCCTGAAAACCCATATCAAGCATTTCGTCTGCTTCGTCGAGCACCAGATATGACACATCGTTCAAAAGTAACGTCTTTCTTTCCAGATGATCAATAATTCTACCCGGCGTTCCCACAACAACCTGAACGCCCTTTTTTAAAGCCCTTATCTGATTTTCTATGGACTGACCGCCATAAACAGGTAGTGACAGAATACCGAGCTTCATCCCCACCCTGTTGAGTTCCTGTGCAACCTGAATACATAGTTCCCTTGTAGGCACGAGTATAAGTGCGGTAGGCGTCCGCTTCTTTTTGATTAAGTCCATCATCGGCAAACCAAATGCCAGAGTTTTACCTGTTCCTGTTGGTGCCTGAGCCAGTACATTTTTCCCGTTTAGTATCAAAGGTATGGACATTCTCTGAACAGGGGTAGGTTCTTCAAAACCCAGTTCTGCAACAATTTTAAGAACTTTTTTTGACAGGTTAAGTTCTTCAAAGCCTGTTTTTAACTGATTTTCTTTCATTTTTTCCTTCTTTTTTATCCCTTCTTACATTATAATTTTTTTATGGCTAAACATAAAAAATGCAAGAAATGCGATGCTCCTTTTTTTAAGGAAGAGCATAAGTTTAACGATTATAACATAATTATCAATCGCTGTAAATGCGGTTGGAACCTGCTTGATGTTCTTGACGAATCCGGCATAAGCCTTAAAAGCACCATTGACAAAAAAGTGCTGGAAAAGATGTTAAAATCTGCAGCAAGTTCAATTAAGCTCTAACATCCTTTAATAATATAAATGTCTTTCAATTCCCTGAGTCTTTCGTCAATATCAAGCCCGTAACCGACAACAAATCTGTCTTCTATATCAAAACCAACGAAATCTGCCTTTACATTATTCAACCTCTTCTTTTTTTTGTCAAGGAGTGTACATACATACACCCCTTTTGCACCTTTTTTTTCCAGAAAGGACTTCAAAAAGGAAAGGGTACGACCAGTATCAAGAATGTCCTCCAATAAAAGGACATTTTTGCCTTTTAAATCACAGCAGGGTTCTTTCAGAATTTTTATCTCTCCTGTAGATTTATAGCCTTCATATGATTTTGCCTGAATAAAATCATAGACAAACTTTGTTTTCATCTCTCTTAAAAGATCCGCCATGAAGAACAGTGCACCTTTAAGAACACCAATCACCACAATTTCTTCATTTCTGAAGAAGTTGTCTATCTCTGCGGCTAACTCCTTTACTCTTCCGACAATCTCTTTCTCTATAAACAATGGTTCTAACTTCATCGTCTGACAACTATTGAATACGTTTTACTGACTTTATCACAACAGTAACGACAGGGACATCCTGAAAGCCCTTATACATCCCTGTTTTTACCGCCGCAATCCTGTCCACCACATCCATTCCTTCTATAACCTGACCAAACACAGCATAACCAAATCCTTGCATGGTGTTATCCCTGTGGTCTAAAAAGTTGTTGTCTTTTTGATTAATAAAAAACTGGGAGGTGGCAGAATCAATAATCATGGTTCTTGCCATTGCAATGGTGCCTCTTTTGTTTTTTAACCCGTTTGTAGCCTCATTTTTAATAGGAGGTTTTGTGGGCTTCTGATGGAGTCCTTCCGTAAAACCACCACCCTGAATCATAAAGTTGTTTATAACCCTGTGAAAGATTGTGCCATCATAAAACCTGTTGTCAACATAATCAAGAAAGTTTTTAACTGTTATGGGCGCCTTGTCCGGATAAAGTTCTATCTTTATGTTTCCCATACTTGTTTCCATTAAAACCACAGGATTGCCTCCGGCATGGACATCACTTACAGCAGCAACCAGAAATGCAGAAAAACTTAAAAACAACATCAAAAGCTTCATCTTGACTCTCCTTTTTTTATAAAATATTTACAATAATCCTTTACAGGGCACTGACTACATAGTGGTTTCCTCGGCTTACAAATGGCTCTACCATGAAAAATAAATGTTAAATTCACATCGTTCCAGAGCCTTTTGTCTAAAATTTCCATCAGCCTTCTCTCTATTTTTTCAGGACTTTTATCTTTTATCCCAAATATTCTTGACGAAAGACGCTTAACATGTGTATCAACCGCAATAGCAGGGACATTAAACACCCTGCTCAAAATAATGTTTGCCGTCTTCCTACCCACCCCGGGCAACGATTCCAGTAACTCTCTGTCATCAGGCACCTTACCTTTAAAATCAGTAACAATCCTTTTTGCCGTTTCCACTATGTTTTTTGCCTTTTGATTGTAAAAACCGAGAGATTTTATAATCTCAGAAACCATAGCTACATCTGCTTTAGACAGTGCCTCCGCTGTTTCGAAGCGACTGAACAGTATTTTACACACCTTGTTAACCCTTTCGTCTGTGCACTGAGCAGACAAAATAGTGGCAATCAATAACTGAAAAGGGGTTTCAGCCTGTAATGTTACACCACCATGCCGGTAATGAGACTTAAGTATGTTTATAATCTTTTCTTCCAACGGAGCCATCAACGGTAAACTGGTTTTACAGAAAACTTAAACTGGGTCTCTTTCTCTATGTTTATACCAACGTATTCAGCCTCCCATTTATCTGTGAAGGGAGAGACCTTAACGTAATATTGCCCCTTTTTTGAAACCTTTTTAGCGGTATGATAACCATTTGACAACAGCAAATTCTTTACTTTATCTGCCTCTTCCTCATTTTTTGCGGCATAAACCAGATAATAAGCCACAATCCTTTTTTCTGGAGCCTGTGTTACCGTCTTTTTTTCTTCCTTTACCGGTTCTTTTACAACTTCCTTTTTATCCTTTGCCACTGGTTCTGTCTTATGTGGCTCCACTTTTCCGGGCTCCGCCTTTTTCTGTTCCACCTTTGTGGGTTCTTCCTTTTTAGCCTCCTGTTTTTTCAGTTCCTCTTTTTTCCCTGACTTAGTAGGAACGGTTGCTTCTTTAGCAGTTTTATCTGTTGCAGGCTTTTCGGATGTTGCTGACTCAGGTATTTTTACAACCAGTTTTACTTTAGAAGGAAGCTGCTGACTTTCATCCGGTGCTGTCATAATAAAAAAATAGTAGTAAGCCCCGGCAGTAATTGCTGCCGATATTAATATTGCAATCAAAATGGACTTCTTCATGTTTAATCCCCTTAATTTAATAGCCTGTGACAAAGGTGGAAAATCTGTCGCCTCTCGTAACTATATCCCTGATTTCAAGTACATAGGCAGCAGAAAAGTTATCCCAATCCTTTACAACCACAAGTTTTCCCACATCCATATACTTATCTGAAACGCCTTCAAGCCGTTTTTCTATCTTCAGGACATCCCCCCTTTCAAGTCCATCCTTTTTCCCTTTATCAATAAAAACAAAGTTTCTTTCGCCAACAAAGAAGTAACCATCCTGTATCTCAAGAATAAGCCCTTCCAGAAACACATTAGACTTTTTTATCACCACTTCGTTATTTTCCATTTCTGTCTGACCAATCAATATATCACCGTAGTCAACCTCAGCAAAGGCTTTTGTGATTCTGACTTCAGCCGTCTGGGGAAACACCTCTTCTACACGTGCGGTTCCAACCCTTGTGTAAATGTAACCATACTGTTTATTGTTCCTTTCATCTTTCAGCTCTTTAAAGGGACGAAGAATATCCAGCAACTGCCCTTTTTTAAGCCCCTTTATCTCTCCGCCATCTATAAAAAACCTTGTATTAATGTCACCCATTCTTCTTTTGTCTTCTGAAGACAAAATTTTAAAATACTCAGAAATCGGTTTTTCTGAAAAAAAAGCCAATCTTTTCATATCAACTTCAAGAAGATATTTTTTGTATTTTGGCTTACTTTTTTCCGCTATTTCCAGCTCTTTCGGAGGCTCCTCATAAATAACAACCTCTTTCGCCGGTTCTTCTTCCTTTACTTCGGTGGTTACCTTTTCCTCTTTCTTAACCGTTGCTTCTGCAGGTGCTTCCTTTTTAACAGGAACCTTCAGATTTAGCCCGGGATATATCCAGTGAGGGTCTTTAACCACATCATTAAGCTTCCATATATCCAGCCACTTGTACGGGTCTTTAAAAAACTTTTCCGATATAACCCACAAATTGTCACCCTTTTTTACAACGTAACCGTTTTCCTCAGCCGAAACTCCGGTGATTAACCCCGTGATTATGGTCAAACTTAGAAAAACTGTATAAAAATTTTTCAGAAAAGGCTTAAACACCATCACTCCCCCTTTAATGGGTGGATTTCTCCTGCACCTTCTTTGCCGCTTCAGAATCTTTAAACTTTTTTATCAACATTTCTTTCCACTTGTCTGCCTCTTTTTTCTTGCCCATCTCCCTGTATGCATAAACTATTTTCAGATAGGCATCGGGCACTTTGTTTCTATCATGATAACTCTCCACTTTCTTAAACTCATTGATGGCTTTATCAAACATCTTCTGTGCATAATAAGACTCTGCTATCCAGTACTGGGCATTGTCCGCCAGTGCATCTTTTGAATATTTTTGTAAAAATTCCCTGAAAATGGAAATCGCCTGTGGAAATTTACCCGCATTATACATTTCGTATCCTTTGTTATACAGCTCAACTGCAGGTGTATCAGCCTTCTTTGGTTCCGGTACCGGCACAACAGAAACCACCTCTTTTTTCTCCACCACCTCTTCCGCTTTTTTGTCCTGTTCTTTCTTTTCAGAAACCGGTTTTTCCGCCTCTTCTGTTTTTGTGACGCTTTCAGGCTTTATGGTAATCACGGTTGTTGATGGAACAGGCGTTAGTTTAACGCTGTCAAGGCTTTCAAAAAGAGGATGCTTTTTTATCTTGTCAACACTTTTTTCAATCTCAAGAACCCTTTCATCAAGCTTTTCCAACTTTTCATATACAAGATTGCCCGTTGTTAAATCTTTCTTCAACTTGGCTTCTAACAATTCTACACGCTGCGAAAGCGACAGAACCTGGGTCTGAAAGTCCTTAAAATATTCTGCCTGCATCTTATCAGATTGGGACGCACATGATATAAAAAAAACGGCTAAAAAAAGAAAACTAAATTTTTTCACTTGAACCTCCTTTTGAAAAACTCAAAACCTCTTTTACATCATTCTCACTTCCGATAATCAATGGACACCTTTCATGTAACTCCACAGGCTTTTTATCCAGTATCCTTTCAAAACCATCCGTTGCCATGCCCCCAGCATTTTCAACAAGGTATGCCATTGGAAAACATTCATATAAAAGCCTAAGTTTACCCCTTGGACTTTTTTTATCACCGGGATAAAGAAAAACTCCTCCCTTCAACAGTGTACGATGAAAATCAGCCACCAGCGTACCCACGTATCTTAAAGACTTTTCCTTGTTATTTTTAACCTTATCAACATAGCTTTTTGTCCAGTCATCCCAGTTGGCATAATTACCTTCGTTGATACTGTAAGTTTTACCCTGAGCAGGAATTTTTATATTCGGATGAGACAATAAAAACTCTCCTATACCGGGATCAAGCGTAAAACCATGAACTCCCTGACCTGTAGAATAAACAAGCATGGTACTTGAACCATAAATAATGTAACCTGCAGCAACTATGGAACTGCCTGGTTGTAAAAAGTCCTCAAGACCGGGACTGTTGCCGTCTGTTCTGCGTTTGAATATACAAAAAATTGTTCCTATACTGATATTAACATCAATGTTTGAGGAACCATCAAGCGGATCCATGACCATTATATATTTGCCCCTCGGATAAAACTCCGGAATCGGACAAAAGTCTTCCATTTCCTCTGAGGCAATGGCGGCTAAATAACCTGTGTGTTCAAGCGTCTTGATGAAGGTTTGGTTGGCAAATTCGTCCAGCTTCTGCACCTTTTCACCGTGAACATTCGTTTTACCGGTGATACCCAGAATATCCACCAGTCCTGCTTTGGTAACCTCCCTTGCAACAATTTTGGATGCAATACCTATGTCATTTATCAGAGCGGTAAATTCACCCTTTGCCTGAGGATAGGCTCTCTGCATCTGAAGAATAAACCTCGTAAGAGTTGTGCCCTTTTCCATCACATTCCCCTTTCTACTTTAACTATTAATGTTATTATAGGCAAATATATCAGATAATGTAAACAAATTCAAAAACAAAAATGATTTTTTACAGTGGAAAGACAAAAAAGAAAGGGACAAGGAGTATTTTTGGTCACTTGTCCCCTTTTTTTTAGTTTTTGCTGTTTTTGTCCTTTTTGATTTCACACTGAGACCCAGTGCTCTGATTCACTCCTCAGGTAGGAATCCCTAATCTGGGGAAAACAACCTTTGTTAAAACTATCCAGATCACAAGAATTAAAACAACAGAGAGTATTTCT
>FWPU01010192.1_pt1 | contig 14194 bp, 10 predicted proteins | sample 2228361 | NCBI WGS metagenome assembly FWPU01 (sample SAMEA103939777, study PRJEB20133) | metagenome
GAGGGCCGGAGGCGGGGCGCGCCGCGCCGCGCGCGCCCGTTCGGGACCGGGCGGGGCGGCCCCGCGTGCGGCGGGCGACTTCCTCCTTCTCTCCTCCGGGGCGGGCGCCGAAGCGGCGGGGCGAAGCGCGACACATGAACAAAGGGTTCCGCTCCCTTACGGACCGCGTTCTCGAAACCCTCTTCGAGCTTTCGCCCTTGTTCGCGACCGCGGCGGGGGCGCACCAGTACGACCACCTCCTCGACCGGCGGGACCCGGAGGCGCGGGCGGCGCGGCGCGCGCAGCTGCGCGACGCGATCCGCGACCTCAAGGCGTACGAGAACCAGCAGCTCACTCACGCCGAGCAGATCGACCTCTCGGCGCTGCTCGGGTTTCTCCACGCGACCGTGCGCTTCGAGGATGACGTCAAGCCCGCCGAGCGCAACCCGGCGTCCTACGTGAACGACCTCCTCAACGCGCTCTATCCCATGGTCGCGCGCGAGTACGCGCCCGTGGAGGAGCGCGCCCGCGCGCTGCTCGAGCGGCTGAAGGGCCTCGGCCCCTGGCTGGAGACGGCGAGCCGCAACCTCAAATCGGGATATGATCTCCCGGCCGCATGGACGGAGATCGCCATCGAGACCCTGGATGGCGCAGACCTCTTCTTCCGCGAGGCGCTCGCCGCCTTCGCGCGGAGGGCGGGGAAGCTCGAGGAACAGCTCGCGGACGCGGTGGAGGGCGGACGGAGAATGCTTCTCCGCTGGAAATCGTTCCTACGGGACGAGATCCTCCCGCGCTGCGACGGGACGTTCGCGATCGGGCGCGACTGCTTCGAGTTCCTCCTGGAGAAGCGCCACGGAATCCACATGAAGGCGCGCGACCTCGTCGCCCTGGGGGAGGAGGCGATCGCGTCGATCGGGGCGGAGGTCGAGCGCCTTTCCGCGGACGTCCCGCCCCCCCGCCGACCCGACCAGATCGCCCCCGAAAAGCTCGCCGCCGCCTACGAAAAGGAGGTTAAGCGGGCGCGCGAGTTCGTGGCGCGGCGCGGCCTCGTCACCCTTCCGGAGGGCGATCGCCTCTCCGTCGTCGCGATGCCGCCCTTCTTGCGGCCGATCCATCCCTTCGCGGCCTACCTCCCGCCGGGGCCGTTCGAACAGAAGCAGGAAGGGTTCCTCTTCGTCGCGCCCGCGGAAGGCCAGACGCCGCCCGCCGTCGCCACGATCGCGGTCCACGAGGCATACCCCGGCCACCACCTCCAGATCCTGCACTCGAACCGCGCCGCCTCCAAGGCGCGCCGCGTGATCATGAGCCCCGTCTTCGTGGAGGGCTGGGCGCTCTACTGCGAGAATCTCATGCTGGAGGAGGGGTACTTCGGAAACGGGCGCGCCCGCCTCGAGGTGCTGCGCAAGGCGCTCTGGCGCGCGTGCCGGGTGGTGATCGACGTGAAGCTCCAGCTCCAGCAGATGACGTTCGACGAGGCCGTGGACATGCTCGTCGCCACGGCCGGGATCGACCGCGCGCAGGCGATCGCGGACGTCCGCTGGTACGTCCTCCAGCCGACCTGCCCGCTCTCCTATCTCGTCGGAAAGCGCGAGATCGCGCGGATCCGCGACGAGCTCCGGCAGATCAAGGGGGAGAAGTTTAAGGCGAAGGACTTTCACGACAAGCTTCTCTCGCTCGGCTCGATCCCGCTCAACCTGGCCAGGGACGCGCTGCTCAAATGAGAATCGGCATCCTCTCGGGCGGCGGCGATTGCCCGGGCATCAACGCCGTGATCCGCGCCGTGGTCCGCTGCGCGCGCAACGCGCACGGCTGGGAGTGCGTGGGTGTCCGCGACGGCTTCGAGGGGCTCATGGACCCGCCGAACGTCATGCCGCTCGGCCCGCGCGAGCTCGCCGGCGCGCTCACGCGCGGCGGAACGCTTCTCGGCGCCTCGAACCGCGTGAACCCCTTCGCCTTCGCCACGGCGGGCGGGCGCGAGGACCGCTCCGCCGAGGTGGTGAAGAACATTCAGGCGCTCGGAATCGACGCGCTGGTCGTGATCGGCGGAGACGGGACGCTGCTGATCGCGAAGAAGCTCTTCGACAAGTACGGGGTCCCGCTCGTCGGCGTCCCTAAGACGATCGACAACGACCTTTCGGCCACCTCCGTCACGTTCGGATTCGACACCGCGGTAGCCACCGCCACGGACGCGATCGACAAGCTCCAGACCACGGCCGAAAGCCACCACCGCGTAATGTACCTCGAGGTGATGGGCCGCTACGCCGGGTGGATCGCGCTCACCGCCGGCATCGCGGGCGGCGCGCACGTGATCCTCATCCCCGAGATCCCCTTTCGCGTCGAGCAGATCTGCAACAAGATCCGCGAGCGCGAGGAGACCGGAGACCGCTACACGATCGTGGTGGTCGCCGAGGGCGCGAAGGAGGCCGGGGGCGAGGAGGTCTACGCCGAGAAGCAGCCCCGCTTCGGCGCGCCGCGCCTCGGCGGGATCGCCGAGCAGGTCGCGCGAAAGGTCTTCGCCTGCAACGAGCGCGAGTACCGCGTGACCGTGCTCGGGCACGTGCAGCGCGGCGGCGTGCCGAGCCCCCACGACCGCGTGCTCTCGACGCGCTTTGGCGCGCGCGCGGTGCGCGCCCTCGCCGACCGGGAATTCGGCGTCATGGTCGCCCTCGACGGCGACCGCATGGGCACGGTCCCCCTCGAGTGCGCCGTAGGCCACGCAAAGCACGTCGACCCCGAGGGCGAGCTCGTCGCCACCGCGCGCGCCATGGGGGTCTCCTTCGGAGACCGCCCGCCGCTCGGCTGGAATCCGCGCTGAATTCCGGCTCCGGGCTTCAGATTCAGAGTAGAATCAGCTTTTTCGGCGCCTGCCTGGCCGGTTTCGCTGGCTTTTCGAATTCGAAGAGCGAGAGGAGCTTCTGGAAGAGCTGCACGATCCGCGGCGGCTCCCTCCGGAGTGGGACGCGCGCGTCCGCGGTCTGGGCGGCGAAGAAGAGCACGAGGACGAACACGATCGCTGCACGCATGGGGCACCTCCCTTCCGGCCTTCTTATCGGCAGGCGCGCCGCGATGGCTGAAGCCGCTTCCCCAAAGTTTCTATTCTTCCTCGATGAGCCGACGCAGCGCCCCGAGGTCCGCCGGCGCGCGCGCGGGCTCGTTCCGGAGGTGTTTCACGGTCGCGTCGGGGTCCTTGAGGAGGTGCCCCGTGAGCACGCACACGACCTGCGCGTCGCGCGGGATGCGGCCGGCGGCGACGGCCCTTCGCACCCCGGCCACCGACGCCGCGCTGGCGGGCTCGCAGCCGATCCCGTCGGCGTCGATCGCCCGCTTCGCCTCCAGGATCTCCTCGTCGCTCGCCGCCTCCGCCGCCCCGCCCGTCTCGCGCAGCGCGCGCAGCGCCTTCTTCCACGAGCGCGGGTCCCCGATCCGGATCGCGGTCGCGACCGTCTCGGGCCTGGGCTCGGGGACGAGCTCCGCCCCGCCGTCGCGCCAGAGCCGATAGAAGGGCGACGCTCCCGCCGCCTGCACCGCCAGAAGTCGCGGGGCGCGCTCGACGACGCCCGCCGCGACCGCCTCGCGCAGGGCCTTTCCGAACGCGCTCGTGTTTCCAAGGTTCCCGGCCGGCAGCGCGAGCCAGTCGGGCGCGCGCCACCCGAGATCGTGGAGCAGCTCGAGCGCGATCGCCTTCTGTCCCTCGATGCGCCAGGGGTTCACGCTGTTGAGGAGGTAGAGCCCGAGCGCCGCTGCCGCCTCCTCGACGAGCGCCATGGCCCGGTCGAACGACCCGTCCACCTGGATCGCGCGCGCTCCGTAGGCGAGCGTCTGCGCGAGCTTTCCGAGCGCGATCTTTCCCGCCGGAATGAAGACCACCGCGCGCAGCCCCGCGCGCGCCGCGTACGCCGCGAGCGACGCGGACGTGTTTCCCGTCGACGCGCACGCCACGGCCCGCGCCCCGCGCGCCCGCGCCACGCTCACCCCGACCGTCATGCCGCGGTCCTTGAACGAGCCGGTCGGGTTCATGCCCTCGTGCTTGAGGAGGAGCGGCCGCGAAAGCCCGCAGAAGCGCCCGAGCCGCGCGCTCTCGAAAAGCGGCGTGCGCCCCTCTGGCATGCTCACGGGGTCCGCGATCGTGGGCGCGATCAGCGCGCGATAGCGCCAGACGCCGCTTCGCTCCGGCGAGCGCTCGAACGCCTCGCGCAGCGCGGCTCCCGCCGCCCTCCCGCCCGCGGGCAGCGGCGCCCGCACGTCGACGAGGTCGCCGCACGCCTCGCACCGAATGCGGTCCGGCCCGCCCGCCGAACCGCACGAGGGGCACTCGGTTGGCTGGAGCGGCCCCGGCGCCGCCGTCATCGCGCCCGCATCCTCAAGAGGTCGACGAGGTAATTGAGGTTCCCGAGCACGCGCGACGCCGTCTCGTCCGCCCCCGCCCCCGGCCCGGCCAGGAAGAGGTCCATGCGCGTGTTGTTGAGCACTCCGTGGATCGCGATCGCGTTGCGGAACCCGGCGATCTGCGCAAACGGGTCCTCCAGCGCGAACGTGCGCGGGCCAACGCGCGCCGCAAGCTCTCCGTCCGCGCGGATCTCCACCTCTCCGAAGAGCTTGACGCGCGCGCGCTCCCGCAGCCGCTCCCGCACGAACGCCGCGTCGATTCCCTCGATCCCGAGGCGCCCGGGCGCGATCCCCTCGAAGCGCACCTCGCCGAGGTCGAGGGTGCGCCCCATGAGCCGCCGGGCGAGCCCCACGAGCTTGATCCCGACGTCGGTCCCCTGGACGTCGTAGCGCCACTCCTTTTCGGCGAAACCGCGCCGGATCGCCTCGGAAAGCGCATCGTCGAAGGAGGCCCCCTCCTCCAGCCGCTCCAGAATGAAGTTCGTCGTTCCGTTGAGCACCCCGGAGAGCCGGCGCACCTCCATTCCAATCCCGGCCGTCATCTCCGTGACGGGGATCCCGGCAAGGTGCGCCGCGTGATCGAGAAAGATCGCTCCCGTCTCGCGCGACGCCGCGGCGATGCGCTCCAGGTCCGCGCGCGAGCGCTGGTGCGATTTTGCGGAAGTGATGACATGTGCGCCAAGTCTCAGCCCCTCCAGAATATCGGGAATCGCAGGCTCCCCCGTCGCCACGTTTGTTGTGGAAAGTTCCACAAGAATGTCCGGGTGAATTGCGTGAATTCGCTGCGCGGGCGGTCCGTCGAGCGGAGCATCGTAGTCCCCCGCCAACTTGCGTTGCAGAACCTCGCGCGGATCGAGCCCTTCGGCGCGCTCGAATCGCCCGCGGGAATCCAGCGCCGCCACGAGCCGGATCCCGGGGCGCACCCGCTCCCAGGCGCGCAGGAGCGCGCGCCCCACGTTCCCGATTCCCACCATCATCACCCGCATGGCAAGAGGTCATTATGACCGTTCGGAGTTGGGATGCCACCTGCCCGGCTGACACTCAAAACCGGCAATCTGTTTCGTTTCAGTGCCCCGAAATGGCGCGCCCCGCGCCCGCCGTCCGCCTGTAATCATTTGCCCATCAAGCGTCTCCAAGCGACCCGGCCCGGACGGCTGCGCGATGGACCTGCCTTTGCTTGGGAATGTCGGTCGGAGGACGGCCATGAGGTTCGAACTGATGCACGCGCTTCGCGACCTCGACGAGCGGACGCCCGAGTTCTTCAAGAAGGAAGCCCTCTTCGAGGGCGACCTCACCGCCAAGATGGTCGCGATCCGCACTCTAGAGAGCGAGGGCGATCCGAAGGTGGTCGACCTGCTCAAGGAGATGCTCCGGATCGTGTAGCTGGCGCGGGGCGACTCACGGCGCAAGAAAGCGCGCGTGCAGCGCCCGCACTGCCTCCTCCACCACCGACCTCTCGACAATCGCCGAGACGTTTCGCTCGGACGCTGTCTGCGCGATCGCGACGATGTTGATCCCGTGGCTCGCGAGGCACTGGAAGATCGACGCCGCGAACCCGACGCGGCCGCGCATCCCCGAGCCCACCACCGCCACCACGCCGCAGTTCTCGCTGATCGCCGGGCTTTCCTCGGGGTGCGCGGCTTCCAGGTGCTCGAGCAGGCGCGGGTAATCCGCCTCCTTGAGCACGATCGACGTCTCGCCGCGCGGCGACGCCTCCGTGAGGAGCAGCGGATAGGTGTGCGTCTCCGCGAGGGCGCCAAACAGCCGCGCGAGCGTGCGCAGCATGTCCTCGCGCACCCCGAGAAAGTCCACCATGACCGCGCGCCGCACGCACGTGATCGCGAGCACCGGCGACTCCGTCGCGTCGATCCGCGTCACCCGCGCGGGGTCGTGGAACCCGCGGATCTCGATCGACGTCCCCGCGCGCATGGCCGGAAGGATCGCCTTCTCGGCGATCGCCTTCGTTCCGTAGTGCGCGAGCTCCAGCGCGTCGAGATAGTGCAGGCGCGGAATCGGGCGCGCCTGCGGGACGATCTTCGGGTCGGCCGTGAGCAGCCCCTCCACGTCCTTCCAGAGGGTCGTGTCGCACCCGAGCGCCGCCCCGATGAACGTCGCCGTGTAGTCGCTCCCGCCGCGCCCGAGCGTCGTCACGTTGCCGCGCGCGTCGCGCCCGATGAACCCGGGCACCACGTGAACGCGCGGGCCCGCCCTCGCGAAGCGGCGGCGCACCTCCTCGATCGAGGCGTCGCTTACGCGCGCGTCGCCGAACGCGGAATCCGTGAGCAGGCCCGATTCGCCGTCGGGCGAGGGCTCGACGGGAAGCCCCGCCTCGCCGAGCAGCGCCTCCGCAAGCACGCACGCCGCGCGCTCTCCCGCGCTGGCCACGCGGTCGCGCACGCGCTCGGAGACTTCCTGGAGGTAGCCGATCCCGAGCAGCGTGCGCCGCAGCTCCTCCGCGATGGCGTCGAGGCGCGCTTCCGCGCGAGCGCGCCGCTCCGGCGAGACGCCCGCGAGGTAGGCCGCGTGTTCCGCGACGAACGCAGCCGCGTCCGTGGGCGCGGCGGCGCCGTCGTCGAGCAGCGCGCGCCGCGCCATGTCGAGCAGCCGGTCGGTCATCCCCGAAAGCGCGCTGAACACGCAGACGAGCGGCGGCCCGGCCTCGCTCACGAGCGCGCGGACGCGGTCGAGGCTCGCCGGCGAGACGAGACAGCTTCCCCCGAACTTGTAGACGCGCATTCGCCGAGATTATAGGATGCCGCCATGCGCCTTGCCTTCCTGCAATGGATCGCGCTCCTCTTTCCGGCGGCCGCCGCCGCGGCGGGCGCCGCGCGCGCGGAGGAGGCGGCGCTGCGCTGGCGCCTGGAGAAGGGGGAGACGCTGCGCTATCGCATGACGGTCGACCAGCGCACGAGGCACTTCGGGGCCGGCTCGCCTACAAACGGCCCCGGCGATGCCGTCGAGACGGCGCAGCGCACGCGCATCGTCTGGCGCCTCTCGGTGCGCGAGATCGACCTTTCCGGCAACGCCCGCGTCGCGTGCCGCTACGAGGAGGTCGCGGTCGACCTCCACCAGCTCATGCTCGGGCGGATCGCGTGGGACTCGACGAAGAAGGAAGACGCCGTGCGCGCGGACGATCCGGCCGTGCGCCCGTTCTCGAAGCTCGTCGGACGCGAGTTCTCCTTCGCCCTCGCCCCGGACGGCCGCATCGTGGAGGTGGCCGGGTTCGACGCGGTCGCGAAAGAGCTCCTCGACGGCGTCGAGGACAACCCCGTCGCCGTCGCCGCGCTTACGAGCGCCTTCGGCGAGGACGCCGTGCGCGCGGCCCTGGAGCGCTCCTTCGCGGTGCTCCCTCCCGCGGGCGGCGCGGGCGCCGGGGAAAGCGGGACCGGCGGCGCGGGCGGTGGCGAAAGCGGGAGCGGCGGTCGCGCTGGCGGCGAGGCGAGCGGGAGCGGCGGTCGCGCGGGCGCGAGCACGAGCCCTGCGAGCTGGCGGCGCGCCGTCGAGCAGGCCGTCCCCATCCTCGGGCGCCTCCGCTACGAGACCGATTACACCCTCGTCGCGCGCGACGCCGCCCGGGCGCGGATTTCGGGCGCCGTGCGCGTGGCGGTCGTCCCCGAGGAGGAAACCCCGGTCCCTGCGCCCCGGGCCGCCGCGCCGGAGCGCGACCCTGGCAATGGCGGCAGCGGCGCCGGCGCGGTCCGTCCCCCTCCCTCTGCGGCCGCGCGCGACCTCGCCCGCGCCCTCGACGTCGCCCTGGAGGACGCCCGCGGCGAGATCGCCGTCGAGTTCGCCGCCCCGGGGCACCTGCGCCGGAGCGAGACGCGCCTTTCCATGCGCGTGCGCTCCTCCGCGAGGCCCCCGATCGCCCCGCGCGATGGCCCCGGCGCCGCTCGAGACGAGGCGCACGTGGAGGCGACGATCGTGGTGGAGCGTGTCGACTGAACGCCGGCAAGCGAGGGCACCCGCGTCTCGGTCGAGCTCGTCGCGCCTTGGCTCCAAATTTTTCTTCTTGCCGGTTTGCGTTTCGTTAGGTATCCTCCTCTTGAGAGGGAGGGACCCCCGAACATGAACCTTACCCCGAAGCAGCTCGAAATCGTTCAATTCATCGTCGATTACCGCGAACGCAAGGGGCTCGCGCCGACCCTCGAGGAAATCGCGAGCGAGCTCGGCGTCTCGAAGATCACGGTCTACGAGCACGTCACGCAGCTCGCGAAGAAGGGCGCGATCGCCAAGGAGAAGTACCGCTCGCGCTCTCTCGTCGTGAACGAGGCGCTCGAAAACGAGATCCGCGCGCGGCGCGCCGCTCGTTCCGGCGAGAGGCCCTACGTTCTCCCCCTCCTCGGCCAGATCGCCGCCGGGCAGCCCATCGAGGCCGTCGAGGACCCCGAGGAAATCGACCTCTCCGACATGGTGCGCAAGGACCGCGCTTCGTACGTTCTCAAGGTCAAGGGCAACTCCATGATCGACGAGGGCATCCGGAGCGGGGACTACGTGATCGTCGAGGGGCGGAACTGGGCCTCGAACGGCGAGATGGTCGTGGCGGTCCTCCCGAACAACGAGGCCACGCTCAAGCGCTTCTACAAGGAGGGCGACCGCATCCGGCTCCAGCCCGCCAACCCGGACATGGAGCCGATCTATGTCGACCAGTGTCAGATCCGCGGCGTGGTGGTGGGCGTGCTCCGGAAGTATTGACACGGCCTCCCCGCGCGGGCTATACTACGCCCTCTCCAAGCGTCGGGGCGTGGCTCAGCTTGGCTAGAGCGCCTGGTTCGGGACCAGGAGGTCGCTGGTTCAAATCCAGTCGCCCCGACCACCTATACGCGTGCGACCACCGCGACAGGGCGGGCGAGCCGGCGCCCCTCAGGCGCAGAGAGCGCGCGACGCCAAGCGGGCGATTTCCTCGCCTCTAACAGGAAACGCCCGCCAGGCGTTTCATGCTGAGCTGGTCGAATCAGCCCGCGCCGCCCCTTGACCCGCCGGGGCAGCCTCGTCACTCGCCGATCGTCGCCTTCGAGGAGAATTCCGCCCGCATCGTCGCAAACGCGGCCACCTTTGACTGGAACCTTCCGGAGCTGGAGAAACGGCGGCTTTTCTTCCTCGACGCGCGCATCGCCCCCGACGCGTTCAGGGCTGGCGACCTCGACCTCGGCGGTCTGCTCGCGGCGATCGACGGCAAGGCGGCGGAGCTGAGCGCGCGCCGGCTCGTCCTCGACGGCCTCGACGTCCTGCTCTCCATGCTTGACGAGCCCGCCGCCGAGCGGCGCGAGCTCCTACGCCTGGCCGCGTGGCTTCAGGAGCGGCGGCTCACCACGATCGTCACCGCCAAGGCGCCGCCCGACGCGGCCGCCGACGGGATCGCTCCCGGGCACTACTCGCTCCTTCCGTTCCTCGTCGACGCCATGATCCTCCTCCAGCACGGCATCACAGACCGCGTCGCGCGGCGGGAGCTTCGAGTCTTCAAGTACCGCGGCTCCGCATTTTCTGAAAACGCGGCTCCGATGGCGATCGGGCCGCAGGGCGTCGAGGCGCCGAGCCCGAACCCGGAGGACGCCGACACTCGACGGAGCGGGTCTCGACCGGGATCGTGGCGCTCGAAGCCGCGCTCGGAGGCGGGTATTTCCGCGGGAGCACCCCGGGCGCTTAAAGCCGCGCCGGGCGATGGGCGCGGCCGCCTCACGCTCCCGCGCGATCGAGATCACTGGCGCCGGGGCGATGGGCGGGGGCGCAACCGCCTATCACTCCCGCGCGATCGAGATTCTGAGCGCCGGCGCGATCGCCGCGGCGGCCTCCCGCGCCTCGCGGGGCGCCGCCTCGTCGCGAGCGAGCGCCTCGACCGCCTCGAGGCTTTCCGGCCAGGCGGTCTGGCCGAGCGCCGCCCCGATCGCATCGCGGTCGGCCGGGTGAGCGCGAAGGGCGGCGACGAGGGCTTGCGCGCAGGCGCGCCGGATCGGGAGCGCCGCCTCCGCCGCCGCCGGACCGCGGGCCTCCCAGGCCCACCTGTCTCCGAGAAGGCCGATTCCAGCAAGGATCGCCCGGCGGAGCCGCTCCTCGGGCCTCGCGGCAAGGCGCGCGAAGAGCGCCTCCGCGGCGGCCGCGGCCGGAATGCGACCGATCCCCCAGGCGGCCCCCTCGCGAACCTCGATGGGCTGCGAGGCGTCGTCGAGCGTTTCCGCGAGGAGCCCGAGCGCGCCGCTCCCGCCGCACTGCGCGGCGCTCACGGCCGCCTGCCGCCGCCATTCGGGGGGGAGCGCGGGGTTGCGGAGCGCCTCCTCCATGGCGAAACGCGCCCGCGCGTCGCCGAGGTACCCCGGCACGAAGAGCGTGGCGAGGGCCAGCGCGCGCCGCTCGCGCGCGCCCGCTTCGCCCTCGGAGAACGGGCGCGCGTCGAGCGTCCAGAGGAGGCGCTCGAGGAGGAGCGGGACGGCGTCGCGCCCCAGGCGGGCGAGGTCGTGCTGGCAGAACGGCTCCGGTCTGCGAAACTTCCGGTAGGTGGCCGGATCGATCCCGCGTGGCGCGTCGACATGGGCGGCGATCTCCGGGTCCGCCAGGCGGACGCGGCACGCCTCGGCGACGAGCGCGGCCCGCCAGCCCTCCCGCGTCCAGCGGGCGCCCGCGCCGCGCTCGGCGAGGGCCGGAAGCGCCGCCTCTCCGAAGGCGAGCACGCGGGTGCGCGCCTCCAGGTAGGCGGCGGCATCGCCCGCGGGCGCAGCCGCGGCCGCCGCAATCGCGCGATCGAGCGCGAGAGCGTCTACCTCCTGCGCAAGGGCCCGGGCCGGGGCGATCGCGACCGGTCCCGCCGCCGCGAGGACCGCGGCGCCAGCGGCGGCGGCAATCGTGCTGAAGGGGCGAGAAAGCGCGCGCATGTTCGCTCCTGCTACTTGTCCCACCAGTCCAAGGCGGGCGGCGCCGAGACGAAGTTCACGCCGCAGTGCGCCTCGCCCATGAAGATATGATACGAGTTGAACACGTCGACGAAGGTCACGGCGACGGGCCGCTGCGCCGTTCCGAGCGCCTGCAGCTTCGCGCGGATGTCGTCCTGCCAGACGTCGGTTGCGTGGTCGGGCCCCTCGGGATCGGGCACGAGCAGGTGGATCGCCCCGCTCGCTCCGTGGATCGGAACGAGATTCACCACGCCGGGGCTATAGGCGACCGCGTACGCCCCGCCCGCGTCCTCGTAGAGCACGGGAAGATCCACGATCTCGTTCGTGTCGAGCCCGAGTTCGCGCACGAGCAGGGCCCGGATCGAATCGATCCGCACCTGCGCGGCGTTATTGTAGCTCATGAGCGACGCGTTGGAGAGGATCGCGTTCACCGTCGTCTGGTAGCGCGGGATCCCGAAGGCGGCGTTGCCGGTTCGGCCGGCGAAGACCGTCTTCGTCCCGCCGCCCGACGCCGCCACGTTCTGAAGAAGCTGGCGGGCGAGCGCGGGCGAGGCGAGCGTCACCGCCCAGCCGCGCGGGCGCGCGGGCGCCGGAACGAACATGAGGAACTCGTCGACGTGGCCGACGGCGAGCCATTCCGATGAAATTTCGAGGTGCGGCCCCTGCGCCCGGAGCGCGTCGAAGAACTCGCGATAAGCGGCGTCCATGTGATCCGTCACGCGCACCGACGTCCCGAGCAGCGTGCCCGTGCCGCCGCCCACGACGATCCTTCCCCACGGGTAGCTCGGCCCGCCCGCGATCGAGTAAGGCGGCGCGACCTCGAGGTTGCCCCCGTAGTTGAGCGATCCCGAAGACGAGCCGAAGGCCGGGAGGAAATCGAAATCGGGTCCCCAGTGCACGTCGGGCGCCCAGTCGTCCACTTCCCTGTAGCGAGCGCACTGGAGGATCGCGTCAACGCGGCGGCGCGGTTGCCCCGCGGCGGGGAGGTAGACCGCCCCCGTCTCGTGAGAGTCCTGGATCCAGCGGTCGTACCCGTACGTGGCTCCGTCGGCGGTGCGGAAGCGCGCGCCCGTCGCGGCGCAGGCAGCCTGCACGGCCTGCTGGAGCGCCACGGTGTTGTCGAAGTTGGGCGCGGGGATCGAGACGACGACGACCTCCTCGGTCGGCCAGGTCATGTCCGCGAGGAGGAGCGGCGCGCACCGGAGGCGCACCGTGTCCGACCCGAGCGACCTCCCGCCATCCTCGATCCGGAGCGTGAGGGTCACCTCTCCGTCCCACGCGAGCGATACGCGCGCGCGCGCCTCGATCCCGAGCTCCACGTCTCCGGAGGCGACGGCCGCGGCGGGAAGGGTGAAGCTCGGCGCGCCGCCCGCGAAGACCTGCGTCCAGAATCCGCCGGCGTTGCGGAAGATCCGCACGCGGCCTTGCGCGGCGGCCGGCCCGACGTCGATCGTCACGCTCGCCGTGGCGCCGAGAGACGGATAGCGCCGCACGATGACGCGCGCGAGATCCGCAGGATCGGTTCCCGCCGTAACCGTATCGTCGCTGTCGTGAGTGCCGTTTCTGTCGTCGTCGTCTGCGTTGAGGTAAAACACTGCGCCCCCCACCTGGGCGAACGACGACTCGCCGTCCTCGTCGGCGCTCGTGTTCGTGACGAGGCCATCGCGGTCCGTATCGACGTCGATATCGACAATGGGCGCCGGGCCGCCCGTCGTGGAACCGCCGCTCGTCGAGCCGCCCGAGGATCCGCCGCTGGAGCCGCCGCCCGGGGACCCGCCGCCCGCCGGAGCGATCGTGACCGTAACGGTCGTCCGGTCGCTTCCGCGCGCATTCGAGACGGTGAGCGTCACCGGATAGCTTCCGGCCGAGGCCGCGCGCGCCCGGGGATTTTGCGACGTGTCGTCGGCGACCCCGTCGGCGTTGAAGTCCCAGGCCCAGCTCGTTGGCGACCCCGACGACTGGTCGGTAAACTGAATCGTGTCGCCGACGATCGGCCGCGCCGGCGAGAACGCGAAACGCGCGACGAGGGGGGTCGCCCCGCCCGAGCCCGCGGCGCCCGAACCGAGACCGGAAGTCCCGCCGCCGCCTCCGCCCCCGCCGCAGCCCGCGAGCAGCCCCGCCGCCGCCACCGCGATGGCGAGAAACGCCGCGCCCGGCGCGCGTTCCCCCGACCCGATCGCACGCTCTCGCGCCATGGTCCCTCCGAAGTCCCTCCAGATCGCGAGCCCAACGCAATCGCCAGGCCGCGGTGCGTCACGCGACTGTAAAATCGCGTAGCTGCCTGCGCCACTGGCGGTTACAGACCGGCGGTCGAAGGGCCCGCCCCCGGGAGTGCCCTGGCGCTGATCCAAAAATGGGAAATCGCCAACCGCGATTGTCGACGCCCGGACACGCCCAACCTGCCGCCCCGCGGGCCAAAATGCCTGCGTGCGGGGCGGAGGAACGGTCTCGAGCGTCTCAAGCCGCGGGCCGGGAACGCCCCCCGAAAATCGCGGTCCACCCTCACCAGGGTGGCGCCCCACTGCCCGTTGACCGCGCCGTAGAGAACGTCCGTGAGCGGGTCGACCGCGAGGTCGCCCGCATACGACCACGTTCCACCTCCCACGTGGGTCGCCGACCCGCTGGCCGGGTCGATGCGGTAGAGGTCGACCCCGTCCCCCGCGTAGAGAAAGCCGTTTCGCCCATCTCCGAACGCGTTCCCGGGAACGCTGCCGCCCACGCGCGAGCGAGCGCGCGTGCCGATGTGAACCGTGTCGAGGGGGCCGCTCGTGTACGAGCTGATCTGGAGGTAGAGCGTGTCGGCGGCGGGCCCCGACGAGATGCTGAACGCCCCCGTGTTGGTTGCGATCGTCGTCTCGGCGCTCCAGTTGGCGGAGTCGTAGCGGAAGATCGTCCCCGAGCTGTCGTTCACGTAGATGTAGGTGAGCGGCCCCGTCGCCGGACCTGAG
>FWPU01002553.1_pt1 | contig 14193 bp, 13 predicted proteins | sample 2228361 | NCBI WGS metagenome assembly FWPU01 (sample SAMEA103939777, study PRJEB20133) | metagenome
AAACCCACTTTATGCACAAACCTGTTAGGAATTATCTCAAAAAGTAATCTCTTGTCAAGAAAATTACCTCTTCAATTGCCGCCCATCTCCGGACTCTTTGGTTATGTCCTAGTTGAACTCGAGTCGTATTTATCCCTCCCTGTCGATTTTGGAAATTTAATCTTTGTGAATTAGCTTGATGTGGACATTCTAAAATTCGTAAGATTATAATTAACGACCATTCATAATCAATTAGAAAATTTCTAATTGACATCTATAAAGACTCTTTGCTAAATTTAGTATTATAATAAGTGTATAAAGACGTAGGGAGGAAATGGTTAACTATGAAGGTCGAGAGGATGAATCTCCACTCACTTAGAGCCTTCTTTGGAAAGCTCGTAAAAATGAGCTTTTATGACCTGGGTAAGGAGAAAGACCTGCAGGCCGCATCCTACATAACGGACGTGCTCGCAGAATTTGTCGAGGCAGAGAAACTTTATAAAATAAGGGATGCCGAAGGCAAAAGTGTCCAAACGGTCGTCGATATGCTGCTGGAAACTCAAAGTGATTCTCCCGAATATTCCGATCTGGAAAGAGAGATGAGAAAGTATATAGGCGATTTTACCCTCTTTATGACCGGCATTTTCAGGGATTACATAATTAAACGCTCCTACCTTCGTTACTACATTAACGAGGGAACCAAATCCTATTTCCTTGTTTCCCGGTTTGACCTAGAGGCAGGAAAGGGAGACCCGATAATGTTCAGTAAGCTTTCGCATGATTTTGAATTCTACTCCGGGGCTCTCGACTACATGAAGAAGGTTTATTTTCAGGCCGGTCCATCTGGAGACCCCTTCTCCGATTTTGTTCACCAGATTTCTAGGCAAAGGCATTAAGCCTTATTTAACCTCCACCACCGTAACCTTCATTTCCTCTTTTGTCTCGAAAGTCCTGGCGTAGCTCATCGCCTCTTCCTTGGACGTCCACGACCCTATCCTCACCTTGTATATCACCCCGTCTCTCCCTTTGACCGTTTGGATATTGGGGAAATAACCCCGTGTATTCAGCGTATCCACTAGACCGGCCGCACTTTGCATATCACTAAAAACTGCGACCTCCAAAGAATACAGATTACTTGGGGCTTCGGTTCTCTTCGTTTTTTTTACCGGGCTTTTTTTCTCGATAGAGCTTGACTGTGTTTTTTTAATGCCAAATCGTGAGAGCATCTCTTCAGGAAGCAGGTCTGCCACCTTGGGGCTAAGATAAACTCCCAAAACAAAACCGATCAAAATCTTTAGAATAGTGGAGATAAACCATCCGCCACCTTTTTTATTTCTACGTGATGCCATAGTAGTCTTTTTACCCCCTCCTAACCGCTTGCCCTAAAATAGGGAAGTACTTCTTTGGTCAAAACCCTAAAAGATTTCTTTCGGTCAGGACTGAAATCCCTCAAAATAAAATGATCAACCCCGGCCCGAACGTATTCCTCCATTCTTCTTATGACATCCTGCTTTGAGCCGGCTATCACGAAATCGAGTACAATTTCTCTCGAGTAGTATTTGGCTCCCATTTCCCTGAATTTCCCGAGCATGCCCGGATCATTGGGCATAATCTTGGTATACTGAAGCCCCCTATATTCATCGGCAATTTCTACGTTATAACCGGCCTCGTTAAGCAGTTCGGGCCAGATAAGGGCGTGTTTTATCGGCTCGAGTGATTTATATGCCTCATCCTCGTTCCTGGCCAGGGAGACAAATATGTAAATGCATTTCTCCAATTGGTCCGGGGATTGCCATCTTGCCTTCACCCCTTCTTCCACCACCTTTGATTTCTCGGCAAACAGCTTTGCCGGCATGGCATTTGTGACCCATCCATCACCGTATTCTCCGGCGATTCTGAGCGCCCGGGGAGCGGTTGCCGCTATATAAACTGGGATACCCTTTTCACTCCAGGGTTTTATTCTCAACTCCGCCCCGGACAGCCTGTAGAATTCTCCATCGAATTCAACAGCCTCTCCTCTCCAGAGGGCGCGCATGATTTTCACCGATTCCACCACCCGCTTGAGCGGCTTATCCCATTTTATCCCGTAGGGATCGAGGTTCATCTTCTCTCCATATCCCACGCATACGAAAATTCTACCGTTTGATATGTGGTCAACCGTGGCCAGACGATGGGCAAAAATCGCCGGGTGCATCCTGTGAGCATCGCCGATTGTTCCCATTTCGATCCTCTTTGTCTTCGTGGATGCCGCAGTGATGACAGACCATACCTCCGGCGTTATGGTCTTTGCCATGAAGACCACATGGTCGGGAAACCAAACGGTATCAAAACCCCCTCTCTCGTATTGGGCGGTCTGTTTGATTAAGTTGTCAGTAGATTCTCCAGGGACGGAGCCGGTAATTCCGAATTTCAGTCTTCCTCTCATCTCTTTGTCTCCTCTCGTTTTGGCTTAGTCCATTATACCAAATCCATTTAGAATTGGTTCAGTTGTTAGTAATAAATAATAACAATTGTCATTGCCGGGAATGAAATGACGAAGCAATCCCTCGAAAGAAAAGACGAGATTGCCACGCCGCCAAAGGACGGCGTCTCGCAATGACGGGAAAGCAAGACGGGGAACCGCATCGTTCGCATTGACAGATAAGGCAGGCACGGATAAATTCCACGACCGAAGCAATCCCATTTCTAAAAACTAATATTATCAGGACTTACATAGCCTATTTGAACGGTTATGATTTGGACAGGATTTACATAACAAACATAAAAGCGTGAGAAACTAAATTTGACCAGACAGACAATGTGGAGCAAAGTCTTACTTAGTTTAACAATTACTACCAAACAACCGCCATTCGACCGTTCCTCCCCCTGTCATTTCGTAGGGAGAAATCTTAGCCTACAGAAGTCCTGAAAACGAATAAGATTCCTCACATGCTCCCTCATATTCATTCGGGACATGGTTCATAATGACGTCCCTTATTAGGTCGCCTTCCAGAGTATATTGTTTTGCCTTGCCACTATGACTGACTCTAAAGTATCAAAGTGTTCAAATTCACAGTTTGATACTTCAGAGGGGGGTGAAAATCATACTGACATTGTCTGAAATCTCAAATTCCGGCTATAACACATACATAAAGAAGGCCACCTGACTTGAAACCAGCCTTTTTATCCGTCTAAAAGCCTTCTTTACAGGGAAAGATTTTTTGATTTTTGATTATTCTGGATAGTAGTAGATTCATGATATTGCCAGGCTTAGACAAAAGGACTCCTGACTTTGATTGTAGTTTCCTTACTTTAAATATAGAGAATATTAGCCCGGCTTGGTCAATCAAAAACAAGCCTCCTCACCTCATCAGACTCCATGGACAATTCGACCCTCAACCTATCGTCCATCCTCTTTATCCAGGAAATCATCTTTCTATAAACGTCCACCCTGTTGAATTTTACATATCTGTATTTGCCGTCAGCCGAAGGAACAATTTCATCCAGGACTACCGGGCTCTGGGGAAAACGGCTCTTTATTGCTTCAAGGAGGAGTTTATGAAGCTTCGCCGTCCCCAGCGATATATAATCGATCCTCCTGGTATCAAGAACCGAGAGCAGGTTCCCCACCATCTCCTGGTAATCCTTTTCCCATCCCTGGTACCTTATAACCGGGTCTAATCTTACCCCAACCACATACCCTGTTTCCTGACACCTCTTTGCGGCTAGGAGCCTTTCCCCAAAAGAAGGAGTCTTGTGCTCCATGGAATTTGCCACTCTCTCCGGACTAAACGTCCAGGAGGGAATCATATTGCCGGGCGGGTCCTTTATCGACAAAAGATTCTCCACGTTCGAACTCTTGGTCCGGAATTCTATGGCTCCGTTCCGGTGTCTCGAAAAAAGCTCCGCCGCATCCAGGGAAAACTCGGTAATATCGTCAAAAGCCAAAGAATCGCACACCTCCCCAACATGAAAGTAGGGACTGGGATGGGTTTTCAGAACCCGTTCCATTCCGGCCATAAGCTCATCCCGGTTCACAAAGACCACCGGCACCTTGGTCTGAAAATAATACTGGAGGTAACAGTACTCGCAGTCATACCGGCAGTCTATTTCGTGAAACAGATAGAATTCGCCCCTCTCCATCCTGCCGATGTTTTTTAAAAATTCCCCTTTCCTCTCCGCCAAGGCCAGGGCACCCTTATCCTCCTCCGCCCTTACCGAAAAAGGCTTTTCCTCTCCGATTTTCTTGTAGTTATCCACCAATTCAACAGCAATTGGGCTCAGCTTGTTTAAAACTTTTATGGTGAAAGGATGATCCCTTATCTTTTCTTCTATGTATAGTTTATTCGGTTTTTGACCCATTGGTTATTTGGCGAATTATAAAAAGCTCCAATGACCAAATCCCAATTTACAAACAAATTCAAATAACTAAATACGAAATCTTTAGAATTTAGTGTTTGGAATTTGAAACTTGTTTGAAATTTGTGATTTGAGATTTGGAATTTGTATCCGACCAGTGTTCATTCGTAATACTCCCCCTTGAGTAGTCGACCTTATTCTATTTACTAAAGAGCTTCCCCAGCTTCATCGCTAACCCGAGGTCGCCGGAGAATTTTATTTTGCCGGTCATGAATGCGGTTTCCGCTTTTAGCTTTCCGGTAGCTATCTTGACGAAATCGTCGGATGAAACTGTAACTCCGCACTGGGCATCTTCGTCGCTCTCCCTGACACCGAAAGAGTCCTTCCGGAGGTCGACTATCCAGGTGCCCCCGTCGCGCCCGTTTAACACGAATTTATAAACACCACCCAACTTCAAAAATTCGTCTATCCTCTCCCTGATTTTCCTCTCCATCTTATCGAATACATCTTTTGGAGTATCCATGTACCGGCCTCTTTTTAGTCGTTGTGAGACGTCATTTTAACATCAAGGCATTGAGTATTCTAGCGTTAATATTGCGTGTTCTAACCCGGGGAATGTTTCCCCCAAGAGATCATGAAATTGACACCGATATTAAATCCTTATATCCTAGACAATATGTCTAGACAGATTAGCATACCAACCCAACGAACTATCACCCGTGAGCCATTTCCCAATTCTAAAAAGATTTATGTCAGCGGGAAACTACACGACATCAAAGTGGCCATGCGTGAAATTCACCTGGAAGATTCCGACCAGACTTTTGCATTAAACGGAGGCTCCGTTATAAATTATTCCATCACCGTATACGATACGAGCGGTCCCTATACCGACCCGGACGTGGAAATCGACGTTCACCGGGGATTACCGCCGCTTCGGGAGAAATGGATATTAGAGAGAGGTGACTCAGAAAGACTTACAAACTTTTCATCCGAATTTGCCAGAAGCAGCCTTAAAGAGATTAAGTTAAACGGGGTCAGGTTCAAGCACTCGAGAAAACCCTTGAGAGCAAAACCGGGCAAAAACGTCACGCAGATGCATTATGCCCGAAAAGGCATCATCACACCGGAGATGGAGTACATAGCTATCCGAGAGAACCAGCGTATTGATGAGATGAAAGAGAAGATGAAAGACCTGGCTGCCTATCACCGGGGGGAAAGCTTCGGGGCAAATATGCCGGATAGCTACATAACCCCGGAATTCGTCAGAGAGGAGGTAGCTAGAGGGAGGGCCATCATCCCCAGCAATATCAACCATCCGGAGAGCGAGCCGATGATCATCGGCAGAAATTTCCTGGTGAAGATCAATGCCAACATTGGAAACTCAGCCGTGACCTCGAGCATCGAGGAAGAAGTGGAGAAAGCGGTCTGGGCATGCCGCTGGGGCGCAGATACAATCATGGATTTATCGACCGGCAAAAACATACACGAAACCAGGGAATGGATAATAAGGAACTCGCCTGTTCCGGTGGGCACTGTGCCAATCTACCAGGCACTCGAAAAAGTAGGCGGGAAGGCCGAGGAGCTGACCTGGGAGATATTCAGGGATACCCTTATCGAGCAGGCGGAGCAAGGTGTCGACTATTTTACGATTCACGCCGGGGTATTACTGAGATACATTCCTCTCACCGCAAAGAGGGTTACCGGGATAGTCTCAAGGGGCGGTTCTATCATGGCAAAATGGTGCTTGTCACACCACAAGGAGAGCTTCCTTTACACCCACTTTGAAGAGATATGCGAAATCATGAAGGCCTACGACATCGCATTCTCTCTGGGTGACGGTCTTAGGCCGGGATGTATTGCCGATGCCAACGACGAGGCCCAATTTGCCGAACTAGAGACATTGGGGGAATTAACTCAGATCGCCTGGAAGCATGACGTTCAGGTGATGATCGAGGGGCCGGGGCACATCCCTATGCATTTAATCAAGGAAAACATGGATAAGCAGCTCCAGATTTGTAACGAAGCCCCTTTCTACACCCTTGGCCCATTGACCACAGACATCGCTCCGGGATATGACCACATAACCTCTGCCATAGGAGCGGCAATGATTGGCTGGTATGGTACGGCAATGCTCTGTTACGTAACACCAAAAGAACACCTAGGGCTACCTAACAAGAAAGACGTGAAAGACGGGGTAATCGCTTACAAGATAGCCGCCCATGCGGCGGACTTGGCCAAAGGACACCCGGTCGCACAACTCCGGGACAATGTGCTCAGCAAGGCGCGATTTGAATTCAGGTGGAACGACCAGTTCAATCTATCTCTAGACCCGGACAGCGCCAGGGCGATGCATGATGAAACGCTTCCGTCGGACAACGCCAAGCTTGCTCACTTTTGCTCCATGTGCGGGCCTAAGTTCTGCTCCATGAGGATAACCCAGGATGTAAGAGAGTACGCAGCAAGACACGGTATTTCCGAGCATGAGGCCATCGAGAGGGGAATGGAGGAAAAAGCGAAGGAGTTTACCGAAGCCGGCGGAGAAGTTTATCTGACGGTGAGAAAGGAGTAGGCTCTATCCATTGGGGACATACCCATATACTCTCGACAAGCTAATTGCTAATAAATAATATGTATTCATAAAAAGATATTTGAGTAAACTCTATGCTTCTGCACAGTGAATGTCTCTGCTCCCAGTTAAACTGGGGATCTATCGGGCACACATCATCTTGTGTCATTCCCGAAGTCTTTAAATCGGGAATCCAGAATGATATATATATGGATTCCCACTTTCGTAGGAATGACAGTAAATGAAGCGGTGATGTTAACATAGGTCGAGGCTTTCACAATAGTGTCGCGGTGTAAAATACTGCTGTAAAGCTCATATACATTCATCTGCTATTTACACTCTGTCATCCCTTAATATTCCACTCAGAAAATGTGAGGAGACAAGCTTAATCGGGGGATCCACGGACATTTCCATTCCGTGCAGGAATGACTCTTAGCAAAATAGTGGTCTAAAAACCTCCGTTGCATTCATACCTTAAGTATCAAAGTCACTATTTTACTACTTCGACTACCTTCACCGATTCGATCACCACTGGCTCTAATGGAACATCCTGAAAGGGACCGACCCTACCAGTTTTCACCTGTGCGATTTTATTGACCACATCCATGCCCTCCACAACCTTGCCGAATACAGCATAGCCGAAGTCCCTCGAACCGTGGTTTAAAAATTGGTTATCCACCTGGTTTATGAAGAACTGCGAAGTTGCACTATCCACCACGCTTGTGCGAGCCATAGCTATAGTGCCGGGCTCATTCTTTAAACCATTATCCGCCTCATTTTTGATGGGGGATTTTGTAGGTTTCTGCTCCATATTCGGGGTAAATCCGCCTCCCTGAATCATGAAACCAGGAATCACTCGATGAAAGATGGTGCCATTATAGAAACCATCGTTAACGTAGGATAGAAAATTCTCCACCGTTATCGGCGCCTTGTCTGGGTAAAGCTCTACCTTTATATCACCCAACGACGTTGTCATTATTACCATGGGGTTACCTCCTTTTGTTTCGGTCTCCTTACCTGTTGCATTATCTTGCTCTACTTGTTTGCTTGGCTCATTACCACTGTCTGTTATCTCGATTTGTTCTGGTTGTCCCCGATTCCTTTCAGTTTGCTGGCAACCCCAGGCAATCATGGCCGCAGAGACAAGAAGTGCAACAACGAAGAATTTGATCATGGACCTGGAAACATATCTCAGATTCTTGGGTGCATTTTGTGACGAAATTTCTTTCATTATATTTTTGCTCTCCTCATCCAGCAATTTGATTTTTAGCCCCAATGACCCAACTGGCAACTTGGTTTGACCCTAAAAAATAACCTTAATCAAAACCGTTGGCAAGAAAATTTTTAATCGCACCTTGGTAATTGTCATTGTAGAGATATGCCATAGCCTGTATAACAGGATTTCCTCTTCCCGCGTGCAAGAGGACAAGCTTTATTTGGAATCCAACCCATTTGTCATTCCCGAACGTTCCCCGCTAAAAGCATGCGGGGACAAGCTTAAGCGGGAATGACAAAGAAATACCGGCTAAATTCTGTGACTGATATCCATAATCAGGTAACATGCTGGGACAAAAATTTCTTTACTAATCTGCAAAAGTATGACTGATAAAACAGTTTATGCAGCCATCATATTCGTCTTGACCTATTTGCTAATAACCGTTCAGAAGATTCCCGGGATTAAGCTCGACCGCCCAGCCGGTGTTTCCATCGGAGCCATACTTATGGTCCTGGCTGGCGTCTTAACACTGGATGAAGCATATGCCTTCATCGACCTAGACACACTCGCTTTTCTATTGGGCATGATGATACTGATCGCCTATCTGGGTCTATCCGGGTTCTTCGAGCTGGTGGCTTCCTGGATTGTTAGGGTTTCCGGGAACACTTCAAGAATGCTGTTCCTGGTGGTTTTTTCGAGCGGGATACTTTCTGCCCTTTTCGTCAACGATACGATCTGTCTTCTTTTTACCCCAATTGTACTCGCGGCAACAAAAACTGTTGGGGTAAACCCAGTTCCATTTCTAATAGCCGTAGCCACTGCCTCGAACATCGGAAGCGTAGCCACCGTAACCGGGAACCCTCAGAACATGTTCATAGGTATCCGCTCCGGAATCCCCTTCCTTACATTCCTGGCAAAGATGCTGCCCATAAGCCTTATCGGACTATTTCTCAATTACGCCCTAATAAGACTCTTTTATAGGAAAGAGATTAACCGAAAGAGCATATACCTGAACAGGATTCATGAAATCAAACTCAATAAACTCCTTCTGGTTAAATCCCTCGGTGTGCTAATGATAATTTTTTCACTCTTTATATACGGAATTCCCTATCCCTTCGCCGCTCTCCTCGGTGCGGCCCTGATTTTACTCATCGGCGTTATCGAACCCAAGCTAGCCTTTCGAGAAGTGAACTGGACGCTCCTTCTCTTTTTTGCAGGACTTTTTGTAGTAATGGGTGGGGTAGAAAAATCCGGGCTAAGCGAAACACTGTTCCAAAAAACCTCTTCTTTATTTGAACTCAATTCATGGAAAGGTATGTTGAGCACTAGCGCAATAGTTCTAATACTTTCGAATTTGGTGAGCAACGTCCCGGCAGTGATGCTATTCGCCCCGCATGTAAGCTCTTTTCCAAACCCGGAAAATACCTGGCTCGTACTGGCAATGGCCAGCACCCTTGCCGGGAATTTTACGTTGGTAGGCTCGGTGGCAAATCTAATCGTTGCCGAAATCGCAAAGGAAGGCGGTGTAAAGATGGGTTTTTGGGAATACTTCAAATTAGGAGCACCGATTACAGTCATCAGTATTCTCATGGGCATTTTTTGGCTGCTTTATGTGTGACTCTCTAATATAATCCTCGTATTAGTTTCCTTTTAATTTCACGCTAATTGTTATATGACTCAGTAGCAAAACAATCTGACAAAGAATGTCCTTCCGAACGAACGTGAGGAATCTCAACAGATTGCTTCGTCGCTTTGCTCCTCGCAATGAAATGCCCCCGACATATCGTACTAACCTTTAGAGTTGATTCGACAGCATCACCCTGTTAAAGTCATTTTTATAATCCTAAAAATGACCAAGCAGGTGAAAAGATGAATAAAGTGGAATTCGGTGTGGTGCTACGCCAGGAGAAGATAGATTTCAAACCGATACGTGAAACGGCAGTACTCTGTGATGAATTGGGCTTTCATTCCGTATGGTTCTACGACCACATATTGGGAATGGGCTCTATGGACTCGGATATATTCGAGGCATGGACGTTAATGTCCGCCCTGTCCACAATTACCTCGAAAGTAAAGATTGGTACACTCGTCCTCTGTAACTCCTTTAGACAACCTTCCCTGCTAGCCAAGATGGCCGCGACCCTCGATAACATAAGCGGAGGAAGACTGGACTTCGCAATCGGAGCAGGCTGGTTCGAGCCTGAATACAGAGCTTACGGTTATCCGTTTCCGGATACGGTTACCCGGATTAAGCAGCTCAGAGAAGCAGTTAAAATCATTAGAGCCATGTGGACTGAAGAGAAAGCGACTTTTGAAGGAAAGTACTATCAAATCCGTGATGCTTACTGCAACCCGAAGCCAGTACAAAAACCGCATCCTCCGATAACAATCGGAGGCTCGGGAGAGAGGTATCTACTGCGAGTAGTCGCAGAGCTTGCCGATGAATGGAACTGTCCGGCCTCGAATGCTGGGGAATACGATCGGAAACTAAGCGCACTCAAAAATCATTGTAAAGACTTGGGAAGAAACTTTAACCAGATAAGAATATCGGAACAAACCGTATGCGTTATTGCGGAAAACAAATCCGAGCTTGAGGAGAAACTGCCCAAGGCTAAAAAGCGCTACGGCTTTTTTGGAGATATCGAGAAGACCGGAATAGTAGGCTTGCCCGATGAGTGTATTAAAAGGATTAAAAAGAAGGCAGAAAAGGGCGTGAGCAAATTCACCATATTCTTTTATGACATCATGAAGCCAGAGTCCCTGCGCTTTTTTGCCAAGGAAGTCATGTCTGCTTTTTGAGAAGTATTCACGGTTGACCACAGAGAACACAGAGTAAAAAAAAATATATATATGTAATAGCTAGGATTTAATCAAACAGACACTGCCTTAGCAAGCTGTAACTAATAAAATGAGTTCACTTTATAAATGTGACTCCGAGCCCTTCTTAACATTGAGGGTAGAGTCCGAGAAGGGCTTAAGTTGTCATGCTGAACGAAGTGAAGCATCTTAAAATTAGATTCTTCGCCTTCGGCTCAGAATGACAGTGTTGAAAGTTAATTCGAGATACAACTCATGCCGAAATTGTCTGGAATCTCAAATTCTGATTATTACCAGTGAAATGCCAACAAACAAAGAATGATACATTATGCAGAATTAATCGATTCTTACGTGTATTCTGGATCCTGAGTATTTCATTTCGTGTCGATTCGTGTTAATTCGTGGCTAACTACTAAAAGTTTCATCCACCTTTTTTGCAAAATTATGGGCAAACTCCTTTATCATTTTTGCTAACTCTCTATTCTGTGTAGCCCTCTCGTACGTTTCAGCCATTTTCAGCAAGGTCAAGTAGAAATGAGCGTTCATTTCGCCAACTTCCATGCTTTTAGTCCAGAGGTCGACGCTCAACGCATTTTTTTCCTCCCGGTCCCAGATCGATATCATTATGGAATCACATGGCTTCTTACCGGAAAAGTCTGACTCTGTCGCCTCCCAATAAATAGCATCAGGAATATTGTCCTCATCTAATTCAACCGTAAACTTAATCTCCGCTTTTTTTGACATGACTCACCTTCATTTAACCTTCCAGAAATCGGGCTTGCGCTTTTCCAGAAATGCCCTTGCCCCCTCCATCATCTGGGGAGACTTGAGGAAGAACCGGCCCAGCTCCAGCCCATGGGTGATTTGGGGAAAAGCCATATCGGAGGCAAAATTGATCTGAAACTTGGCAATCCGGAGAGATTGGGGACTCATCTCAAGTAGCCTCTTACACCAAGCATCTACTTCCTCATCCAGTTTATCTTTAGGCACGACCTTGTTCACCCAGCCCATTTCCTGCGCCTCCCTGGCCGTATATCGCCTGCAGAGATACACAATCTCTCTTGTTTTCTTGTCGCCTACGGAATATTGTAGCTGTTGCAAACCGTACCAGACCGGGACGCTCCCCACCAACGGACCAGCTTGCCCAAACATAGAATCCTCAGAAGCAATGGTTAAATCGCATAGCATGTTGAGCTCGTTACCCGCACCTATACAAAACCCGCTTACCCGGGCGATTAGCGGCTTGCCGCAGCAGCGCATGGCGGTGGCAAGCCGGTAATGTGTAAACATATTATACTCGTCTACCTTTTTATCAGGGTCAACTATCCAGGATAGGTCACCGCCAGAGGAAAACGATTTATCCCCAGCGCCGGTAAGGACTATAACGCCTATTTCTTCATCAAGCCATGCATCTTCGATTGCCATGGCCAGCTCCTCTCTAGTCTTAGAATTTATGGCATTGCGGACTTCCGGACGATTGATGGTGACCCTGGCTATACGGTCTTTTTTCTGATAAAGAACGCAGTTGAATTTTAAAGTTCCATCTCGTCCATTTTTATGAGAACTATCTTTTCCGGCTCTCTTTACCCCTTCCGGTTTAGCCGATTTTCTTTTTGCCATATTACCCTCCTTGATTTGAATGAGTGTTAAGAACAAAGACCTCAGTACCATTCTTGGCAAAAATGACCTGTTGTCAATAAAAGATTAAGACAGCGAGAAACCAAGTTTTCGGAGACCCAGGCTCCACAAGTCTCTTTCTCCAATCAGGTCTTGTTTTATGAAATATAATCCTTGGCCTACCCATACAATTAACATTTCTTAGGACTGAATGTCCGTGTTATTTGTAGTATATTAACGAAGGTCATAGTAATTTAAATAAGCAGAAGGGGCATGAAAATAGAAATCGAAAAACTGGCATTCGGCGGTGCAGGAGTGGGAAGGGTTCAAGGAAAGGTATTCTTTGTCAGAGGAGGAATCCCCGGCGACGTCCTGGATGTGCGAGTTACCAGAGAAAAGGGAAGCTATGGAGAGGCGGAGATTGAAAATATATTAAATCCTTCTCCCGAAAGAGCAACCCCTTCCTGCCCGGTCTTTGACCGGTGCGGAGGATGCCAGTGGCAACATATTAATTACTCCTATCAACTCAAGGCCAAAGAGGACATTTTCCGGGAGACGCTCGAAAGAATCGGCGGATTAACAGAGGTGGATATAGAACCTATAGTCCCCTCCCCAAAAGATTACGGTTATAGAATCAGGGTCACACTTTCAGTAGAGTTTCGGAAAGGAAGATATCATTTAGGATATCGCGAGGGAAGGAGTCGAAAGCTTATAGAAATAGAAGGCTGTCCCATAGCTACGGAGCCGATAGACGAAGAAATTGCCAGTCTAACCCGGTCTCTTAAGTCTAGCCCGAATAAGCCCCACTATCCTTTAAAAAAGATCCACGTCGCATCAGATGAGAACGCTGCTTATGTCACCCTTGCGTCGAGCTTATATCATGAGCCAAAGAAACTCGACCCACTTCGAAAAAAGCTTGATGATTATTCGACTGCAGAAAACATTGGGATTGCCGGGGATGATGAAAGGGTATTCGAGTTAACCCTCTCCGGGCTCACGTTTTATTCCGTTCCCTCGGTTTTCATTCAAGCAAACAGGGAGGTCAATGAACAAATCATCAATACCCTCGTCCAGTATGCCGGCCTTGAAGGGCGAGAGAGGGTTTTAGACCTTTACTGCGGCATCGGGAACTTCTCGCTCCACCTGGCCAAGATAGCGAAGGAAACTATAGGAGTGGATGTCAGCGCAAAAGCAATTAAATTGGCCGAGATGAGCGCAGAATTAAATTCGATGAAGAATGTAACCTTTGAGGCTATTCCGTCAGAGTTCTTCGTCGAAAAGTCGCTGAATAGAAAAGATAAATTTGATTTAGTCGTACTTGACCCTCCCCGGGAAGGAGCCAAAGAGGTAATTAACAGCATCATCAAACTTCGTCCGACTAAGATAATCTACGTTTCCTGTGACCCACCAACCCTGGCCCGGGATCTAAAGATGTTAAAAGAATCCGGCTATAGAATAATAAAGATCAAGCCCTTTGACCTGTTTCCTCAAACCTACCACATCGAGTCCCTTGCTTTACTCCTCAAAATCTGATATACACAATCCTGAATTAAAGTTGTCGATTTATGTTTTCGTAGTAGGAGGTATCTAAATGGCCACATTGGTCACCGGTGCCACCGGATTCATAGGCTCTCACATTGCCAGAAAGCTCGCGCAAAGG
>FWPU01010193.1_pt1 | contig 14187 bp, 14 predicted proteins | sample 2228361 | NCBI WGS metagenome assembly FWPU01 (sample SAMEA103939777, study PRJEB20133) | metagenome
CCACCGCCCGACCGACACGCCGATTCCTCCTACCGTACCCACGAGCACGCCACTTCCCACGGTGCCGACATCCACCCCGCTGCCCACGGTGCCCACGGCCACGCCGCTGCCCACGGTGCCCACATCCCCCCCCACCCCTACGCCCACGCCCACCAGCCCGCCGACACCGGTCCCGACGCCGTACCCCACGCCCCCCTACCCGCAGCCTCCTGCGCCGTGAGGAGGTTTCCGATGAGCCTGCGCCCGATCCGGGCGAGCGAACTGCAGACTTTTGGTTACTGCGCCCGTTGCTGGTGGTTGCAGCATATTTTGGGGTTGGAGCCGGCCGATCGGGAGCGCATGGTCGCCGGCACGGAGCGACATCGTGCCTATGGGGAGGGGGTGGTGCAGGCCGGCCGGCTGGCTCGTGTGGCCACCTGGCTCCTTTTCCTGGCCCTGTTCCTGGGCGGTCTGGCCCTGTTCCTGCTCTGGCGGGGGGGGTGAGATGGCCTCGCTCCTCCTGGTGGTAGCCCTGATCGCACTGGCTCTGGCGCTGTGGTTGCGCCGGCTGGCCCGCCGGGGGCGGGAGGCGGTCGGGTTGCCGGCCGGCCGCGTCGTCTATGTGGACGACCGCGCCTGGCGGCGTCCCCCGGCCCCGCTCTACTCGGCCACCTATGGGTTGACCGGCCGACCGGACTATCTGGTGCGCCAGGGACAGGCCCTCATCCCGGTGGAGGTCAAGCCCTCCCGCCGGGCCGCTTCCCCCTACCTTGCGGATCGTCTCCAACTGGCCGCCTATTGCCTTCTGATCGAAGGGACGACGGGGGTTACTCCACCCCACGGTCTGCTCCGTTACAGCGAGCACACCTTTGAACTGCCTTACGACGACGTCGTCCGGCAGTGGCTCTTGGAGGTGCTGGAGCAGATGCGCCTGGACGCCGAGGCGGATGATGTGCCGCGAAGCCATAACGACCCGGCCCGCTGCGCCGCCTGTGGCATGCGGGTGCACTGTGGGGAGGAGTCGCTGGTGTAGCGCGGCTTTTCTTTCGCCGCACTTTGTGGTATGATGCCTGCCAGAGCGGTCGTTCGGCCTGGTACACGATTTCGATTTATCCCGGCCGGAGCGGTAGAGAACCATCTGCTCTTTAACCTTCGGACGAGGAACGTTTCAACGTGTGGCGGCATCCGGCCGGGAGGTGCCATGTCCGCAACCCGGACAGCCGTGTTGGGGGGGCGCCTGTTGGGCTCCCCGTTGCCCGCATTGTCACCCGCCGGCGCACCGACCGGGAGATTCGCCGGGTGGGGGGTGGCAATGCCGGTGCCCGCAACGTCTGGCACGTCGTCGGCCTCGGCTGAGGGGTGCTGGTGACGCTGCTCGATGGGCTGAAAGGGGTGACGGCGGTGTGGTTGGGCCGCCGCTTGGGGGCCGGCACGGTGGCGTTGCTCCTGGTGGGGCCGGCCGTGATCGCCGGCTATGCCTTTCCCCTCTTGGCCCACGTTCAGGGGGAAAAGGGGCTGGCCGCCACCTTTGGGGTGTTCCTGGGGTGGACCTTCTGGCCGACGGTGCTGGCCCTGGGCCTCTGCGGGAGCGCAGGTGCTCCTGGGCAACCCGGTCGGGCCGTTGTGGTGGGGGCGGCGGCGATCGCCCTGCCGCCCTTCCCGGGATACCCCTGGGCGATGAGCCTCTACGCCCGGGGACTGGCTCACGAACAGCGGGTGTGGGCTGCCTCCGGCCGGCAGGGGGCTTTTCTTCTGGCACGAGGAGGCCAAGTCGGACAGAACGGCACGCCTGACCTGTTATCCTGAAAGGGGGCAGGACGATGGACTGGATGCCGCTGATCGAGAGGGCGTTTCGGGAGAGCATTCGCCTCAAGGAGGAGGTGCTGGCCGGCCAGGCAACCACCGTTGCGCAGATGGCCGCGCTCCTGAGCGTGTGTCTGGAGGGTGGGGGGAAGGTGCTCTTTTGTGGGAATGGGGGCAGCGCGGCCGATGCCCAGCACCTGGCCGCCGAACTGGTCAACCGCTTCCTGCGGGAGCGGCCGGCCCTGCCGGCCCTGGCCCTGACGACCGATACCTCCGTCCTCACCGCCACGGCCAACGATCGCGCCTTTGCAGAGGTCTTTGGCCGGCAGGTGGAGGCGTTGGGCCGGCCGGGGGATATTCTCTTTCTCCTCAGCACCAGTGGCCGCTCGCCCAACCTGGTCTACGCCGCCCAGGTCGCCCACGAACGGGGGCTGACGGTGCTGGCCCTCCTGGGCGGCGATGGCGGCGATTGCCGGGCCCACTGCGACCTGGCCCTGGTGGTCCCCTCGCCAAGCCCTCCCCGCGTGCAGGAGGTGCACATCCTCATCGGCCATGTGCTCTGCGCGGCGGTGGAGGAGGCCCTTTTTCCCGGAGCCACTCCAGAATAGTTCCTGCCTCCTCAGGGCTGGCAAGTCGCTCCGTTGGGGACACACCGGGCCCTTTTTCAAGGGGGGAACTGCTCAGCCGCACACCCATGTTCACCGCCGAGACGCCGGGGAGGCAGAGGGTTCCTGTTTCCACAGAGGACAAGGGGATTCTCTGCGGTCCCCAAAGTATCCCTCTGCGTGCTCTGCAACTCGGCGGTGGGCAGCACCTCAGGGGGAACCAAACTTGAAACAGCCCTGCTGCCTCCTGCCCCTGCTTGCTTCCCCTGCCCCGCTATAGTACAATAGCGGCAAAGTTTACCGGGCACCACGGGTTTGCCCAGCCTGGATCTGCGGTGCGCCGGCATGTCGTTTTGTCAGGACCTTTCGTGCCAAGAGTTGCCAGAGGAGGGAACCATGTCCCCACTGGGTCTTGTCATCCTGGCCGCCGGCCAGAGCACGCGGATGCGCTCCCGCCGGAGCAAACTCCTCCACCCCCTGGCCGGCCGGCCGCTGCTCACCTACCCGCTGCACCTGGCCCACGCACTAAACCCGGCCCGTATCGTGGTCGTCCTGGGCTATCAGGCCGAGGAGGTCCGTCCGCTCCTCGATCCCCAGGTCTTGAGCGTCCTCCAGGAGGCCCAACTGGGCACCGGCCATGCCGTCCAGCAGGCGCAACCTCTCCTCCAGGGCTACTGCGATGAGGTCCTGGTCCTCTACGGCGACACCCCCCTGTTGCGCCCGGAGACCGTCACCGCGCTGCGGCAACAGCATCGGCAAAGTGGGGCGACGGTCACCCTGCTCAGCGCGATTCTGCCCGATGCCGGCCGCTATGGGCGGGTCGTGCGCGACCAGGCCGGCCGCGTCCGGGCCGTTGTCGAGTATGCCGACGCCACGCCGGAGGAACGGACCATCCGCGAGATGAACAGCGGCATCTTCCTCTTCCAGGCCGACTGGCTCTGGGAACACCTCCCCCACATCCCCTGCAGCCCCAAGGGGGAGTATTACCTGACGGACCTGATTCGCACCGCCGTGGAGCAAGGCGCTGTCGTCCAGGCCTATCCCGCTCCGGACCCCGATGAGGTCATCGGCATAGACGACCGCCTCGCCCTGGCCCAGGCCGAGGCGGCCCTGCGGCAGCGCATCCTCCGGCGGCTGATGCGCGACGGGGTGACCATCGTGGACCCCGCCAGCACCTATGTGGACGACACCGTGGTGGTGGAACCCGACACCATCCTGTACCCCAACACCCATCTCCATGGCCAGACCCGCATCGGTCAGGAGTGCCAGATCGGCCCGAACAGCATCGTCATAGACAGCACCATCGGCGACCGCTGCCGTGTTCTGGCCTCGGTGGTCGAGCGGGCCGTGCTGGAGGAGGAGGTCGAGATCGGGCCTTTTGGGCATCTGCGCAGGGGGGCCCATCTGGCCCGGGGGGTCCACCTGGGCAACTTTGGCGAGGTCAAGAACGCCTACCTGGGGCCGGGGGTCAAGATGGGGCATTTCAGTTATATTGGCGATGCCGCGATCGGGGCAGAGACGAATATCGGGGCCGGCACGATTACCTGCAACTTTGACATGCACCGGCGCAAGAACCGCACCGTTGTCGGCAGGCGCGTCTTTATCGGCAGCGACACGATGCTGGTGGCTCCGGTCGAGGTGGGGGATGACGCCGTCACGGGGGCCGGGGCGGTGGTCACGCGAGACATACCCGCCGGGGCCATCGCCTACGGGGTGCCGGCCCGGGTGCGGGGGAGGCGGGGCCTGGAGGAGGAGGCAGGGCCGTCCCCAGAAAGGAGAGACCGATGAGCCGCGTCTATGACGTCCTGATCTCGCTGGCCGTGATTATCGTCGTCGCCTGGATCGGCGAGCGATTTCGCGGGCTGGCCGGCATCCTGGCGACGATGCCGCTGACGATTCCCCTGACGATGGGCATCGTCTACCGGAGCAGCGGGCGCGACCTGGGGGCCACGGCCGAGTTTGCCCAGGGGGCCGTCCGCGGGATTGTGGCCACCGGTGTCTTTGTCCTGGCCTCGTGGCTGATCCTGCGCCGGCGTTGGCCCTTCCCATTGGTACTCGTGGGCGGCTATGCTGCCTGGGGGGCCACGCTGCTCCTCTGGAACCTGGCCGGCCGGCTGTTGGGGCGGGGGGGATGAGATGGACCGTCCCCGCCCCATCGAGGACGATTTCGCCGAGGGCCCCCGGCCGGAATGGGTGCGCCTGATTCTGGGGCACGGCGCGATCGAGCACGAACCGGGCCGCATCCGCTTTCTCCTGAACCCCTCGCCGGCCCGTTATATCTCGGACGCCCAGATTCACGACTATTACGGCCGCGGCGGGGAGGGGTTTCCCTGGTACCCGCCGCTGCATATGCTCGTCCGGGCCCGCTTTTCCCACACCGAGATCGTCGGGACGGCCGGATTTGGTTTTTGGAACAACCCCTTTACCCTGCATGGGGAGGTCGTCGCTGCCCCGAACAACGTCTGGTTCTTTTATGCCTCGCCGCCCTCCGACATGCATCTGCTTCCCGAGATACCCGGTTGGGGTTGGAAGGCGGCGGTCCTGGACGGCGGGCGGGTTCCGGGGCCGGCCATGGCCGTCGCCCAACGCCTGCTGCGGTTCCCCTCCCTGGTGCGGCCGCTGGGCCGGCTGGCCCGCACCCGCGTCCGTGCCGCCGAGGCCCTCTTGCCCCATCCGCTCACCGAATGGCGTACCTACGAATTGCGCTGGACCGCACGGGGATGCACCTTCTGGGTGGAGGGCGAGGTCGTCCTGGAGACGACCTGCTCGCCCACTCCGCCGCTGGGGTTTGTCGCCTGGGTGGACAATCAGTACGCCGTTGCCCGGCCCGACGGCGAGATCGCTTTTGGCCGGCTGGAGGTACCCCAACGCCAGTGGCTGGAACTGGAGCGGGTCGAGATTCGCCCGCTCGGTGAGGAATGACATGGGTCCGATCATTCGCTGTCCGGAGTGTGGCACGGAAAACTCGGATTTTGCCCGCTTTATGGGGCTTTCCCGCTGCCGCAAGTGCGGCTACGACCTGGAACTGGTCGAGGTCAGCGAGATGCTCCGCCGGGGGGAACCGCTGCGGGGTCGCTCCAGCCTGTACCGCTACCGGGTGAGCCTGCAGGAGGCTACCTTTCAACCTCAGGGGGTGCTCACCGCCCCGCCGTTGCTCCTGGATGCCGGCCGGCGCGTCCTGCGGGTCCTGGGCAATCCCCAGGCCACCCCCGGCCCGGATATGCTTTGGCAGCGGTTAAAGGGCGTTCAGGAGGAGGTTCCCTTCGACCAGGTCGCCCGGATCGAGGTGACCTACCGGAGCGAACAGGTCCCCCGCCGGGATCATCCTTACCGGCACCACTGGGACGTGGCCCTGGTGCTGGAGGACGGACGGGAGATCCCCCTGGGGCGCATCACTGCCGAGCGCAAGTTCCCCGGCCCGGTGCGTTCGCACCACCACGCCCTGCGCCTGGGGCACGCGCTGCATGAACTGACCGGCCGGCCGCTGGAGTACCAGACGGCCTCTGGGGAGGTGCAGTAGAAAGATGGCCCCTCCGGTCTCGATTGCCTGGTCCGAAACCCGGGGGACGGCCTTTCCAGGCGTCCGGGCGGGCCAGAACGCCCACCCTACAGAGGCCCTAATCTACCACCAAAGGAGGTCTGATGACCCAAACCCACAGCAACAGCCGCTCCCTGCCGCGCAACCTCTGGGCGGTGAGTCTGACCAGTTTCTTTATGGACATCTCCAGCGAGATGGTCATCAACATCCTGCCCCTGTTCCTGAGCAACGTCCTGGGGGTGGGCACGAGCATCATCGGCTTCATCGAGGGGGTGGCCGAGGCCACCGCGAGTTTGCTCAAGGTCTTTTCCGGGTGGCTTTCGGACCGTCTGCGGGCGCGCAAGTGGCCGGCCGTGCTCGGGTATGCCCTCTCGGCCCTGAGCAAGCCGTTCTTCTACATGGCCAACTCCTGGGCCGCCGTGGCCGCCGTACGCTGGGCCGACCGGGTGGGCAAGGGGGTGCGCACCGCCCCGCGGGATGCCCTGGTGGCCGACAGCATCCGCGAGGAGCAGCGCGGGCTGGCCTTTGGCTTCCACCGGGCCGCCGACACCGGCGGCGCGGTCATTGGGTTGCTGGTCGCGCTGGGGGTAGTCTGGTCGGCCCAGGCGACGGCGACGGAATTGGGGCGGCGCACCTTCCAGACGGTGGTGCTGGTCAGCCTGATTCCGGCGGCTCTGGCGGTGCTCTCGCTGGCCTTGGGGGCCAGGGATGTGCCTGTGACCGGAGAGCGGGAGCGGCCGGCGATCACCTTTCGCGGCCTGGGCAAACGGTTCCTCATCTTTATGCTCATCGTGGGCCTCTTTGACCTGGGCAACTCCTCGGATGCCTTTCTCATCCTGCGGGCCCAGGAGCGGGGCTTGAGCGTGGTCGGCATCCTGGCCATGCTGGTCACCTTCAACCTGATCTACGCCCTCGTCTCCACCCCGGCCGGCTTGCTCTCCGACCGGGTGGAGCGACGCTGGGTTGTTGTCGGCGGCTGGCTGGTCTACGCGGCGATCTACCTGGGGTTCGGGCTGGCCCGGGACGGCCGGCAGGTGTGGATGCTGTACGCCCTCTACGGCGTCTATTACGGCCTAGCCTACGGCACGGCCAAGGCCCTGATCGCCGACCTGGTTCCGGCCGAGTTGCGCGGCACCGCCTACGGCACCTACAACGCCGTCCTGGGGTTGCTCGACTTTCCGGCGTCGCTTATCGCCGGCCTGCTGTGGCAGGGGGTCAGCCCGGCGGCCCCCTTTTTCTTCGGGGCCGCGCTGGCCCTGCTGGCGGCGGTGCTGATGCTGGGGTGGCAGATGCCGGGGCGAGGGGCCGTTCAGGGCTCGCCCGGCGGCTCCAGCCGCGAAAAATAGTCCCGCACATACTCCTGCAGGGCCGGGGGGATGTAGGTGCGCTCCAGAGAGCGGGCCGCGGCCTCCCGATAGGCCCGGTAGACGGTGTCGTAGGGCAGGGCCACCCCCTCCTCGCCCGGGTCGGGGGCCGGCAGGGTGGTCCAGGTCTCCCCGGTCGTGTCGGAGGGCTGGCCGGGGATGTAGGCCGGCCGGCCGTCGGGGCCCAGCGGGACGTAGACCTCCTCCTGGGCCGGGCCGGTGGCCTCGTTGGGGCGGTTGGGGTCCTGGTGCCAGCCGCCGCCCGCGCCGGTGCTGCTTTCGCCGCTGCCCTCCCCGCCTGCGCCGGTGCTGCCTTCGCCGCCCCCCTCACCCGATCCGCCCTCTGCCGCTCCTCCCGCGCCCTGGCCGGGGGCCGTGTCCCCGGCTCCCTCGCCATTTCCGGGGGGGGGTGTCTCCGCCAGCCCTTCCTCCAGCGAGGCCAGGGCCTCTTCCAGTGTAGCCTCGGCCTGAGCCCGCCTGGCGATACTCTCCTGGGAGCGTTCCAGGGCCTGGGCCAGGGCCTCGACGGTCTGTTGCACCGCCTGGGGGTCGCTTTCGCTCACTGCCTGGGCCAGGTCCTCCAGGGCGTGGGCCAGTTCGGGGTCGGCGGCAGCCCGGCGGGCCAGTTCCTCCATCCGGGCGGCCAGTTCGGCGATCTCTTGCTCGTTCATCTTGGCCAGTTGTTCCGGGAGGGTCTCCAGGGCGTTCTGGAGGGCGGCCTGGGCCTCCGGGTTGCCCTGGGACAGTTCGGCGGCCAGGTCGCGCAGGGCCTGTTCCACCTGGTCTACCGCCTCTCGTTGGGCGGCCCACTCCTCCGCCTGCCGGCGCAGGGCCTGGCGGGCCCGCTCCAGGTCGGCCACCGCCTCGGCGGGGTCGCCCCGGTTGGCCCGCAGCCGCTCGGCGGCCTCCCTCAGTTGGCGCACCAGCGCCTCCTGTTCCTTCGGGGGAAACCCTTCCAGGGCGGCGATCTCGTCGGCCAGTTCTTCCAGTTCGGCGGCCTGCTCCGCGGCGGCCTGGCGGACGGCGGCCCGCTGTTGGAGCACGGCGTCCTGGGGGTTGGGGAGGAAGAGGAGGAGCAGGACCAGGCTCAGGAGGAGGCCGGCCAGGGCCAGTGCCCGGCGGGGGAGTCGCCAGGGCAGGTCCCGGGCCGGGTCCACGGCGCGGGCGTGGACCCGGGCATCAGCCTGCTGGGCCTGGATGAGCGGGGAGTGGAGGTCTCGTTGGTACAGTTCCAGGGCCGTGGAGAGTCGCTCCTGGAGGGCCAGTTGGCGGTCCAGGGTGCGGGCCGTCTGCATGGGGGTGGGGCGGAGGGAGGGGAGGCGGATGAGGTGGAACCCGGTCCAGAGGAGCAGCGGCAGGCCGGCCCAGAGCCGCCAGTGCGGCAGTGGCCAGAGGCGGGCGGCCAGGAGGAGGAGCAGCACCAGGGCCAGGGCCGGCCCTAGGGTGGTGAGGGCCCCCAGCAGGGCCCGCTGCATCTGCAGGCGGGCCGCCGTCCGCCGCAGAAGGTCGGCCCAGGGAACGGGGCCGGCCGACCCCGCCCTGGGGTCGGCGTTGTCGCCCCTTGTCTCCGTCCGTCGAGGTGGTTGGCCATGGTGGCCCATCGCTGTCCCCTGCGTCCCATGCGGTAGGGGCAGGGCTTGTCCCTGCCCCTACGTTATCATCCCTACGGCGGCGGCCCGAGCAGGGCCAGGAACACCGGAAGCCCCCAGGCCCAGCCCACCGTCAGCAGTCCTGCCGCCGCGATCGTCGCCCAGGTAGGGAGATGAGACCTGCCCCTGCCGGCCCCAGCCCGCCGGTATCGTAACAGAGCCCACGCCCCCAGGTAGAGCAGGCCGGCCCAGAAAGCATACTCCACCGCCGTATAGGCCCGCAGGGGTACCGTTATGGAGGAGGACATGTCCGGGGAGAGCAGGTCGGCGATGGCTGCAACCGGATTGGGCACCAAGAACCAGAGTATCTCATCCCCGCTCGCCCTCCAGGTGACCAGCGTGCCGGCGGTGCCGAACCAGAGCAGCGTTCCTCCCAGCAGGAACGCGCTGATCCCCAGGGCTACCCCCCGGGCCCAGCCGGCCCGGGAAAAGGCCACCGAGCAAAAGAGGCTCATCGCGCTAAAGGCGACGATAAAGAGGACCAGCAGTCCCAGGGCCTGCAGCATCGTCCCGGCGGAGACGCCACCAAAGAGCAGCGACAGGCTGGCCAGCGGAATCGTCGCCAACACCACCAGCCCGACATAGATTCCCACGGAGACCAGTTTGCCCCACAGGATCGTGTGCGTCTTGAGCGGGGTCACCAGGAGCAGGTCCAACGTTTTGCGCTCGGCCTCACCGCTGATCGTCCCTGCCCCCACCGCAGGGACCAACACCGAGACCACCAGCGTTCCTCCAACTGCCAGAACGCCGAAAAAGGTCCGCCCCAGGTCGGCGGATCGAGAGACGTTGAACGACGGAGAGGGACCGTAGCCGTATCCATAGTAGTAGGGACCGGAGTAAAGAGAAATCTCGACCAGATAGATCAGGCCGCAGACCAGGGTAAAGGCCAGCAGGGTCAGGGTGATGATCACAAAGGCCCGGGCGCCCCGCATCCGCGAACGCAACTCCTGCACCAGTACCGGATTGGCCCGCCAGACCATAGAACCGCTCCTTGTATCCGCCTGGGCTCATTTCCAGGAAGAACGTTCTTCAGGACACGATTTCGCCAGTTCGTACCGAGTACCCATTGATGAACCAGCAGAAAAACTTTTGAACGTTCAACCGTATCCAGCCCCAGGTTCGCGTCAGGTCGCAAGAGACCTCTACCTGTCAGGGCTTGCCTGCCACTCCCCTCTATCATAGCATAGATACGGCCCGTCGGCAAGTTTGTCCCCCGGTCTGTTCTGTGTTATAATGGCCGCGTTGTGGGCCACGGAAGCGCCGACAGGAGAACGTAACGATGGAACAGGTCCGCGAAAAGGCGGAAGCGATTCTCGCCAATGTCGAGCGGGTCATTGTGGGCAAGCGCCCCGTGATCGAACTGACCCTGATCGCCCTGCTTGCCCAGGGGCACGTCCTGGTCGAGGACGTCCCCGGCGTGGGCAAGACGATGCTGGCGCGGGCGATCTCCCGGTCGGTCGGGGGGACCTTCAAGCGGGTGCAGTTCACGCCGGACCTGCTGCCCGGTGATGTCACCGGTGTCTCGATTTTTAACCAAAAGACGCGTGAGTTCGAGTTCCGGGCCGGCCCGGTGATGGCCAATATCGTCCTGGCCGACGAGATTAACCGGGCTACCCCCAAGACGCAATCGGCGCTGCTCGAGGCGATGGAGGAGCACCAGGTCACGGTAGATGGGGTGACCCACCCCTTGCCCCGCCCCTTTATCGTCCTGGCCACGCAGAACCCGATCGAGTACGAGGGCACCTTTCCCTTGCCCGAGGCGCAACTGGACCGGTTTCTGATGCGCATCTCCCTGGGCTACCCCTCCCGTTTGGACGAGATCGAAATCCTGAACCGGCAGCGCGTCCGCCACCCGATCGAAACGCTGGGGCAGGTCGTCTCGCTGGAGGACCTGCTGACCATGCAGGGGGCAATCAGGGAAGTGCGCCTGTCGGAGGAGATTCAGGAGTATATCGTTGTCCTGGTGGGTCGGACGCGGGAGCATGGGGAGGTCTATCTGGGGGCCAGCCCGCGGGGTTCCCTGGGTCTTTACCGCACCTGTCAGGCCCGGGCGGCGATTCGGGGGCGCGATTACGTCATCCCGGACGACGTCAAGGCGTTGGTCCTGCCGATTCTGGCCCATCGTCTGATTGTGGACCCCTCGGCGCGCATCCGGGGGGTCACGGCCCGCATGGTGATGGAAGAAACGCTGCGCAATCTACCTGTGCCCGGGGCCAGGCCTGTCTGAGGGGTGGAGGTGTGTTTGGAATTGGCCTGAAAGATCCTTGTGCTTCCTCTGACCGGCTCCGAATTGGGTACCCCAAAATCTCTACCGGGCGATTTCCTGTGCTCTCTACCCTTCAGTTTTTCCCGTTCTCCAGAAGATAGGCAAATGGTAACTGCTCAGCCGCACACCAATCTTCACCGCCAAGACGCGAAGGAGGCAGCGGTTTCGTGTTTCCACAGAGGACGATAGGGCTCTCTGCGGCCCCGAGAGTATCCCTCTGCGTGCTCTGCGACTCTGCGGTGAGCAGTTGCCTCTTGTGATCAATCCCAGAACCGCGAATCGTCCCCCGCTATGTGACCTATAACGGGCATTGTGCTCACTGCCGGCGGCGGGTACGCTCGCGCCACCCGGAGGGACGCGGCGCCGCCGTGCCCTTTCGGAGGCCACCGGTGCGGCCGGGGTGGTGGTGGGGCCACGGGCCAAAGCGTTGGCTGCCGATATGAACCACCGGTTGGGCGTTTCTTATGGCAAGGTCTGTTCCTTGTTGGAGGAGACCTTCAATCTGCGGGGAACTTTCCCCGGTACATTTGTCCCTTCCCATAAGGGGAGAATGTCCCTCTTTCTATGCAGATAATCCTTTAAAATGTGTGTCACAGGTTAATTGTGAAAAATGGAGCAAGATGCGCAGAAACGGTATCAAGTGTTGTGACAAGATGCACGAGGAGGAAACCGAATGGACCAAAAACGAACAATCCTGGCCGGGGCTGTCGTCGTGGGCCTGCTCCTGCTCGGCCTGCTCCTGGCCGGGTGCGGGCCGACGGCAACGCCGGCTCCCTGTCCCACGGCAGCCCCCTGTCCAGAGTGCCCGGAGGCACCGGAGTGCCCCGAATGCCCCGAATGCCCTGAGGGGGTGGAGGTCCCCTTTGAGGAGGCCTGGGCCGGCTCCGGCCACGCCGACGCCGAGGCCGAGGCCTTCCACCACTGGGATGAGGACGGCGAGGTTGACGCAGCCTGCGCCAAGTGCCACAGCACCGACGGCTACCTGGACTTTTTGGGGTTGGACGGGACCGCCGCCGGCACGGTGGACAACAACGCCCCGATCGGCTCGGTGGTCACCTGCGTGGCCTGCCACAACGAGGCCACCGTGGTGATGGACAGCGTGGTCATGCCCTCCGGGATCGAGATTACCGGCCTGGGGGATGAGTCCCGCTGTATGCAATGCCACCAGGGTCGCGAGTCCACCGTCAGCGTCAATGCTCGCATCGAGGAGGCCGGCGTCGCCGACGAGGACACCGTCAGCGAGAACCTCTCTTTTACCAACATCCACTACTACGCCGCGGCGGCGACCAAGTACGGCACGATGGCCAAGGGGGGCTACGAGTACACGGGCAAGAGTTACGATGCCAACTTTGCCCACGTGGCCAACTTGGAGACCTGCATTGACTGTCACGACTCCCACACCCTCGAGGTCCGCGTGGAGGCGTGCAAGGAATGCCACACCGATGTGAACACCGTGGAGGACCTGCGGGCCGTCCGCATGGCCGGCTCGCTGGTGGACTATGACGGGGATGGCGACATCTCTGAGGGGATCGCCTCCGAACTCGCCGGCCTGCAGGAGATGCTCTACACGGCGATCCAGGCCTACGCCGCCGAGGTGGCCGGCTCGGCGATCGTCTATGACTCCCACGCCTATCCCTACTTTTTCATTGACCTCAACGGAAACGGTGAGCCCGACGCGGACGAGGCCAACTTTGGCAACCGCTACGTCTCCTGGACGCCGCGCCTGCTCAAGGCGGCCTACAACTACCAGGTCTCGGCCAAGGACCCGGGGGCCTATGCCCACGGCGGCAAGTATATCATCGAACTGCTCTACGACTCGATCGAGGACCTCAACAGCGCCATCTCCACGCCGGTGGACCTGAGCGCAGCCCACCGCACTGACGCCGGCCACTTTGCCGGCTCGAACGAGGCCTTCCGCCACTGGGACGAGGATGGCGAGGTCAACGCCTCCTGTGCCCGCTGCCACTCGGCCGGCGGCCTGCCCACCTTCCTCAAGGAGGGGGTCAACGTCTCCGAACCGCTGTCCAACGGCCTCCAGTGCGCCACCTGTCACAACGACCTGGTCGCCTTTACCCGCTACGAGGTCGGGCCGGTGCCCTTCCCCAGCGGAGCCACCCTGGATAGCGGCAATGCCGACAGCAACCTCTGCCTGAACTGCCACCAGGGGCGCGAGTCGAAGGCCAGCGTGGACCGGGCGATCCGGGATCTGGACGACGACACCGTTTCCGAGGGCCTACGCTTTATCAACATCCACTACTTTGCCGCCGGCGCGACCCTCTTTGGCACCGAGGCCAAGGGGATCTATGAGTACGACGGCAACGAGTACCTGGGCCGCTTTGCCCATGTGGCCGGCTTGGACAACTGCATCTCCTGCCACGACGTCCACGGTCTGACGGTGAAGGAGGATGTCTGCGCCACCTGCCATGCCGGGATCGAGGACGCCCACGACATCCGCATGGCCACCGATGACTTTGACGGGGACGGTGATACCGCCGAGGGCATTTATGGCGAACTGGAGACCTACCGCGAGGTGCTCTACGCCGCCATTCAGGCCTACGCCGCCGATGTCGTCGGGACGCCGATCGTCTACGACTCCCACGCCTATCCCTACTTTTTCACCGACACCAACGGCAACGGCGAGCCCGACCCCGACGAGGCGAACTATGGCAACCGCTACGCCACCTGGACGCCTCGCCTGCTCCGCGCCGCCTACAACTACCAGTACGTCACCAAGGACCCGGGGGCCTTTGCCCACAACGGCAAGTACGTCATCCAGGTCCTCTATGATACCCTGGTAGACATGGGTGCGGCGGTAGATGTAGACATGGCCGGGCTGGTCCGGCCATAAGACAGAGGCCGTTCTGCGCATCGGCACAGGGCGGGCCGGCCCGAAGGGCCGGCCCGCCCCGTTCTCTACCCTTTCCTCAAAACGACCCGTCCATCTCGGCCATCCACAACCACTGTGTCCCCCTCGCGGAACTCC
>FWPU01006566.1_pt1 | contig 14182 bp, 11 predicted proteins | sample 2228361 | NCBI WGS metagenome assembly FWPU01 (sample SAMEA103939777, study PRJEB20133) | metagenome
GTCCAAGATGCTTGATGAACTCACTCACATATTACACATGAACAGGCAGTATCTTGCCACACTATTTTGATCTAATACGACCCACCTTCTTTGTTATTTAAAGATCGTATGTGAAATTCTCCTTTCTAAGAAAAAATGGGATATCACTTGCAATGAAGGTGAATCCTTTAAAGAGATCCCATCTAAAGCTAAGGGGATAAGAAGCTCTCTATCTTAAGGCTTCTTCTCCTCTTTTATCTCTTCCTTTATTGTCTTATCCTCAGGATAACTTATGAACTGGAAGATGTCGACCTTTGCTGTCCACTGACTCACGACATAAATAAGGTCATTCTCATCTATGTGAATTGCTGCTGGGAGGTCAAATAATCCCCTTTCCCATCCCCTTGCACCCCATGTGAGGAGGAGTGTTCCATCATTATCGAATATAGTGACTCCATGAAACATCGCATCTGTCACATATATATGTCCATACTTACTTATACTAATCCCCTTTGGCCTTGCAAACTGCCCAAGTCTTGTTCCAACACCACCCATCTTCCTCAGGAACCTACCCTCAGGAGAGAGAACCTGGACACGGAAGTTCATTGAGTCAACGACATATATATTTCCATCTCTGTCTATATCTATCTGGGTCGGAAAATTGAATTCACCATCCCCTGTGCCTCTTCTTCCTATATTCTCTATAAAATAACCCTCTGTATTGAATACACTTATACAGTGATTCTTCGTGTTCGTGACATAGACCCTGTTTCTTATAGAATCAACAGCGACTCCACCTGGATCAAGGAGCTCACCTTTCTGTCCCATCGCAATGAGAGGTGTTCCATCTTTTCTGAATACAATAACCCTGTCAAGAACACTATCTGCTACATAGAGGAGTCCTGTCTTAGGCTCAAAGAACATCCCGAGGGGTCTCAGGAGTTTTATTGGACCCCTGTCACCAATAAATGAGAGTCTATTGTTTTTCTTATCGAATACAAAGATCCTTCCTACATCAGATACATAGACCCTTCCCTCATCATCTGTAGTGACACCATATGGTTTCATCAATGATGCCTCATACGCAACACCAAATATGGCTTCAGCAAGGCCTCTTTTAGGTGAGACATCTCTCTCTGACTTTAGTGAGTCATGATACTTTATCCTCGGTCTTTCTGGTGGAAGGGGCCATATAAGTTTAAATGGATCCCATATATCCTTTGGCTGAGATGCACAGCTATATAGAGATAATACTATTAAAAGCATTATGAAGAGTCTTCTCATTAACATATATTCCTCCTTTACATCTTGTGGCAGTGTATGCATATGCCCATGGCTGACATCGCCTCATACCTGAAGAGTCTCATATAGTCTGAAGAATGGGGATTATGGCAACTTCCACAATAAAAGACCTTTCCAGGTCTCACAGGATCCTGAAGGGGCTTTCTGCCTTTCTTTGTTAGACCAACAGGATGTCCGGTACTAGAAAAACCTGCTACTGCATGGGGTCTCTTTCTTAAATCACCATGGCATTCGAGACATACCTCTACAGGTCTTGCCTTTAGTAAAGAGACCTCTTCTGAGATATGGGGTTTATGACAACTCATACACATGCCACCCATCACAGGCATATGGACATTCTTTTTTCCTGAGAATATATTCTTATCGTGGCAGTTATAACAGAGGTCAGGCAGACCTGACTGTAGGAGTCTTTCACTATCTGACTGGTGGGGTGTATGACACATCGTGCACATACCCATACCTACTGGTGCATGGATAAATTTACCTGTAAATTTATTCTTATCATGGCAGTTATAACAGAGGTCAGGTGGTTCTGACTGGAGGAGCTTTCCTGTAGTAGTTGAATGGGGACTGTGGCACATTGTACACATGCCACCCATCACAGGCATATGGACATTCTTTTTTCCTGAGAATATATTCTTATCGTGGCAGTTATAACAGAGGTCAGGTACAGGAGATTTGAGTATCTTTTCGTTCTTTGAGGAATGGGGATTGTGGCATGATGTGCATCCCATCATGAGTGCTGGATGAAGGGTCTTCATAGTGAACTTTGACTTGTCATGGCACTGATAACAGAGTTCTGGCTCAGTAGATGATAATCCCCTCGGAATCTGATCTTTCTTTTTATGTGGAATCTCTGTGGCATCTATTCCTGTGTGGCATGAAGGGCATCCCATATGGAGGGCAGGATGCACAACCTTTTCATTCATAAACTGACCGTGGCACATGAGACAATCCACATCCTGAGAATCCCCTCTAACCTTAAAAAACAGGATTAAGGATATTATGATGGGTATGATTAAAACCAATCTTCTCATAATGACCTCCTTAATATTAAAAAATATATTGAACAAAGGTCAATAAAGGTTTTTGATTTTTGGTGTATCGCTCTGATTTCCTATTGAATTATTTTCTATCTCATGTGTCAGTCTTCTGATATCGATCGTTCCATCGGGTTTAATGAGGGTCATTGCCTGAAAGATAGATACATCTGATGACGCCACTGTTATGAGTTCAGGAACAATATATACCTTATCATTCACAAATCTTGTGAGGTTCACATAAAGATCTTCAACACACCTTCCAAGATACGCACCACCGATGAGAACAGATTTGGGATCTATAGCATTAAAGAACCTGAGTAACCTACTCATTGTCTTCTCACTAAGGGTTCCCCTATTCGGCTTATCTGAATATAGATATAAAACAGATAGTGACTCATTTGTGACCTCATTTATGTATCTCATGTACTCATCACTGGTCTTCCTGAATTTATATCCCTTGTATCTCTTATAGTTACCTGGTAGAATAAGTATAACGAGCTTCTTTGTAGTTGATGAGTACTCAAGGAAGTCCCTCATATTTTTCTCTTGTGCCTTTATGAGTGAGACCTTAGGAGAAAACGAAGGACTATTAATAAATAATTCTACCTGATTCTCTTCAGGAATCTCATCAAGGTAATAACTATCCCTGCCAAAGAAGACATAATATGCTGGATGGACTATGATATAAAGATTCCCATTGTGAAGATACTTTTTATAATCTCCATAATCCTCCTCAGGTATATCCATGAGGTTCTTTATCATGAAACTGCTATAAGACCTCTTCAACCATGCATCAGATTTTTCTACTGCATGGTTTCTCTCCTCTATATCTCTTATTACAAAGTGAGAAGAGAGTGATTTTTCTGTATTATAGGGAATTTGTAACTCTGTATTTATCCTCATGGCGCAGTTAGAGGATAAAAGTAATATTATTATAAGAAACAGATACCTATTCATTCTGTCTGAGATATATCTCAAGTTGTTCTATCTCCTCCTCAATCGCTTCTTCTGGCGCAACCTCTTCAAAGACAGCCTCGTCACCATATTTAAGATATAATTTAAATTCCTCTATAGCCTCCCTCACCATATCCTTTCTGAGGTATGTCCTTCCGAGATTGTAGTGTGCCTTTGCGAATTGTGGGTCGAGTTCCACAGCTCTTTTATATGCAAGGTATGCCTCATCTATCCTTCCGAGATGGGTAAGGGCATTGCCGAGGTTGTAGTAATAACCTGCCCTATCAGGTATGAGTTCAATAGCCTTTCTGTATTCATCTATCGCATAGGAATAAAAGTGCATCTCCTTGTAACAGTAACCGAGATTATTGTGTGCTTGTGCAAAGAGGGGATTTATCTCTACTGCCTTTCTGTAATGCCTGATTGCCAGAAGATATTCCTCAAGAGATTCATATATCACGCCTTTATAATACCATGGAAAAAAGTAACTACTATTACGAGATATCGCCATGTCGAGATATTCAAGCGCCATCTTTTTATCTTTACCCATCATAATCATGCCCGCAATTGTGTATGAAACCTCATCATCAAGGAGTTTTTCAGGAATCTTTACATTCTTTATTTTACCATCTTTTAAATCAATCAATATTATAAAGAGTTTCTTCAGGTTATCCCTACCATTCCATCTCTCTATCACACTTCTTGCCTCCTTGTATCTTCTGGTATTAAGATACGATAAAGCGAGTCTCATTTGCCTTTTATCAGTCATCTCATCTCGACTCATGGAATTATAGGCATCAATAGCCCTCTCAAAATCTCCTTTAAGATAATAAAGGTCTCCATCATTCTTACCATCTGCGAGAGAGATGGTAAAAAAGATAATTAGAGATACCACTATTATAAACATCTTTATATATTTTAAACAATTTAGCACATTTTTTCGAAATAAATTAACCCAAAATCTTATCCAAAAGAAAATAGAGCATCTTAAGAAATTAACATTCAAAGATAAAGAAAATCAGGATCTCTCCTTAAGGTATTTAAATATCTGTATCCTTCTGTTTATCTGGTCAACCACATATATATCATCATATTCATCTATCCATATGGAAGATGGAAGGAGGAATTCTCCAGGACCTCTGCCAGGGGTACCCACAGCAAGAAGGATATTTCCATCGTAGTCGAATATCTGAAAATTAGCAAAGGCAGAATCAAGGACATATATATGTCCGTCTGAATCGAGGGCAACTCCCTTGGGTCTTGTGAAATTTCCTGGTGATGTGCCCACTGAACCAATTGACTTCAAAAAGTTTCCATCCTTGTCGAGTATCTGCAATCTGAAATTACCTGAATCAACGACATATATCCTGCCCTCTTTATCTATGGTTATTCCGTATGGGGTGTGAAACTCTACTCTACCTCTTCCAGGTCTTCCATATGTGGTTATTAGTCTTCCATCGTATCCATAGACAAAGATCATATGTCTTTTTGCATCACTCACAAGGATTCTTTTATTAATTCTATCTATGGCAATACCCGCTGGTGTGTCGAGTTCTTTAAATCCAAACTCCATTAATGCATTTCCTTCCAGATCATAGACATATACCCTCTTTCTGAATGTATCTCCAACATATACTTTTCCATCACCAACTGTTATACATGATGGAAGTCTTAACTCTGTTGTACCTATGATTCTGAATTCTCCATTCCTGAAATCAAAAAAGAATATACCACCTATCTCTGTCACATACATCTTCTTATCACTGACTGCCACACCAAATGGCTTTATGAATTTTGTATCTGGCTCCACTCCGAATATGAATCTTTTTAGTCTTCCTGAAATGAGCCTGGCATCGAGACTTCCTATAACAATATCAACGAGTTTTATTCTCGGTCTTTCAGGGGGCAAAGGCCAGTACATCTCTGGAACCTTCTCTTGAGGAGGAGAGGCACAGGATATAAAGAAGATAATAACCAAGAGTAAAGAAAGTAACTTAATCAGCTGCATTAAGTATCTCGACCTCTCTAAGTAATCTACTCACCTCTATGGAATCAGGTGCGAGCTCATATGCCTTTCTTATGTAATGAAGAGTGTTTTTAATGTCACCCATGCGTCTATATGAGAGGGCTATCCTGTAGTAAAGCCATGCGTTTTGCCTGTAATTGAGTGCCTCGATATATCTCTTTCCTGCGGTATCATAATCACCTGAAAGAAAATAGGCATTACCTGAGAGGATAAGGGACCTATAAGAACGATTACTCGCATCGATATTCTTATCCGCAATCCTCTTTACCTTCTCTATTATCTCCATATTACTCTCATTCCAGTCATAAAGGTTTCTGTCAGGATTTACATAGATATTACTATATTCCTCTATAATACTTTTGAATTCATGTATGTCCCTGAGATAGAGGAGTGACTGATCATCCCAGTATACCAATCTCCAGTTTATGGAATGAAATAACCTGTCAGCAAGGGAACCACTATCCTCCCTGCTATAGGGTAGGAGGATGATGTTTATATTGTATTTCGTGAGGATATCCTGCCATCCTGGTTTTACATGGAGGACATGATAGAATTCATCATAAAATCTTTTATGAAAGAATCTACCATCTATAAATGGTCTGAGGTCTGGATAGGTATTCCATATAATAAAACCACCCCATGGATGGTGGTTGAATACATTACCCGTGATACCATTCTTCTTCATGAATATAAGGGCATTCTCAGGATAAGGATAGTTATTATACTTCTTAAAGAACAAAGGAGATGTTAAGATGGATATGAGAAGGTATATAACATAGATTAATAAAGAGACCTTCAGTGGATTCATGATCCTCGAGAATCTCTCCTTGTAGTGATAGAAGAAAACCTCAATACCCTTGGCAACTATTACAGAAGAGAGGAATACAAAGTGCGGAATACCTCTATTTGCGGTCCATGCAACAATAGAAAATACAAGGCTCAATATTAGCCAAGAGGGATCTAAAGCCCTTCTGTAAAATACTACAGTAAAAAGAAAGAGGACAAAATAGATATAGAAAAAGATATATCTTTTACCAAGAGGCATAAGGATTTCTTCGACACCTGCAAACTGCTCATACATAACAATGAATGGATGGATAACTGTCCTGTATGTGAATGGATTAATCAAAGATGCAAAAAGTATGAGAATGAATATAATGTAAAGATTTTTTAACCTCCTCTTCTCGATACCCTTATTCATAATGTATTTGTATGTCTCTACTATTATAAAGACCCCAGGAATAACGAGACCCCAGAGGGACTCTGCATGGATATTTACCCATGGGATCATTAATAAAGGCATGAACCATGCATACCTTGTATCACCTCTCTGGTATCTCATTAAACTCCATATGTAATAGAGCATGAATATAAATGTAAGATGTTGGGGTCTCAGGGCAAATCTGTGGCCCGATGAGAGTGCGCCGAGAAAAAGGACGATAGAGATCGCAAATCTATCATCCAGATTTAATTTAAGTATTTTATAAAGGAAGTAAAATGCACCAATGATGAGTAGAACCTGAAAGAAAAGGAGACTCCACTCACCACCAATAAGATATATACCATATATTATCCCCTGAAAAAGCCACTCATGATTGAGATACGGAAAATCATGCCATGTAGAGTTAAAGAGATGGATCTTAAGGATACTTCCTGTCTTGAATAGATACTCACCACACTCAAGGTGTCCCCAGAGGTCAGTATCTGACATCCTCCTTAGAGACATCACTGTAATGAGTATAAATATAGCTATAATCAGTATCCTATTGAATACCTTTGAGAACCCTTCTTGCCTCATCATCCCTTCCGATCTTTATTAATGCTATGGCATAATTCTTCCTCGCAGGATAAAATCCTGGATCTATCCTCAATGCCTCCTTATAGTCATCTATTGCCCTCTCAAAATCTCCAAGTCCTGCATAAATAACACCACGGGTATTCAGATATTCAGGCTTTTTCATAAATTCAAGAACATAATCTATATCCTTCAGAGCCTCTTTATATCTTCCTATCTTAACATAAGTATTACTCCTTGCATAATACGCTTCGAGATAAAATCTATTAATGTATATCGCCCTTGAATAATCATCAATGGCAGACTGATAATCACCCTTGAGTCTCAAAGCATCACCCCTGTTTTTATAGCCTATATAAACACCTGGCAATCTCTCAAGGATATGATTCCATAAAGAGATACCATCCTGCCAGATATGGATCTGATTGTATGTCTTAATAAGAGATATCAATGAAAAAAGGACAATAATAGATACAAAGCCCCTCTTAAGGATGGGTTTCTTTTCCATGAAGAGCCATAAAAGACCAAGTGGAATCAAGAAAGCGAGTGAAGGAAGATACATATATCTATCAGCCATATACTGAACTCCTACCTGGAGAATACCAAGGACAGGTGCAAGGGAGATAAGATAATAAACAAATAGAGTGATAAGAATCTTATACTTTCTGAGAAATATTAAAAAAACAACGATAATCATTAAAGAGATCAGGGAGATGAGATACTCAAACTTTAAGATAGAGACATTCCATGGTTCTGGATATAGATAAAGAGGTGTTAGATCGAATGGAAAGAATATATTAAGGGCATAATCCACAAGGGCCTTAGATATAACGAGTAATCTTGTATAAATAGGTATCAGGTTGTATCCTGTTATCGCACCTTCTTGAGCCATTATAGTCAATATCCCGCTTAGAAGGGAAAAAAGAAAAAATGGTATCTTCTCAAAGAATATAAATATACCATTCTTTGTACCTCTGAACCTTCTAAGAGGATACCAATCCATAAGAAGCAAAACGAGTGGAAGCGTAACAGCCATTGGTTTACTGAGTATGGAAAATAAAAATGAGATAAAGGATAAGATATACCACCTGTTCGATAAAGCAAAGGAAATGTTACCACCGTGGCTTCTGTAATACAATATATAAAAGATAACTGAAAGAAGATAAAAGAATGAATAAAGGAGATCCTTTCTTTCAGATATCCATGCGACTGATTCCACATGGATTGGGTGTATTCCAAAAATAATAGATATAATGGCTGAGGCAATGATTATATCTTTATCCTTTAGATTGTGAGTCTTTATATTTAAGATTAAGTAAGAAAGAATAAACACAAGAAAGGTATTAACTGAATGAAGTATATTATTTGTAAGGTGAAAACCATGAGGATTAAGTCCATATATTGCATGGTCAATCGAAAGGGAGATCCATGTTAAGGGATGCCAGTTCGAGGCATGGAATGTGGTGAATGCCCAGACAAAGAATCTGAAATTGAGGCTCCTTATATGATCATTCAGGAATACATAGTAATCATCATCCCATGTAACAAAATCATTTGTTAAGGCAGGAATATAAAGGACAAAGGTGAGAAATGAGATAGATATCCCTAAAAGATAAATGAGCTTCTTCTTTCTGGTATAATAATCCATGTTACATAATTATAAAATAACTGTTGTTCTACCTGCCTACAATGCAGAGAAGACCATCGAGAGGACATATTCAGAGATCCCACACGATATAGTAGATGACATCATACTCGTTGATGATGGAAGCCACGACTCAACAGTAAAGATCGCAAAGAGACTCGGAATACATACAGTGATACATCCAGTAAATATGGGTTATGGTGCTAATCAGAAGACATGTTATAAAGAGGCATTACTGAGAGGGGCTGATATAGTAGTAATGCTCCACCCTGATTATCAGTATTCACCAAAATTGGTGACTGCAATGGCATCTATGATTGCATCGGGCCATTATGATGTTGTGCTCGGCTCAAGAATCCTTGGTGGAGGAGCATTGAAAGGTGGTATGCCACTCTATAAATATATAGCAAACAGGTTTCTCACATTCATACAGAATCTCTTTCTTAAGGTAAAACTCTCTGAGTACCACACTGGTTACAGGGCATTCAAAAGAGAGGTTCTCGAGACCTTGCCACTCGAGGAGAATTCTGATGACTTTTTATTCGACAATGAGATTCTCACACAGGTAGTATACTTTGGATATAGGATAGGAGAAATAAGTTGCCCAACAAGGTACTTTAAAGAGGCATCTTCAATAAATTTCATAAGGAGTGTAAGATATGGATTCGGAGTCCTTTGGACAGTCGCAAGATTTATCCTCCAGAAAACAGGTATAATGAGTTTCAAAATATTCAGGAAAGATGGTAAAAGGCTGTGACAAGAGAGCGGGTGAAACCTTTCCATACCTACGAAGTGGCATTGTATAGAATGGACTGGCAGAGAATAAAAAAAGATAAAAATCTACATTATAAAGCACTCTTAATTCTGCTCTTCTGTTTTTTATATCTCCCATTTCTTGACAAGGCGTTTCACATCGACGATGTAGCATTTATAAATCTCTCTAAGATGATAGGATGGAATCCATTAAACGCAAAACCAGAAGATTATCCTTATATGGGTATAATGCAAGAAGATACCCTACCCTATGAAGCAACACATCCTCTCTTGATACCTTATGTTATTAAGATCCTTGATAACATTGCTGGTGAAAAGGAGATATTCTTCCATTCCTTCTTTTTAATCTTTCCTGCTCTTACAATCTATGGACTTACAAAACTCAATAATGCCCTGTTCTCGAATAATAAAGATTTATCCCTCATAATATTCTTTATCTCGACCCCTGCTTTTCTTGTCAATTCCCATAATGTCATGACTGATGTACCAACAATTGCCTTTCTACTTACAGGTATGGCATTTTTTTTCAAGGCTATTGAATATAATTCCATTAAATTCTCATTTTTAGGCGGAGTATTTTTTACTGCAGGGATATTTTCATCATACCATATTGGATTCTTTATAATCCCCATTCTCTTTTATGTCTTTAAACTCAGACGCCTGAACCTGAGACTAATAACAGGATTGTTAATTCCGATTCTGACATTATTGATATGGCTATTACTCATTTACTATATTTATGAAATCTTCCCTTTTTTCAAAAGCAAAATATCTTATGGTGTGAGTATAAAGGATGAAATCCTTAGAGGTTTACAGATAGAAAATCTCACCGCTAAATTAATTAATATACCAGCAATCATCGGTATGTCAACAATTTTTTTACTCCTCTATTACCACATATCAAAAGAAACCTTAAAAAGATTTATCTTAAAGATATCGATCTACACACTCTTCTCTCTTCCTTTATTCTTAAAAATAACCTCACTGTCATCTTTGAAGGCAGCGTGGCTCTCACTTCTCTTTTCAGTTGGCATATTATCCATTATAGATGCAATCAAGATCATCTTAAAAGATGTGAATCATGAAGACAAAATAAAAAAGGCTTTTCTTCTCATCTGGATTTTGGCAGTCATGATCTACAACATCCTTATCTTTCCGTTCAGTTGTGCAAGGTATCTCCTCCCATTAATTCCTCCAATCTACCTAATCTACCTGAGTGATATCAAAAGAGTGTATAATGAAAAAAGAAACCTTTACAATAAGGTGACACTTTTTCTTTCAATCATTTTTGGATTCATCTGTGCATATTCAGATTATAAATATGCAGACACATACAGAGAGTTTTCAGAAGAGGTTAAAGACTTCAGAATGAATATCGAGAAAACCATTACAGTCTGGTATATAGGTGAATGGGGTATGAGGTATTATCTCGACAGAGTAGGTGCAAGATATCTCTTGAGATATTCCATTGAACCCAAAAAGGGTGACTTTGTAATAGTACCTGAGATGCCAAATTTCTGGAGTCCTGAACTCATCATTCCAAGGTTAAGGCTCTATGCAACGAGGGAATTCAAGTGGGGATTTCCTGTGAGATTATTCAATAGAAGGAGTTCTGCAGGCTTTTATGCACACCACTGGGGGCTTTTACCATTTGCCATAAGCACCGAACCCCTTGAGTTTTTCAGGATATATGAGGTTTACTATTAATTATTGGAAAATGGCTGCACATAGAAAGGTAGCCTGTTTTTGAAAGATGAGAAAATTGGACTGATATTATACTACCACAACCTTTATAAGATCGTTGAGTTTGTCGACTTTTTTTCGCATCTCTTCTATATCTTTATATTTAAGAAATACTATTCCGAACTTCTGTGTGAGAATATCAGAGACAACCTGTCCTGGTTGCCACCACATCATCGATTCAATTATGTTATCTCTTATATCCTCATCAATAATGATCTCTTTTAAGATTCCGTGTTTTGCTGGCATTATGCAATGCCTTGTGGTAGGTTCAATCTTATCAGGCTGAGAGATATCAGATATATCTATTCCACAACTTGATTTAATAATGTAAGTTGAATAATCAACACCTGTTGCCAGTTCTACAAAACGGACATATAAGTCTCCTGGAGGCCTTCTACAGACCTCAAGAATATAGGGCTCAGAATCCTTCAGAACGAACTGGATATGGAATATCCCATCCTTCAGTCTTAACTCTCTCGAGATTTTATTGACATCAGCAATAATTTTATCGATAGTGACCTGTGGTACATCTCCTGGTGCCGAGGCACCTGAGACCAGATATCTGTTAAGATAGTAATGTTCATTATCATAAAAATAGAATCTAACCTTTTTATCAACAATAATGGTACTCATACCGTGAAATGTCCCATCAATAAATTCTTCCACTACGATTCTTTTTGCCCTCGATACCTCAAAAGATTTTTTAATTGCATCAATAGCAGAATTAAAATCATCAACCCTCTCTACGCCCTTACCTCCTGTAAGATCAACGGGCTTTATAATTACAGGATAATCAATCTCCCTTAAATATTCCACAGCATCATCAGGATTTATGAAACCCTTTGCCATTGGAGAAGAAATCCCGTTTTCTAAACAGAATTCTCTGAAGAGGTCCTTATGATGTAATGTCTCTATTACCAAGAGACTATCATGTCCGGGCAGACTTAACTCTTCTGCCACATATGCGCAGGAGATGGCAGAAAAATCATTACATGATGGACAGAGATAATCTATATTCTTTTTTAAGACTATCTCCTTGATAGCAAACCTATCTGAATAGTCTGCTGGCACATACTCATCTGAATATTTATGTCCCAGATCTGATGGTCTGTTTCCTGTAGTTATGACATAAAAACCGAGTCTCTTTGCAGCCAATATCATTGGAATATCTCCATGACCACCACCTGCAATGAGTAATCTCTTTTGTCTCATAAGGCTAAACCTTTACCCATCTCTTCTCTATAGCAGATTCGGTTATTGCCTAAAGGAATCTCAAGCCTTCTCTTACTATATAAGCATTGGCCACATACTCACCATATACATCTCCTTGAAAACTGCTCTTATATAGTGAAAGGCTCATGTATATATCAGCATAAAGATTAGCAAATGCCTCAATAAATCCTGCAGGATGTCCTGATTTAAAACGATTGTACCTCAATTGAGTGGCAATCTCACTATCCACACATGCTCTCTCGAGAAGCATGATATGTCCTTTGTTGTCAGCAATATAGAGATATTCAGGCTCCATCTGGTACCACTCTATTGAACCTTCCCTGCCAAAGATTCTTATCCTCAATCCATTTCTATTACCAAGGGCAGATTTGCTGTACCAGAAGATACAGTCGATATTATTTGTATATCTTGCTATACACATTACATTATCGATAATCTCTTTAAAATGTCCGTATGTATTTGTCTTCGCCACGACTTCTAATGGTCTGGAGCCCGTTAAAAACCATATAAGGTGATGAAGATGAACTCCAAGGTCAAGTGAGATTGTCAGTATCTTACTATCTTTCAACCTCCATTTTTGAGGAATTATAGGTTTTCCTTCGCTGTCAACCCTTAAAAAACCTTCCTGTGGCATCTCAGCAACTATCTGGATTATTTCACCAATAAGTCCCTTTTTTATTAAATTCTTTGCTTCCCTTACTGCTGGATATCCTGTGTAGTTATAGATTACAGCCAAGAATCCTCCTCTTCTCTCAAGAATATCTATAATCTCATCTGTTTCTTCCAATTTATTCGTAAGTGGTTTCTCACAGACTACAGGATAACCATAAGTGAGGGCCTCCTTCACTATATCTCCATGAGCATCAGAAGGTGTAAGAACTACCACTGCATCAATCCTGCCTTTTTCATTCTGAAAAAGTTCAGAGTAATGATTGTATAACCTTCCGTTCTCAGGTAACCACAGATGAAATGTACTTTTATTAATCTCCCTATCCCTGCTGAAACAACCTGCCACAAGTCTAAAGTAATTATCCATCTGAGAGGCAATCCTGTGTGTATTGCCTACCGCAGAGTTTATCCCCCCTCCGACAAATGCTATCTCAAAAACACTTCTATCCTTATCTGAATCAGTCATTGAATGTCTTTGTATCCACTATATAAAGAGGCCTTTCCTTAACTTCATCAAAGATCTCACCAATGTACAGGCCAACAATACCTATGCATACCATTACAATTCCTCCTAAAAAATAAATAGAGACTATAAGACTTGTCCATCCACTCACAGCCGAAGAGACAAGTAGATATCTGAGAAGAAAAAAAATGGCAATTAAGAATGATAGTAGAGCAATAATTAAACCTGCATTTATCATGAAGATCAAAGGAGCCTTTGAGCTGAACAAGATCGAACTGATCGCAAGTCTCAGAAGTTTTTTTAGGTTATAAGAAGATTTTCCTGAATATCTTTTCCTGTGCTTAACATCTATTACATATTTATTAAAACCGACTAGATGAACGAGTAAACCAAAGGATCTGTTTCGTTCTGGTAAGGAAAGGATAGCATCCACTACCTTCCTTGAATAGATGCCAAAATTGGCAATATGGGGTTGAATCTTCTGGTCTGCAAATAGATTATATATTTTATAAAAAAGATTCGATATGAGTCTCTTCAGAAATTTATCCTCTCTGTC
>FWPU01008711.1_pt1 | contig 14182 bp, 15 predicted proteins | sample 2228361 | NCBI WGS metagenome assembly FWPU01 (sample SAMEA103939777, study PRJEB20133) | metagenome
TTCTGTCTCTCTAGCAGTGGTCGGCTCACGTGCGCGGCCTGTCGCGCCGCCGTGCACCTGCTGGTTGGGACTTCTGTTTCTCCCGGGCATACGCAGCCTCTGCCCGCCTGCCCGAGACGGCCTGACCAATGGCATCCCAACGGCGAAGAGTCCATTTTATCCCCTTGTCCGAAAAAAGGGGGCCTTTTCTCTTTTGAGGCGGGAGCGTCTTGGGGTAGGATAGATCCCAGAAACGAGCCAAGGCCGTGGCAGGGGATCTTTTCGGATACCGTGCCGGGTAAGGGGGGACGAAAATGGCTGAACCAACTCTTCTGGACCGCACGTTCCATGCCATCATGGAACACATGATCGAGAAGGGGCAGGCGCCTCATTACACGGAACTCGCAGCCGCGCTCGGGGTCACGCCGGCCGAGGGCCGCCGGGCCCTCCACAAGCTCTTTTCGACGCGCGGGTTTCCGGGCTGGCTTTACCCCAAGACCGACCTCATCGTGTCCTTCGCCCCTTTCAACAACCTCCCAACCCAGTTCCGCCTCACCATCGACGGCCAGCAGAAATGGTTCGGCCAGTGAGCGTTCGAATCGCTGGCGGTCTGCTGGCTCTTTCCGGGAAAGACGGTTCGAATCGATTCCGTGTGCCTCGACTGCGGGGAGCCGATCCGGGTCGACGTGAAAGACGGCAGGATCGAGGTCGAGGATCCGCCCGGTCTGATCGGATACGTGCGGGTGCCGATCGGCCAGTGGATGTTCAACATCCCCTATTCCTGAAGCACGATGCTTTTCTTCCGGTCGGAAGAACATCTTCGCCGATGGGAAGGGTACGACGAGAAGCGCAAAGGCGGAGTCATTGCCCTGGGTTCCCTCATGCGGCTGTTCTCCGGATCCTACTTCCGGAACCGCAGGAACCCGGACTACTTCTCCCACATGAGCGAGTACCTGGCCGAAATGATCTCGACACTGGAAACTCTCGAGGGCGCCGGTTCGCACTGGCGGATGGGGCGCCTGGAGAAACTCGGCTTCACCCTGGCCATGAAACTGGGGCTGATCTGAGGTGAGCAAGCCAGCCTGTGGCTGAGTCCAGCGGACAAGGGCGGTTGAATGGAAAGCGCCGCCGGGCCTCCTTCAGGGAGGGCGTGTCATCGCGAGCACGCAGGCGGCCAGGTCCGGGATCCAGGAATCAAAAGCAGACATTTCAGGCCCCCGGGGCACAGATTCGATGGGAAGGGCGCTGAGGGCCCGGGCGACTCTGCCCTCAGTGTGCCCACTTGCAGGCGAGAGAATTTCAGGTTGTCCGTAAAATGAAAGACTGACCCCGGGGGTGCTCTTTCCCGGGGGGCTCTGCCCGAGGCAGGCCTTGCGCCGGGCACTCTCGGCGTGTCGGCAGGAGGCCTGCAGCAGGCGTGTGACATCTTCTGATCCATCCCGAGAGCCCAGGCCGCTTCTGCCTCACACGCGCCCCGGCTCTCTTCGTTCCCTTCCGCATGCCTTTTTCATCCAACCAAAGGGGGGTATGTTCTACCCGGCAAGGCTCTCCATTGGGCAAAGGGAACATGGGCCGCGGGCGAGACCGCCGCAAGCGAGACGTAGAGCCTTTTCGATTGTCCCGGCGCGAGTTTCTCGGGGCCGCCGGCGCGGCCGGAGCCGGAGCCCTCCTTTCCGTTTCAGGGCTTTCGTGCTCGTCGGCGGGCTCCCCCAGGCCGAACCGGGCCCTGGTCATCGGCAGCGGTTTCGGGGGAGCCGTAACCGCCCTGCGGCTCGTGCAGCGCGGGGTCGAGGTGACGCTTCTGGAGAAAGGGAGGCGCTGGCCTATCACGCCGGAGGGCGACACGTTTTCCCCTTACTTTCCCCCTGACGGCCGTTCGACCTGGCTGCGGAACCTGACGGTGGTGCCGATCGGCCCGCCCCTGCCCATCGACAGGTATGTCGGCGTACTGGAGGGCCATTTCTATCCCGGGATGCGGGTCCTGACGGGCGCCTGCTACGGCGGCGGGTCGGTCGTTTACGGCGGTCTTCTGGTCAAGCCTCCCGAACATCTCTTCCGGCAGGTCTTTCCTCAGGAGATCGATTACGGGGAGATGGAAACCTACTACCGGCGCGTCGCCCGCATGCTGGAGATCGGAACCGTACCGGATGATATCTATCGGACCGAGTTTTTCACCCACTATCGCGTCGTGGAGGAGCAGAACGACCGGGCCGGGTTGACCACGGCGAGGATCGAGTCGGCTTCGGACTGGCAGATCGTCCGGGCGGAGATCGACGGATCGATCCGGCCGGCCGTCATTCACGGGGAGGCCATCTACGGCGTCAACAGCGGCGCCAAGAGATCCCTGGACATGAATTATCTTGCGCAGGCCGAGGCAACCGGACTGCTCAAGGTCCATACGCTTCACCGGGTCACCGACATCGGCACGGACGGGCGCGGCCGGTACCTTGTGTGGGCCGAGCAGATCGATGAAGCGGGCCGGGTTCTGAGCGCGCACAGCTTCTCCTCCGATCGGCTCTTCCTCGCTGCCGGTTCCATCGGCACCAGCAACCTTCTCGTCAAGGCGAAGGCCAAGGGTTTGCTGCCTCTGCTGAACGAGGAGATCGGCCGGGGCTGGGGAAACAACGGCAACGTGGAGGTGTTGCGGGTCAACGTCGGCGCCCGTACCGGAAGGTGGCAGGGTGGTCCGCCGGCCACGGCCATCGAGGATTACGACAACCCGGTGGCTCCCCTGTTCGTCGAGCATCCCCAGTTCCCGATCGGCCTCGAGTGCGGATGCCTCCTCTACTTCGGGATCGGGCTTCATTTCATGCGGGGGCATTTCACCTACGACCCGCGGGCGGACAGGGCGGTCCTTTCCTGGCCGGCCTCGGGCAACGGGCAGCAGATGGTCAACCAGGCCCTGCTTGCCACCATGGACAGGCTCAATCAGGCGAACGGCGGGGAGCTGAGCCCCCTGGTGGGAGGCCGGAAGCGGTACATGGACGACGCCGCCTATCACCCCCTGGGCGGCGCGGTCATCGGAGAGGCATGCGACGCGTACGGCCGGGTGAAGAACTATCCGGGCCTCTACGTGAACGACAGCGCGCTCGTGCCCGGCTCCGCGGCGTGCGCCAATCCGGCTTTCACGGTCGCGGCCCTGGCGGAGCGGAACATCGCGCGCATCCTGGCGGAGGATTTTTAGCCTCCCCATCCTCCCGTTCTGCGGTGGAGGGCTTTTGCCGCGTGGCGGCAAGGAAAGGCAAAACCCGTCTACCATGCCTTTTCCACCGGGATTCCGGCATGGGGGTAATGCTTCCGGAGCGATTCCCGAAAGAGTTTCTTGCGGAATCTCACTTGTCCCTCGGAACAAGGCTTTTCCAAGATGACCGAGGAGCCCACGTTGCGAAGCGACGGCAAGCCGCTGGTTTGAAACCTTGGAGATCACCTGGCAGACTGTGGCCGCGACCGCCCGTTCCCGGTCACGGAAAAAGCTTAAGCAAGGACGGCAGATCTTTGCATGCGTCTGTATGAGGGTCACGACACGATATCGCCCAGGGGACGCTGAGGTAAAGGAACGTTTCTCGAGCGAGTCGGGAAAAGGCCGGACCGCACCCGAACCCTGAGCCGTCGAATCTTCGGAAAAGAGGGCGAGCCGGACAATGTCCAGCGACCCGTACCGGCAGCTGCAGGAATTCCTCGACCGGTTCCCGTTGGGGTTCCCCCGGACCGCGTCGGGAATCGAGATGGAGATTCTGAAAAGGCTCTTTACGGAGGAAGAAGCGAAGATCGCGGTGCTTCTGACCCCGTTGCCGGAGGAGGCTTCTCAGATCGCCGAGCGCACAGGCCGGGACGAGAAGGAAATCGAGGGCCGGCTGGATGCGATGGCCCGAAAGGGTCTGGTCTTCCGAATCCGGCGGGAGGGCAAGGCCCTTTACAGAGCCGCACCGTTCATGATCGGCCTGTACGAGTATTCGGTGAACAAAATGGACAAGGAACTCGCCGCTCTGTTCCAGGCCTACTACGAAACCGCCTATCTCGAAGAACTGGGGGCGAGCGACGTCCCGGGGTTCAAGGTGCTTCCCGTAGACGAGAACCTCGAGACGGACACGGTGCTCATGCCGTTCCACAGGCTCAAGGAAAGCATCCGGTCGGCCCGGAAGATCGCGGTCGCCGACTGCGTGTGCCGCAAGGAGGCGCGCCTCGCCGGCCACGGCTGCTCCCATCCGATCGAAACGTGCCTGAGTTTCGGAGCCGCGGCTGAATACTACATCGAGAACGGAATGGGGCGCGAAATCGCGGCCGACGAGGCCGTGCGGATCGTCGAGGAAGCCGACAAGGCCGGCCTGGTTCATGCGGGCGCAAACGCCAGGCACCTGTCGAACATCTGCAACTGCTGTCCCTGCTGCTGCGCCTCCCTGAAGGGGATCACCCAGAAGGGGCACGACAAGCACAAATACCTCAATGCCCTTTTCGAAGCGGTCGTGAACGCCCGGGCTTGCGCTGCCTGCGGTCTGTGCGCGGAGCGCTGTCCGGTCGGAGCGGTCCAGGTGGGGGAGGTTGCCGAGGTCGACCGGCAGAAGTGCCTCGGCTGCGGTCTGTGCGCGACCGAATGCCCGGGCCGCGCGATTTCGCTCCGCTTGAGAAAAGACGGGGAAGCCCCTTATGAAAGTGCGCTGGATCTGGGAGCTGCGATCCTGGAAGGCAAGCGCAGGCGCATGAGAGGACCGGGAAGGTAAAGGGAAGACGCGTCGGCCATGAAGACGACGGCGCGCATTGCCTGTCTGCATCAGGGACAGAGCAGGGCGGTTGAATGGAAAGGGCCGCCGGGCCTTCAGGCGGGGTCTTTCATCGCGAGCACGTAGGCGGCCAGGGCCTGGATCTCCTCGGGGCTCAGCTTGGAGCCGAAGGCGGGCATCTTGGAGCGGCCCCGGCTGATCACCTGTGCCACTTCTTCAAGAGAGGTGGATTTCTTCCAAGCCTCGTCCGGAAAGGCAGCCGAGTTTTTCGCGATTCCCTTGGGATGGCCGTCCTCGCCGTGGCAGGCGGCGCAGCGGGCTTTGTACAAGGCGGCTGCGCTTCCCTCGTCCGAGAAGCCTGCCTGGAGGGCGAAAAGAACCGAGAACAAAAGAACCAGAAAGACCAGTCCGGCTGACTTCACTTCGACCCTCTCCTATCCCCGGATCCGGGATTCGATCTCCTGGAGCTTCTCCTCCCATTCGGGCAGGAGGTTCCTCGCGGCAAGCACGTCCCGGTCCGTAAACCCGGGCGCCTTTTTCGCCGCCTCGACCTCGGCGCGGAACTCCTCGATCTGCCTCTTGAGGTCGGCCTTGCACGCCGAGGCAAGCTCCCGGATGTAGTGGATGAGCACCTGGTGCTTGAGGTTCTCCCGGTACCGGTTCATCTCTTCCTTGAGGAGGTTCTTGGCCTCTTTCTTGAGGACCCGCACGGTCTTGTCCCGCCATCGGAGGCGGACCTCGGCCTTGACAAGATCCTCGTTCTCCGGCGGTTTCTTGAAGACCCGCTCCGAGACCCAGGAACGGGCCTTGCGCAGGGAGAGCATCCAGCCCTGCCGGGCCGCGACCAGGGTTCTCTGTCCGAGGCCCAGCCGCACCTCCATGGAGAAAAGGCCGATCTTGGGACCCGCCAGGTGCTCCCGCACGTCTACGGCCCGGGCCTTCGCCGCGGCCTTGGGCGTCCCGGCGAGGGCGGGCTCCCCGGCCCGGGCGGGCAGGGCAGGCGCTGCCTTGCCCCGGGTGACGGGCTGGTGGCTCTGCCTCAGCTTGAGGTAGTTGTTGCTCAGCACGACCTGGTACATGTCCACGACCGTGCCGAAGTCCTCTTGAATCCTGCGCACCACCTCCTGGACCTGGCGGGCGATCTCGGTGTTCACGTTCTGAACGAGAAACCCGTGCAGGGCGTGGTTGAACTCCTCGGCGATGGCCACGATCATGCTCCTCACGTCCATGGGCTTTCCGGCCGAAGCCGAGGCCACCGGGTCCCACTGGCTCGAGAAATCGTCAACGAACTGTTTGAGCGCCTTGCCGATTTCGCTGAAGGACGGGTCGAGGAACCCGTCGAGCTGGTTGCGCACCAGCTTCTCGGCTTTCATGGCCGCGCCCTCGACGTGGGCCTCCATGTTCGCAAGCAGATTGCCCGCCTCCACGGAGCAGACCTGCAAGGTCGCCTGGTCGAGTTCGTAAGGGTTGGCCGCGATCCGGATGCAGTGCCGCAGGCGGCCCAGGAGATTGATCAGGGCCCTCTGCGTGGAGGAGCGCTGGAAGCGGCCGGCCGCGGGCGCGATCTCGTCGCGCCAGAAGGTCTGGAGGTCCTGCCACCTGGACTTGAGCGCGGCCAGAAGCTGGCCGTCCCGCTTCCAGGCCGCCAGACGCTCCATCTCCCGTTGGGACAAGAGCTCTCTGGCGGCCAGATCGTCGAAAAGCTCCATGAGGGCGCTGGCCGCGTAAAGCCTGGGCGGTCCCAGCCGGGTCGAGATCCACTTCTCGACCGCGCTCTGGACCCGCTCGAGGTCCTTGAGGTCTGCGTGGGCATCCACGTCTGTGTTCAGGACGAAGACCACGTGTTCGGCCAGGCCGAGGCTTTTCACGACATCGAGGAGCTTCTCGTCCGCCTGCCGGAGACCCATGACCGAACTGATCATGTAGATCACCCAGTCGGCGCCGAGGAGGTATTCCTGCACGTGCCCGAGGTGGGAGGGGTTCAGGGAGTCGCTTCCCTGACAGTCGGCAATCTCGGCCGGCGGCAGGCTCTTGGGGAACGGGTATTCCACGAGCACGTCGTCGACATAGGCGGCGGTCTCGTCCGAGCAGACGATCTCGCGGTGCTGAAGGAACCATTCTCTCTCGAGCACCGAGGTCGTGCCCTCCTCCTGCATGTGGCCCTGGACCCGCGGGTATCCGTTCAGCATGGACCTCAAGCGCGCCAGGTGCTCGAGGGCGTGGCCCGGGAGCCCGTTCGGAGCGGGCCCGATCGCGGCCAGGAGCCTTCCGGCGGCGTCCCGGTGGCCGGCATCCCTCAGGTCGAACTCGGCGGGCGGTTCCTCCAGGCCCGTCATGCCGGCCAGCAGGGAGGCCGCGAATCCGGCCTCCCGGTTGGCCCGCTGCCAGCCCTTCCAGGTCACGGTGGCCCTCGGCACGTCGGACGGGACCACCCGCGTTATGGCCGAGGTGAGCGTTCCGGCGCCCCGGCGCAGGATGTCGCTGCGCAGCATGGCGTTTACGAACGTGCTCTTTCCGGACTTGATGGATCCGATCACAGCCACCCGGGAAGGCGGAAACTCCTGGCTGGTCTTCTGCCGGACGGCTTCCAGGGCCCTGGGCCAGCCTTCCCAGAGGGTCTTGAGAACGGGCACGCGCTCTTCTGCGTCGCGGCAGAAGGTCTGGATGGCTTCCTGGGCGGCGGCGAAATTTCGAAGCGAAACTCCAGGATGATCGGGCGGCATGGACGGGCTGACCTCCAGGCAATCTCGGTTGAAAGACAACGATGGGGACCGGACACGGGACGGGCCGCCTCCGGGCGCGCGGCACGCTTGGGCGGAAAGGAGCGCGGATTCTGCCTGAGAATCGCGATCTCGAACGGAAAGCCAGTATAGGCCACGGGGCGTGAGCGGTCAAGGCGTGCGGTCAAGAGCGTGCCGCCGAGAGGCGGCCGCCCAAGAGCCGCGCGCCGGCGAACCTCTGACGCGGGCGCTCGGCTTCAGGCATCGTTTTCCCTTTTGGACGCAAGGAACGCGGCTGGCGAAAACGTCTGGACGATCCGGGCGCCGCGCTGAACCTGCTCTCGATCGAGGGTGACCAGTTCAGCCGCGAACAACGCCGCGGTAGCCGAAAAGACCGCATCGGCTCCGCGCAGTCCGTGTCGGGATCCCAAGGCGGCAGACTGGCGAGCGAGGCCTTCGTCCAAAGCCACCAGGAGCACATTGGGTAGTTGCCCGATGGCCAGCGCGTATTGCCGTGCCAGGCCGGGTGCGCTCCCGCTTCGTCTCAGGGCGGACGCCACTTCGACCATCACCAGGGTCGGCAGGAACAATCGGGGTCGTTCGGTGCGGACCCAGGCGAGGAAGGCGGTGCTCTCGGGGTTCCCAGGTTCTCGCGGCCGCGCAGCGCTCACGAAAACACTGGAGTCGATCGTCAAGAGCCGCATCTCAGCGTCTCATGGCTTTCAGTTCGTCCATGGCGGACTGGATTCTTCTTCCTTTCTCCCTGGACAGCCGGCATACGAGTTCTTGCCAGGTGTCCCACGCGCTGTCGGCATGTGGCCGTTCGTGCAAGCGGTCCCCTGCGTCCGCAGGTACAAGGAGGGCGCACACCCTTCCGTGCTTTGTTACCGCATAGGCGACGCGCCGCCTCTGGACGTCCTCCACGATGGCTGACGCCTTGGCTTTCAAGTCGCGAATGCCGATGTGGGGCCTGCCTTGCGAGGCCTTGGCGCGAGAAGTTCTGGCGGTTCGGGACGCGGGCGCAGTTTGCATTTGTGGGCACCTCCAAAAATCATGTGGCCACACTATGTCGCCCGGTGTCAAGGCGTTTTTTCTGCACGCCCCGTGAGCGCGGCCCTCTCCTGCGCCGCTAGGGCAGGACCGCGATGCACTCGATCTCCACGCGCGCTCCGAAGGCCAGCCCATTGACCCCCAGGGCGCTCCGCGCCGGCAAGTGCTTGGGGAAATAGGTGACATATACGCGGTTCATCTCGGCCCATTCGGCCATATCTGCCAGCATAACCGTCGCCTTGACGACGTGATCCATCGACGATCCGCACTGCTCCAGAATGGTCCGGATGTTCTCCAGAACTTGCCGCGTCTCGGCGGCAATGCCGCCCGGCGCAATTCTGCCCGTGCCGTCGATGCCGATTTGTCCGGAAACGTAAAGCATCCTGCCCACCCGCACAGCCGCTGAAAAGGGCAGGCCCTTCATCTCTTTCGAAGTGTAGTATTCCACATCGGGGGAGTGTTCTGTTTTCACGACGCACCTCCTGAATGGTGAGTTGAACCTTTGGAAGCCCTTGACCGGGGAAACGGGAATGGCGCCAGACCTTTTTGTCAGCCTTTGTCTCCGCCGCGGGCCGGGAGGAGGCCGCCCGAGAAGCCGCGGGTTTCAATGCCCTTGTGCAGAACGAGCCGCCGTCCGGCCCGGACGCCGGCGCGGAGCACGGCCGGGTCGCTCATGCCGCCACGGCGCCGGACCGAGACGAGCCTCGGATACCTGCAGGCGATGTGCTCTTCAAGCTGGGGATCCCGAAGGAGAACGAGAGAGGCGCTCCGGGGTCCACGGGCGGATCCGCGCGATTCTACCTGTTTTTCCAGTCGGGAACGGAAGCCTTTGACGATGCCGATGGCGAAGTCGCTCTTGCGGAACCGGTCGAGCCGCCGGTCCCGGTTGTATTCGGCCCACTCCCGGTCGATGAAGCGGCGGACGAAATCGCACACGTAGCCGGCCAGTCGAACGTTCTGGACCGTGCCCGAGATCTCCAGGGCCCTGCCCATCCTGGCTTTTTCCAGAACAAAGGCCCTCGGCCACACGCAACGGACGAAATAGAAATCCTGGAGCAGCCCGGCGAGATGGTAGTGCTCGATCGGGTGGCGAAGCCTGGGCTCAAGGGCAAAGAGGCTCACATACTCGCGCGGCGCCCGGGCCTCCAGGAGATCGAGATTGTACTTGAGGACCATCTCGTGGGCCTTGGCCATGGCGGCCTCGGCCTCGTGGCGGTTCGGGCTGCCGGCCAGGGCCAAAAGCTTCCTCGCCCGCTCGATCCTGCGGTCTCCCCAGGGGCGGCTTTCGGGCTGGCACACCTGGTCGAGGGGCCTCAACTCGGCCGAGGCGCGGGGATCGGCGCCCAGGAGCCGGCAGGCCTCCCGGAACGCAGGGCCGTGGGGAGGCTCCTGCCTGCCGCGCAGGACTTCCTCGGCCAACTGGTGGGCCGTCTCGTGGCGCAGGACCTCTCGGACCGAATCCCAGGAGTGCCGAAAGACGAGGTCCAGGCTGAGCGCGATCTCGCGCCGGGCGCCGTCCCAGGTGCCGAGCCTGCTTTTCAGGTTCTTGAGCGTGAACATGGGAGGCCGCATCGCATCTCTCAGGCCGGCGGGCAGGACCCAGAGGGCCGCCTCCCATTCCAGGGCAAGCCCCCTGAGGACTCTTCTTTCCAGCTCCGCCTGTTCCAATCCGAACCTCCTCGGCGATCGCCTCGCGGGGCGGGCGAGGCCGGCCTTCTGCAACTGGGAAAGCAATCCTTTGGCACATCCACGGCCGGTTTTCAAGGCAGACGGACCGCCAAGAAGCAGACGGACCGCCGGAACGGGTGCGACCGTTCGGGCAATCGGCGCCGGGCCGGGCATCCCGTTTTCTTTGCCGCTGAGAACCTCGATGTGGTAAGGTGGCACAGGAGCAGGCCGGCCGTGCCGGCGATCCCTGAAGTCCCCGCTTCAGGAAGAGCCCTTCGACACCCCACAGGAAGGATCGGATCATGCCAGCGGCGCTCGTGGCTCTTGTCTTCCTTTTGGCCTTGGGCTTCGGATCCTTTCCGGCCGGGGCCGCTGACTCCGACAGGGCAAGCAGAGAGGCCGCTGCAGCCAAGACCGCCGCAGCCAGCGAGTCGGAGCAGCAAAAGATACTCCGTTTCAAGAGATTCAGTTGCGTGGACCGGCAGGGGATCGGCATCGAGGCATTCAGCATGCTGATCCCTTCGGACTGGCAGTTCGCGGGCGGGATCCGGTGGGTTCTCGACAATCCGTCCATGCCGGCCACGGCCGCCTTCACCGTGCGCAGTCCGCGCGGGTTCGACGTCTTCGAGGTGTTTCCCAACCAGGCCTTCTACTGGACCGACAACCAGATGATGCTGGCCACGATTCCGGCCGGCGGGCGCTATTTCGGGAACGAGGTCAGGCCGCCCATGGGGGTCTTGGAGGCTCTCAAGCAGATTGTCGTGCCGAGATTCCGGGGCAAGGCCGCGGGGCTCAGGATCGCGGACGAACAGCTTCTCCCCGAGCTGGCCAAAGCCCTTGGGGCCGGGGCTCCGCAGCCCGGCGTTTCGACATCGGCCTCGGCGGCCAAGCTCAGGCTCGAGTATACCGAGGGCGGCCGCAGGATGGAGGAAGAGATCTACGGTGTGGTCGAGACGCTCACCTTTCAGACCCGCTCCATGACAGGCGTCCATTCAAACACCATGTGGTACGCCGACTATCTGTTCTCATTCCGGTCCGAACAGGGAAAGCTCGAGTCGCAGGCCAAGCTTTTTCAGACCATGGCCTCTTCTTTTCGTCTCAACCCCCAGTGGTTCAGCAAGTACAACCAGCTTGTCGAGCTTCTGATCCAGCGCCAGATCCAGCACATTCAGAACATCGGCCAGTTGAGCCGCATGATCAGCCAGACCCACGACGAGATCAGCCGCGAGATGCTGGATTCCTACAACAAGAGACAGGCCGTCTATGACAGGCTCTCGGACGACTTCAGCCGCCACATCCGAGGCGTGGAAGAGTATCACGATCCGCTGCAGGGCAGATCCGTGGAGCTTCCGGCGGGCTATACGAACGTCTGGGCCAACGGCAACGGGGAATACATCCTCACCGAAGATCCGAACTTCAATCCGGCCGTGGGTTCGAATCTTCACTGGGAAAGGATCGAGCCCACCGGGTCTACTCCTCCACGACCCAGTCGGTGACAAACCGTTCGGTCCGGCAAGGGCTGCCGGGTGCGCAGCCCCCGGGCTCCTCGGGCTCGTCGGGACGGCCGCTCCGCTCTCGATTGTCTCTCTCGCCGTTGTCGACTTCGGGAGGCATGGGAACCCATTCGACCGATACGTGCCTCGGGCCCAAGAACCTCCCGATGCCCGGCTTCCATGGTCCATGCGCCATGTTCCGAGGCCCCCCGCCTGTGCTGTACGCAGAACATGGTTCTCCGGGATCAAGCCCACGCGGAAGCGGAGCAAGGGCCGTGCCACCCGGGCTGCAGCCTTCCCGAGGCGGCCGGAATCCTTGGGAACTGCAAAGGGATTTCATCCAGGCCGCAGGCGCTCCGGTTCTCGGGGCCCGGTGCTTTCGGATGTCGGGTTTCTTTTCACGGTGCAAAGGGCTCCGCCAACGGTCTCTCCACATCCCATGGAGCCCCCATGTCCGAGCCCGGGCCCTGCTCCCGCTTTCCCTGCGAGCCTGGTCGTCGTTGACTGGATAAGTTGGTTCGCCCCGGGCCTCTGGGGTAGAATTCGTTCGCGGAGTTGCGGATCGCGGGTTTTCGAACAGGGGTTGGATCATGCGCTTCAGGAAGTGTGGCTCCCGATGGGTCGTCCGCCTCGACAGGGGCGAGGAACTCGTGGGAACGCTCGGCCGCTTTTGTTCCGAGCACGGGATCGGTGCGGCTTCCGTGAGCGGAATCGGCGCCGCGGACCGCCTGGTGCTGGGATACTTCGAAACAGCGACGAAGAAGTACCACACCTTCGAGCGCCAGGGGGACCACGAGATCACGGCCGTGACCGGCAACGTGACCACCCTGGGAGGACAGGTGTATCTGCACCTGCACGCCACGGTCTCGGACACGGAGTGCAGGGCCTTTGGAGGGCACCTGAGTGCGGCCCGGATCAGCGGCACCTGCGAGGTGGTGCTGGATCCGCTGGAGGCCGCAATCGAGCGGAGATTCGATCCCGAGGTGGGCCTCAACCTGCTCGATCTCTGATCGGGCGCGGACGTTCTTTGCGGCGGCGGCCATGCTCACGAACACCTTCTGTCATATCCCCGGCATCGGGCAGCGGAAAGAAGAAAGACTCTGGGCTTCGGGGTTCCGGCACTGGGACGATTGTCTCGGGCCCGGGGGACTGTCGGCCCTGTACCCTCGGGCATCCCGGCACGTGGTCGAATGGCTCCATGCGTCCAGGGAGCGTCTCCAGCGGGGAGACCCCTCGTTCTTCGCCTCCGCGCTGCCTGCCCATCTGCACTGGCGCTTGTTCCCCGAGTTCCGGGACGATGTGGCGTATCTGGACATCGAAACCACGGGTCTGGGCGGCGCCGGCGATTTCGTCACGTCCATCGCTCTGTACGACGGCCGAGCCATCTCCTGGTTCGTGCACGGGCAGAATCTCCACGATTTCCCCGAGGCGGTCAGCCGGTACAAGGTCCTGGTGACCTACAACGGCAAGTGCTTCGACCTGCCCTTTCTGCAGCGGTTCTTTCGCATGCCCTTCGGCCAGACCCACATCGATCTTCGCTACGTGCTGGGAAGCCTGGGGTACAAGGGCGGGCTCAAGGGGTGCGAGCGCCAACTGGGGCTCGATCGGGGGGATCTGGAAGGGGTCGACGGATACTTCGCCGTGCTTCTGTGGGAAGAGTACGAGCGGCACGACAGCCAGGAGGCCCTGCAGACTCTGCTTGCCTACAACATCCAGGACACGGTGAACCTGGAAACCCTCATGGTGAAAGCCTACAACCTGAAGCTTCGAGAGACCCCGTTCGCGGCCACCCATGAACTGCCCCTGCCCCGGGTGCCGGATTTGCCCTTTGAGCCGGACAGGGACACCATCGAAAGGATCCGGTCGAAAATCGCGGGAGAGGCCGGCTCTCGGGAGCACCGCATCGAGCTCAGGCTGGAAGAGGTGTTTTCATCCCTCCAGAACGTCTGGAAAAGGAAGCTCGCAGGAAGGCAGGACTGAGACGACTGCCCTCACCAGCGGTCCCGGCTCTGGGAGCTGAAGATTCCCTGGTACGAAGCCTCCCCCACGGTCTTCTGGAAAATGAACTGGCAGACCGGCGTGCCCGGGTAGAGCTCCAGGGGGTTGGGGCCGAAATTGCTCATCTCGAGCACCTGGTGGTTGTCGATCCCGGGCTGCATGAAGCTCGCTGAGATGTGGACCAGAAGACCGATCCGGGCGAACCGGCTTCTGCCTTCGAGCCAGCCGCAGAGGTTTGCGCCCAGGGTGATCCTCTCGAGCGTAATGGCCAGAACGGTCTCGCCGGGCATGAGGAGAAGAAACCCGCCGTCGGGCACGTCCACTCTGGTGCTGAGGTCCCGGTAGTCCGATTCCGGCGAGACCCGCACATTGCTCCTGAGGCTCTTGAAAATCCGGAAGCTCGATCCCAGGTGGAGATCCACCGAAGCTGGCCCCACGGACTGCGGATCGAACGGGTCGATCCGGATGTTTCCCGCCTCGATCTCCCTGAGGATTTCCTCCCGAGTGAGAATGCACATAAAGACACCTCCGCCGGAGCTCTGAAGAGACTGCGTTC
>FWPU01010195.1_pt1 | contig 14175 bp, 13 predicted proteins | sample 2228361 | NCBI WGS metagenome assembly FWPU01 (sample SAMEA103939777, study PRJEB20133) | metagenome
GTCTACAAACCCTTCCCACATCACTTTGGCTGACGCGCTCCGGTCATAATCCTCCACGATGAAGAAGCCATTTCCAGTTTCCTTGACCACCACGTCGTGAAGAACAACTTCTTTTCCATCATAGTAGGCCGAGTTCGCGAGGAGCTGGGCGACGAGGGGGCCGCGCGTTAGAATGTTTTGAAGAAAAAGAACGCTGTATGCAATTAAGAGAATGAAGGCAGTTGCGGAAAGTGCGGCGATTGTTGCTCGGTTCAAAGCACTACCTCTTTCCAGGTTCTGCATTTTTTCGCAATTTCCTCCATTGTCGCGAACTCAGCGCCCCTGCCCTTCACTTCCTTCAGCACGCGCTCGACGAGATGCGGCTTGTAGATTCCTTCGAAGAAGTCGTGGCAGTAAAAAACCGACAACGCGCCGCGCTTCTCCCGTTCCACGACCATTCCAGCGATTTTCTTCACCACGGCGTCGTCGGAAAGTCCCTGGCCCGAAAACCATTCAATCAACGGGTCGGTGTTGTGCGCCCGCAGGGTGACGGGGACTTGTACGTGCTTGAACCGCTTTCCGCCCACTACGGGATGGAAGGCCCCTCCGTCCTGAACATCTCCTGCGCACAAAAAACCGTGTTTGTCGAGGCACTCGAGCACGCGCAAATTGGTTTTGAAAGCCGGACCAGCAAAAGACCTTGGTTTCTTCCTGAACAGCCGCCGGTATTTTGCAATCATCATCTTGAACTGCTCATCAACATCGAGCTTGTCCAAGCACCTCGTCCACGCGCGGTGCTTCCAGCCGTGCGGGCCGAGCGTGTGCCCCTCCGCTAGGATTTTTTCAAGAATGCCGGCATTTTCGGTTACAAAATCCTTTGGAAAAAACAGCGTGCGCAGCACTTCTGTTTTCGGCAGCGTGATGTCGTCCCATGAGGGCTCGGGCCCGCCCCGGTACCTGAGGACATCGATTATGCTTGATTCCCCGCCCATTACTGTGAAGAAAGAGGCGCGCACGTCCGTTCTCCTGAGTACTTCCAAAAGGTTGGGTACTCCCTTCCTCAGCCCCATTCTCCCGTCAATGTCAATCCGCATGCAGAACATGCCCAACCACTTCCGCAATCCTTTTCCCAGCCTTGCCGTCGCCGAACGGGTTCCTTGCCTTTCGGGCCCTGTGCCAGAATGGCCCGTGTCCAAGGGCATCGTTAATGTAGTGAAGCGCCTGCTGCACACTGCTTCCAACCCTCACCGCAACGCCGGCCTCCTCGGCCTCGATTCTCTCATTCGCCCTGCGCCAGAGCACGGTCGGGATTTTCAGGACCGTCGCCTCCTCGGTCTGGCCTCCGCCGTCGGTGAAGACGCAGTCCGCGTTCGAGAAAACCTTGAGGAAGTCGTGGTACGGCAGGTTGTCGTATAGAGTAATGTTTGGTGATGCCCTTAGTTTTGCTGTAAGGCCGAAGGCATTAAACTGTCGGCGCGCATTCTCCAGAAAAACAAAAACCACCGGCCTCTTCACCCTGTTCAGCACTTCAACGAATCCCTTGCACCTGTCGCGGCGCCTAATGTTCTCCTGGCGGTGCATTTGCGCGAAAACATATGGTTTTGGGGGCAAGGGTAGACGGGATGTCTTGGCCCGCGGCAGGTTTTCAAGCAAAACGTCAACGTTCGTATTCCCGGTAACAAAAACCCTCTCTTTCCTTTTACCCTCCCGCACGAGGTTTTCAGCGGCCTTTTGCGTGGGCGCGAAGCACAAGTCCGCCAGCGCGTCGGTTACGCGGCGCGAAATCTCTTCCGGATACGGTTCGAAGAGGTAGCTGGACCGCAGGCCTGCTTCGACATGTGCCAGCAAAGGCCTTGTTAATAAAAAGGATTTTGAAGCAACTGCAGTCACTGCAGTGGTCATCGTGTCTCCGTGGACAACAACCACTTTGGGTTTTACCCGTTTTATGGCGCGGCGGGTGCGCAAAAACATCTTTACATTCCACCACACTGCCCTGAGGGTTGACACGCCGAACCTGCCGCGCACGCGCTCCGGGTAGTCCAATGCCTCGTCCGGTGGCTTTACTCCCAGGGCTTTAACCAAATCGTTTATTGCGTGCTGGCCCGTGTGCAGGAAAAAATAATCGATTTTGCGGCGCACAAATTCATTCATAACTGGCGCCATCTTGATGAGTTCCGCGCGCGTGCCAAGTGAAACGAGAACGCTTTTATGAACCGATTTTTCCACGCAGTCATCTCGTTTGTCTCGTTTAATTTGAGTTTCTTGGCTCGGCGCGGTTTTAAAACCCGTTGGTGAAATTCTGGTATGGAGGACGAGGTCGGGGCAGGCGCGAGGCGGTTGGTCAAGGCAGCGGGCCTCTTTTTTTTGGAAAGGTTTTTGCAAAGGCGGGGGACTATTTTTTTTGCCTTGTTGTTGCCAGGGGTTGGAAGGATGTCTACGGAATGATTTCAGTCGGCATCGCAATCCTCCAAATCGCCTCGGTTTTCGCTCTTCTGGGCCTTGGCTCTGGAGTGATGAGGTACGTTTCCTTCTTCAGGGCGCTCGAGGACCGGGCGAAGACAAAGGGAGTAATCACTTTTTCCCTCAAAGTGGCGGTTGGTGCTGGAATGCTCGCCGCGCTTTTGTTGTTTGTGTTCGCGGAACAAATCGCGCTCGGGTTCTTTCACAACGCGGGACTCGTTGACGTCATACGCGTTTTCGGGCTCGCCACGCCGTTTTTGACCGCCACCTACGTGCTCGCCGCTGCGCTGCGGGGCTTCCAGCGCATTGAATACGAGGTGTATGCGACGAGGATTGTTGAAAGCACTGCGCGCCTCGCCCTGTCGGCGGCAGTGATTTTCTTCGGTTTCGGCCTCTTTGGCCTCTCGGTTGTTTATTTCCTGACGATAGTGCTTTCTTTCCTAATCTGTTTCTATGCGCTCGAGTGGAAGGTTTTTCCAATTGTTTTCACGCGCGTGAAATCCGTGTTTGTGCGCAGGGAACTCCTCACGTACTCGCTTCCAATGCTTTTCGCCGGCGTCCTTTATCTTTTCATGAACTGGATGGACACGCTCATGCTCGGCTATTTCCGGACCATTGAGGAGGTGGGCGTCTATAACGTCGCGATGCCAACAGCCGCGCTTTTGATCGCCCTGTCCGCTTCCACGAACCAGTTGTTCACCCCGATTGCAACGGGCTTGTTTGGAAAAAACAAGATGGCCGAGGTGAAGAAGCTTTATCGCAGGGTCACGAAATGGAATTTCCTGGCTGGTTTTCCGCTGTTTCTGGCGTTTTTTTTCTTTGCAAGGCAGGTGTTGAGGGTCTTGTTCGGGCCCGATTACGAGGGAGGGGGCACTGCGCTCATGATTCTCGCGTTCGGTTACCTGGCCGCGTGTGTGCTGTCAGCTGGGTCCGAGCTTTTAATGGCGTTCAGGAAGACCCACGTTTTGTTCGTGAACATGTTCGCCGCGAGCGCGCTGAACTTCCTGCTCAACTACTTGCTGATTCCCGGATACGGGATGGTGGGCGGCGCGGTTGCCACGAGCGCATCCCTCGTCGTTTATGTAGTCCTGTCCTCGGGGTACGTCTATCGCTTTGCAAAAATGCATCCCTATTCAACTGATTTAGTGAAGCCGCTTGGCGCCGGCGCGCTCGCCATAGCCGCCGCCCTCGCGTTCAACGCCGTGATTCCGCACCCTGCTCCGCTGCCATTGTTTGTTTCAGTATTCATGGTCCTGGCGGTTGTTTACGGTGTGCTCGTGCTGCTGCTGAAGTCGATGGACGAGGAGGACCTCGAGCTGGTGCGGGCCTTCGCCAGAAAAATCGGCGCACAGCGCTTCACCGGCTTTCTTGAAAAGCGCTGACGATTTTCACGCGAATCTTTCAGCCGCGAGCTTGCGGACTATTTTGACCCCGTCGTAGAAGTGGAGCTTGGATTTCCCCACGCGCTCCTCGTAGATGATGGGAACGAGCTTGAACCGCAGGCCTTTCTTGCACGTTTCAGAAAAAAGGTTCGCTTCCAAATCGAACTTTGTGGCCGTGATACGCATTTTTTTGAGCGCGGTTCCGCTGAATCCCCAGTAGCCGGTGCAAGTGCCCGGATTCCATTTCCCGTAGAGCGCGGAGCCGATGAGGGATATTGCGAAGGCGCCTATGACGTGCACGAGGCTCCTGAAATCGTGAACGCGCTGGCTCCTCACGCCGATTGCGACGTCCGCCTCGCCAAGCGCCTTGACGATGCGGGAAAGGTCGCGGGGGTTGTAGCTTCCGTCCCCGTCGAGCATAACATAGTAGTCCCTTGCGCTGACTGGGTATTTTTTGAGGAAACTCACGAAACCAGCGCCTTTTCCCCTCCCTTCTTGGAGTATTATTGTCGCGCCGGCTTTTCTCGCTATTTCCCGCGTCCTGTCCGTCGAGTGGCCGTCCACCACCACAATTTCCGATACCCGCAGCTTCTTCAACCCGTTCAGCACAATAGGCAGCCCTTGCTCCTCGTTGAGCGTGGGAACTATTGCAACGGTCCTCAAAAAAGCACCATTTTAAATTTTGGAGAAGAATTGGTTGGAAAGCCATTTTTTTAATCCTGTGGTTAAAGAATTGTGCTAAAAAAAAGGCTGTCCGGATGAAGAAAATTCTCGTGGTCATTCCAGCCTTCAACGAGGAAAGGCACCTGCCGAGGCTGCTTCCTAGAATACCGAAAAAGTACGCCGTGCTCGTCGTGGACGACGGCAGCACGGACAAGACTTTTGAAATCGCGGAAAAACACGGCGCCAAAGTCGTCAGGCACGAGAAAAACAAGGGCGTGGGTGCGTCGTTGCGCGACGGCTTCAATTACGCCATAAGAAACCATTACTGGGCGTGCGTGGTGGTGAATGCTGACTTGCAGCACCCGCCGGAGTTGATTAACGGCTTTGTGAAGGAGTTGGACGGGTTTGATGCCGTGGTGGGTTCAAGGTTTTTGGGCAGAGACGCAGGCAAAATGCCTTTCCTGCGGCGGGTCGGAAACAAATTCTTCGCCACCCTCGTCAACCTCCTTTACGGCACGCGTTACTCTGACGTGACGTGCGGCATGCGCGCGTACAAAACCGCCGTGCTGCCAAAAGTAGTCAGTAAGGAAAACACTTACGGGGTGGAAATCGACATGAGCATAAAACTGCGGCGCTTCAGGGTCAAGGAAAAGCCGGTGCCAGTGATTTACGCGCCCGGGACTTCCAAGATGAATCTGCTCAGGACGTGGGCGGAGATGGTGAGGGCGGTGGCGAGGAACCTCTTATGAAATTTTCGCCGCGTTGGCCGTTCAGTCCAGGCGCTGCTGGCGCAGCCACTGAATAACCTCGTGCAGGCCGTCCTCGAACCTCACCCGCTGCCTCCATCCGAGCACCCTGCGGGCCTTTGACGAGTCAGGCACGCGGCGCCTGATGTCGTACTTGAATCCCTTGACGAACTTTGCTTTGAACGGCTTTGTCATTCCACACTCGCGCCACAGGATTTTCGCCAAGTCAACCATGCGGATTTCCTTCTCGCTGCCGATGTTGAAGTCCTCATTCACTGCCCTGGGGCTCTCTGCGGCCATGGTTATGCCGCGCGCAACGTCGCTTACGTGCGTGAAACAGCGCGTTTGTTTTCCGTCGCCGAGAAGCTCAAGCGGGTACTGGCCCTTGAGTATCTTCCTGACCAGGTCGGGGATAACGTGCGCATAGCCCACTTCTTTTTCTGGATACTCGTTTATGCCATAGGCGTTGAACGGCCGGATTATCGTGTACTTGAGGCCGTATTGTTCCGCGAAGGAGCGGCAGTACCATTCGCCGACGAGCTTGCTGAAGCCGTAGGCTGTGACCGGCGCTGGGATGCGGAAAAGGTCCGCTTCCTTCGACGGGAACCGCTTCGTGTTCTCAAAGACCATGCTGCTGCTTATGTAGACCATGCGCTTAATGCCGGCGTCAACAGCGGCCTCGAACGTGTTGCTGTATATTTTGTTGTTCTCGTTAAGGATATATGCTGGATACTTGTGGAAATAGCCGATTCCCCCTATCTTCGCTGCGAGGTTGATGCAGATGTCCGCGCCTTTGAAGGCCCCGGCGACTTCGGCCTTATTTCCTGTCAGGTCCAGCTTGATGAGCTTGCAGTCCTTTGGGATGACGTGATGTTTCTTGCTCAAGTCATCGATTATGGTGACGTCCTCGCCTTTCTCCAGGAGTTGTCTGACAACCTCGCTTCCGATAAAGCCGACGCCGCCGGTTACGACGAACCTCACTCCAGCCTGCCCCCTTTCCTTTTCACCGCCACTATCTTGTTAGTTCCATACATGTTCCAGATGTCTACGAGAACGCCGCCGTCCTTAAGGAGGCGCAGAACCGACGCCTTTTTGTCTGCGAAAACGGAGTGACCGGTTGCGATAAAAATCGCATCAAACCGCCTGCTTGCTTTCGGGTCAAAAACGTTTTCCATTCCCTTGACAAACGGGTCGTATGCGGTCACCTCAGCCCCCTCCTCCTTGAGTGTCTTGATGAGCTTGAACGAGAGAGAGTCGCGAACGTCATCAATGTCCTTCTTGAACGCGAGGCCGAGGACGAGCACGCGCGCCTCATTAAAATCCACCAGCTTCCTTGCCTTGCTCACGAGGAAGTAAGGTATTCCCTCGTTTATCTTCCATGATACGAGCCCTAGCTCAGAGTACGGCTCGTAGCGTGATACGAAGAAGTGGTCCTTGAAGAGGCACGGCCCTGCGGTCAAGCCAGGGGTCTTGAGCCCGCCGCGCGGGTACTTCTCGTTCACGAGTCGCACTATCTCGTATATGTCGGCGTCGAATTTGTCGGCGATGAGCATGAACTCGTTTGCTATCGCGAAATTGATGTAGCGGTAGACGTTGCAGAATATTTTAGCGAGTTCCACATTTATTGGCGCAGAAACTATGGTGTGAGGGGCGAATAGTGAAACGAAGGACTTGGCTTTTGATGCGCTGGCGGCATCAAAGGCGCCGACGAGCTGGGGGAGCGACTTCAATTCTTTTATGGCTATTCCTTCCGCGATGCGTTCGGGACAATAGGCGAGGAAAAAGTCCCTTCCAACTCTCAGCTTTGTTTCCTTTTCGACCCTTTTCTTGACGTATTTCGTCATTCCCGGCGAAACGGTGCTCCTGAGGACCAGCATCTGCCCTTTCCTGAAGAGCGGCATCAGGCCGTCAAGGACGGTATTGATGTGCTTCATGTCCGGATTCATGTTATTGTCCAGCGGCGTGCCAAGCGTGATAATTATGACGTCGCAGCCAGCTGCGGCCGACACGTCGGTTGTCAGGGAAAGGTTGCCCTTGACCTTTGAGAAGAGCTCTGCCATGCCCTCCTCAACAAAAGGCATTTTCCCTGCCTGGATGGAGCCAAGGTAGGCCTGGTTGACATCAACGCCAACAACCTTTATTTTTTCCGCCAACACCATCGCCAGGGGCAGGCCCACGTGCCCGCAGCCGATGACGCATGCCTTCAGGAAAATCACCACCGCGACAGAAAAGCGTAGTAACAATGTGAAATTGCGCGATTTTAAAAGTTTGCCGAGCAAGATATAAAAAAGCGTCAGGTGGCGGATTGCCGATGAGGGAAAAAATTGTTGTGCTCGTCAGCGAAGTCCCGTTCCCGCCCGTTTCAAGAGGCAACCTGCGGCTTTACCACCTGGCGAAGGCGCTTTTGCGCAGGGGCTACGGCGCTGTAATCGTATCACCTTCAAAAGACCCGTTGAGCAGGGCGGACGGAACATTCGAAGGCATCCGGGTCGCGCAGTTCAGGGGCTTCGGCTCCCTGGTCTATTCGCCGCTCCGCATCATTGCAAGGACATACCACTGGCTCGCCTCGGTGGCGGTGATTGCAAATATCCACAGGAAGTCGCCGGTTTTCGCCATCCATGGCTGGAACGCCTTCAACGGCTTGGTGGCGGCGGTTGCGGGGAAGCTGCTCGGGCTGCCGGTGTTCGTGGACATGACTGACCTTTACTCCGAGTTCGCCCGCACCGAAACGCCCTGCCTCTATCCTGCGGTGAGGGCGATTGAGGATTTTGCAGCGCGGTCAGCGACGCGCATCAGTGCCGTGAGCAGGGAGATGAAAAAAATCCTTGTCGAGCGGGGAGTGGATGCTGCAAAAATCGGGGTAGTGCCTGACGGGACGGACGCATCGTTCTTCAACCCGCGCGCTGACGGCAGGGCGGTGCGCACAAAATACGGCCTGACCGCGCCGATATTCCTCTTCCACGGGGACGTCAAGTATTCCGACGGCCTTGACGTTCTTTTCCGCGCCTTTGCCCGCCTCATTGCCGTTGAGCCGCGGGCGCGCCTCGTCATAATGGGGGGTGGCGGCGAGTCCCCTGGGGTGGTAAGGATGGCGGAAGAGGCGGGAATCAGGAGCGCGGTGGTGTTCACCGGCTGGGTTCCAAGAGAGGATGTCCCGAGAATAATCGCTGCCTCGGATGCCGGGGTCATGCCCCTCAGGAACACGCTCAACAACAACGTCTATTTCTCGTTCAAGCTGTTCGAATACTGGGGCGTTGCCAAGCCGGTAATAGTTTCGCGCATGAGGACCATTTCTACCGTGGTCAAAAACCGCGTCAACGGCATCCTCGTCCCCCCAGAAAATGAGGAGGAGCTCAAAAAGGCCATGTTGTTCATTGCCAGGAATCCTGCCCAGGCAAGGGAAATGGGGCGGAGGGGCAGGGCCGCCGTTAAAAAGGATTTTGACTGGAAGAAGCTGATGGACAGAGAGGTGGCGGAATGCGAGGACGCCATTCTGGGCGGCGGTTCTAGCGCCTCATGAACAGCGCCTTGCTGATGATTATCCGAGCCCCGTTGACGAGGTAGACGATATCGCCGAAACTCCTTGTTCGAAGAAGGGACTTAATTATCTTTGATGGCCTGAGGTAATAGCGGACGTACGCGTCGCTCACCGCCCTGCTCAGGTCCTCGCGGGAAAGACTTTTGGTCTTGATGATGGCGCCGTGGCAGTTGTCATACTCGCTCCAGTTCTTTGCAAGGATTAGCCCGGCGTTCCTTGCCTCCTCGTACATTTCGGTTCCGGGATAAGGCGTGACTATTGAGAACTGGGCCGTGTCCGAATCAAGCTCGGTGGCGAAGGAGATTGTTTTCTCGATGTCCCCGCGCGTCTCGTTCGGGAAGCCGAACATGAAAGTCGCGTGAGTCTCTATGCCGGCCTCCCTGCACCACGCAATCGCCTTTTTTGCCTGGTCGAGTGATATGCCCTTGCATATGCTCTTGAGTATGTGGGGCGAGCCGCTTTCAATGCCGAACGCGATGTGATAGCACCCCGCGGCCCTCATTTTCTTGACGAGCCCCTCGGTGAGCGTCGAAACCTTGCTGAAGCACCTCCACTGCACCTTCAAGCCCCGTTCGACGAGCAAATCGCAGATTTTGGCTACCCGGTCCATGTTCATCGTGAAGGTATCATCGTCAAAATCAAGCTCCTCGGCGCCATGGTTTTTTACCAGGAACTCTATCTCGTCCACCACCGACTCAGGCGACCGCATCCTGAACAGGTGGCCGTACATGAGCTTGGGCCACAGGCAGTAGGTGCACTGGCTCGGGCACCCGCGGCTCGTCAGCATCATGTAAGTCTTTTTCCTGTACCATCCTTGGCGGTAGTCCTCCTGCCGGAACACGTCCCGGGCAGGATAGGGCAGTGCATCTAAGTCCCTTATCGGCGCTCTTGAAGGATTGACAACAGTCCTTTCGCCATTCCTCCACGAGAGCCCTTCAACCCCGGCAAGACTCGTCTTGTCGCGTAGCGCCCTGGCCAGGTCTCTCACGGTGTAGTCGAACTCGCCGCGCGCAACTGATGAAACGAACGGGTTCTCGGAGAGGATCTGCTCGGAGAAATACGTCGCGTGGGCGCCCACCAGGCAGACGTGCGCCCCGCCGGTCTTCTCCCACACCGCCTTCGCGCATTCCAGGTCCGAATCAATGGATGGCGTTGCTGTCTCAAGAACAACCAACCCGGGTTTGAGCGAAGCAACACGCGAAGAAAAATCCTCGACTGATTCCTCGTCCTTCACGCCGTCAAACCCGAAAACCTCAAACCCCGCCCTCCTCAGCACCGCCGCGGCATAGGCCAGGTAAATCGGGTAAGGCAGGATTTTTTCAGGCCTCCGGTGGGGCCACCTGCTGTTTGACCTGACTCCGTAACCCTCGCCGGGCCAAGGCGGATTGGCTATCACTACCCGCATTAAATTCACCCGTCCGGTAAATGAAACTGGCCGCATTATTCAGCAGCCCATGAAACATATCGTATACGCCGAATGGATTTAAAGCACGCACTCCTCATGCTAATGGTAGGCATGCCATACGAGGAAATACTTTCCGACAAACGCATCCAGGAAGCCATCTGCGAAGCAGTCATTGCAGACCTGTTTCTTCTGGTATTCAGTTTTTTCGGCAAGAACACCCTTTGGATGGATGAGGCGCTCTACGCGCTCGTTGGCGAAAACCTGGCGACCGAAGGCACGTACCATCTTTACGGCAGCACTCCCACGATAGTGGCGCCATTTCTTCCCTACTCGATAGCCATTTTTTACTCCTTGTTCGGAATCAGTGAAAAAATCCTGTACCTCGTTCCAGTGTTTTATTCGGTTGCTGGCGTCCTCCTTCTCTTCGTGCTGGGAAAAAAACTGTTCGGGGCTGGAACCGCAGCGACCGCCGCCGCCTTAATGATTTTTTCGTCTCTTTATCGTGCTCCTCAACTCGGAGATCCACGCGGTGCCGGAAGCGCTCGAGCTCGCCGCCGCCACGCTGCGCACCATTCGGCAGAATCTCTTCTGGGCCTTCTTCTACAACGCCGCGGCCGTCCCGCTCGCCGCGTTTGCCGCGGCAGGCTTCCTGATGAAGTTCAGTTTTCCCATCCTGTTCATCGCCCTCGCGGCTGTCGCGCTTGTTTTTTACCACGGGCGCCTGTTCACGGAATGGAAAAAAACACTGGCCATCGGGGCGGTTTTCGCCGCCCTCGTAATCCCGGTGTTCGTGTACAATTACCAGAGCACCGGGTCGCCAATCGGCCTCATCTACGAGCAGTATGGAAAAGCCGCTATAGGGACAGCCGGCACCTACATGCCTTTCGAAACATATTTCCTGCTCATGCCCCACGTATTCACAAACGTGTACGTGGTCATCATAATCCTCCTCGCCACGGCCTGGGCGGTTGTCAGACGCGACAAAAAACTTGCCGCCCTCGCAATAATCTTCTGGGTCACCCTCATCGCCGCAAGCGTCATAACGAGCTACAAGGAAGACCGCTACATACTGTTCCTTCAGCCGCTTGCGTTTCTTCTCGCGGCAGTGGCGATAGCCGGGCCAGTCGGTTCGCTGGCAGCCCGCATCGCCGAGAAAAAGGAGGAAATAGCTTTTGACGCCGCGGCGGCCGGGGCGGCTGTCCTCGTCCTGCTTTCAGCCACGTTCCTGAACATGGAAAACGCGGCGTCGCTGGTGTCCTATAAAATCCCGTCATACGGCGCGCTCCGGCCCGCAGGCGAGTTCATCCAGACGGCCACCGCGCCGGGCGAGTGGATTGCGTCGAATTCTGGCCACGAGCTGGCTTTTTATGCGAAAAGGTACGCCGCCTGGATTGACGCGGACATTTCAAAGTTCAAACAAACGCTTTCGGAGAAAAACATAACTGTCATTGCGATAACTGTATACGAGCAGCGCGACAAAGTGATTCCGGCTTTCCAGAAGTTCGAGCAAAAAACCCTCGGCGCTCCAGAAAACTCCTTTGAGTACATTCTTGCCGGCGTTTCGACAGGGGAGTTCCAAATAATCAGGACCATCAACGAGAAATTCGGTGACCAGGAAGCCACTTCAGTGGTTGTTTTCAGGAAAGCGCGGTAAAGGAAGAAAAGAGTGAAAGAGTGTTTTGAATGAATTTTCGCTCCCTTCTCTCGAGGCGCGCCAAAATAATTGCAGCTATTGCTTCCATTGTCCTGCTTTTACTTTTATTCTCGCAAACAAACCTGGGCGAACTCGCCTCCGCGCTCTCAAAAGCTGACGCAAGGCTCTTGGTTGCGGCACTTGTGGCCACTTCCTCCAGTCTTTTTCTGCGCGCGTTGCGGTGGAAGACCCTATTGAATGAAAAAAACAAAATCAATTTCAACAGGTTGTTTCCGATTCAGTGCGCCGGCCTCGCGTTAAGCAATTTTTCGCCAGGCAAGGTCGCGGACCCGGTAAAGGTGTTGTTCCTCAAACCCATGGGAGTGCGTTATTCCTTCAGCCTGCTGACAGTGGTGTGGGAGCGCATTTTCGACTTGTTCCTCTTGTTTTCAGCCTCGCTGCTCGTATTGTCTGCTGTGAGTACTGAACTGGCCTACGGCGCTTTTGCAGTCGCGGTCGTTCTTGCAATCGCAGGGCTCGCGGTGCACAAAAAACTCAGCGCGGTCATCGCTTTTTTCTCGCGCTTCAAAATCCTTTCGTTCCTCAGGCGCGCCGAGGCCCACAAGTTCAGGAAAAGAACGCTCGCAGTGGTGCTGGCGCTCACTTTCGTAATCTGGGGGGTTGACTTTATTGCCACGTGGCTTGCCTTCAATGCCGCCGGAGTCGCGCTCGATTACTTTTTCCTCGCAGGCGCGGCAAGTGCGGCCATAGTCGTGGGGGTTTTCACTTTTCTCCCCGGCGGAATCGGAAGCACGGAAATAAGCCTGTTGTTCCTTCTCTCATCATCCGGTTACCCGCAGGCACAGCTCTTGGCAGGCATTGTTTTGGCGCGAGCAGCGACCCTCGGGTTTTCCTCGCTCGCGGGCCTTGCGATGCTGCCTTTTATTAAAACCTTGGAAAAGAAATAATGGGTTTGGTAATGCCCAAAAAAGTTGTCCAAGCGTTCGTCCTCGCAGGCGGCGCCGGCACTCGCCTCTGGCCCTTGACGCACGAAGTGCCCAAGCCATTGATTAAAGTGCATGGAATGCCGCTTTTAGAGTGGAACCTGCGCTTGCTTGCTTCGCAGGGCATTGAAGAAGCGCTGCTGGCCATAGGCTACAAGGCGGAGAAAATGATTCACCACTTCGGCGACGGCTCGCGCCTCGGGCTGCGAATTGGTTACGTGGTGGAAAAAAAACCCTTGGGCACAGCTGGACCGCTGCGCTTGGCAGCTGAAAGGCTGGATGAAACTTTTTTCTGCATGAACGCGGACGAGATAACGAATGTTGACTTACAGGAAATGGCTGAGTTTCATGCAGGGCACGGTGGCGTCGCCACGCTTTACTTGCATGAACTCGAGGACGTCACTGGCTTTGGAGTGGCTGAAGTAAAGGGCTATAGGATAATGCGTTTTGTGGAAAAGCCGGATCCCCAAAAACCGCCGTCCCACTTTATCAACAGTGGGCGCTATGTGTTCGGCAAAAAAATCCTGGAATTCATCGGGCCAGGCAAGCAGAGCCTCGAGCGCGACGTTTTCCCCAAGCTGGCTGGAAAAGGGCTTCTTTGCTGTTATCTGCGGAAGGGAGTTTACTGGAAGACGATTAATTCACTGGCACAGCTGAAGGCTGTTGAAAAGGATTTTGAAACCGGCGCGATCTCATGGCTTGAAAAACTGACGTAGGGAAGGCCCCAAAACACATTTTTTATTCTTCTCCCCTTAATTCACTCATGCCCCCGCGCGTTGAAGGAGAGTGGAAGAATAAAGCGACTGGCTGGAACTAGGGTGGCGCTGGACCCTTCAAAACACTTTGTCGCAGTCCACAAGGGAAAAGTCGTCGGAGTGTTTTGCGCTAACCCGTCCCTGGGCTGGCGCGTACCTTGCCTTGGAGGTAAAACGCTTTGAATTGTCTGGCGCGGCGGTGCTTCACGGCGCGTGCACCATTCCGTCCCACCGCGGATGGTCTGAGGCCAGAGAGGCGGGGCGGGCACGGTTTTGAAAAGGTCGGCGTCGATTGCTTTTTTGTCCACTCAACCTGCGCTCGGGCACTTGCCTCGCAGTCCCGGTTTACAGGAAAAAACCATGACCCAAAACCCAAAACCGCGAGTGCGGCTGCCGGGATTTTCTCTACGCCGGCGCTGGCCGCAAGCCAGCGCCCCGCGTCGTATTGAACCCGGGTCCCGAGCTTTCTCCGTTTGCTTTTTTTTGGTGCAGCTTTTTGCCCGGAGGCAAAAAGGGTGCTTGGGAAGCTCGTGTCCTACCATTGTCCAACAATTGCCTTCTTTTTTTGGTAAAGCTTTTCTTTCTCGGGAGAAAGAAAAGGTTTCTGGAC
>FWPU01010196.1_pt1 | contig 14174 bp, 12 predicted proteins | sample 2228361 | NCBI WGS metagenome assembly FWPU01 (sample SAMEA103939777, study PRJEB20133) | metagenome
CTAAATCAAAAAAATATTTTATCTCAGTTATTTATTTATTTTTAACTTTTCATTTCTCTGAGTCAATTATAGCACAACAACATTTTATTCCCATCTGGACAAATAATCCATATCTTCCGATGAATATTTATATTTCTTCTGCGCTGCTTGATAGTTTACCTCTTACAGCAGGAGATGAAATAGGAATATTTGACGGAGATTTATGTGTAGGAAGCAGTCAACTGGCAGGCAATATTTTACCCGGAAATCCTCTAGCAATCATAGCATCTGCAGATGATCCGCTTACGCCGCAAAAAGATGGATTCACTCCGGGAAATACTATTTCATTTAAAATATGGGATGTTCAGAATCAAAGAGAGATTTTTAATTGTCTGGCTGAATATCAGATTGGTAATGGTACATTTATTCCATTGGGCACCGCACTTGCAGACCTTAACAGTTTTAGTTACTTGAAAATCTCCCCATTAAAAGTTCTTATTGAAGGATTGTATGATGGAATGAGAATGGTACCGGATACAATTAAAGTTGAATTAAGAAATTCTGTTGCGCCGTATGAACTTCTCGATAGCATTTATGTAACAATTGATTCTGCCGGAACCGCTATTTGTACATTTTCCGGAATAGAACTAAGCCGGAATTTTTACATTGCAATAAAACACCGCAACTCAATTGAAACCTGGAGTAAATACCCGATGTCTTTCACTCAGCCAATAATCGAATATGATTTTACCTCAGATTCCACTCAGGCATACGGTAATAATCTGACATATAAAGCAGGGAAGTGGTGTATTTACAGCGGAGATGTAAATCAGGATGGAGTTATTGATTCAGTTGACCTGTCTATGATTTTTCAGGATAATATTATCGGAACTGAAAATTCTGATATCACTGATTTGAATAAAGATCAGTATACAGAAATCTATGACTTAATTATAGTATTTAAAAACACAGCCCTTCAAATAAATTCCTTTAAGCCCCAGTAATAACCGGCTAATCCTTTTCCTCTTTTCAATAATAATCCACAACATGAGGCATTAGATCCCAAAGAGCACTGTTGAATAATATTTTTTTGTCTTTAAATCTTATAGGTTTAACACATAATACTCTTGATTCAATATTTGCCGGTGATTTAAAATATTTGGAAAGTATTCGTCCTTTAACCGTATTTAGATTAAAAAAAGTAGTTATATAAGAAGCATTTAAAGAATAACTTTTAAAGAGAATATTAAAAGCATTCTCTAAAAACTCTTCATAAAATGAAGTTGTCTGAAAATCCACAAGCATAACCTTTCGGGGAATAATACCAAATTTCTTTTTCAGCGATTTGTTATTTCTTATAACAAAAACGGCTTTATTATTATTTTCAGAATAAACCAATGTGTCATAATCAAAGGGATTTTCATTATAACGCCAATTATGATAATAACTATCAAAAACAGGAGAAATTTTATCCTGTTCCCATATAAAATCGTCCTCATCCGTGAAAAAATTTTTATCACTTTCAATTCTATTTTTAATCTTTGTAAAATTTAAGATATACCTTTTACGAAAATTAAATTTAATGACAGGAGTATAACCTGACCGATAGGTAGGCCCATAACTCATTCTACTCGGAAAAGCAAAATAAAAATCTATTCCCATATCAATGGCAAGATTTATTGCATATAAGTTCATTCTTGTTAATAAACCTCTATTTCTGAAATTGAAATCAGTAGCTCCCTCACAAGCCTGATATCCAATTAATTCTTTCTCCAAATAATTAAATTTCCAAGGTATCATTGATACGAACGAAAGAACCTTATCACCACTCAACGCAATAATAATGAGTGGCTTATGTTTATGATAAGTTTCATATCTCCATCTGAAAGTATTTTCATCACTTGCATTGGGGAAAGTTGCTTTCAGTAAATTTATGCTGCTTTCTTTTTCATTTACAGAAAATTCTTTAATAATGATATCATTCATTTTATAATGTCCTATGAAAAAATTAGGTTAAAGTTATTGTACATATTTTTATCGATATCAATATAACAAATTTATTAATTAATAGAAGGAACGATTATGTTTAATTATAAAAGAATCAAAAATGCTCTTATAAAAAGAAAAAACAAATTAACTGCCAGAAATAATCTTTTTTTTAAGAATGAAAAATCTTTAATAAGTTTTACATTCGATGATTTTCCTCTTACAGCAGTAACCAATGGTGAAAGAATTTTAAATGATTTTAACAGGAAGGGCACATATTTTATTTCACTTGGTCTATTAGGTGGGCTTTCAGATGTAGGTTTACCAATTGCCAGATTAAAGGATCTGGAAAAATTAATTTTGGATGGACATGAAATTGGCGATCACACTTATCATCATTTAAATGCATTTGAGGTTGATGATATAAAGTATGAAGAATCAATTATTAAAAATCAGGAAGAAATGTTAAAACTTTTTCCTAGTTATATATTCAAAAGTTTTGCATATCCTTTTGGTTATTTGACACCGTCTAAAAAACGAATTGTTAGAAAATTTTATAAAATTGCCCGAGGAATTGAAGAAGGATATAATAAATCACGATTTGATTCCATGCTTCTTAAATCTTATCATCTTGCGGGTGATAAAAACAGATTTAGATTGTATAAAAATATTTTAGATAAATCTTCAGAGCAACCATCATGGTTGATTTTTTTTACACACGAAGTACAATCCAATCCCACTGAATATGGCTGCGATGAAGAACTTTTCAGATCTGTGGTTGAATACTCTTTGAAGGGAGGTTTCGAAATTCTTTCTATAAAAGAAGTTTTTGAAAAGTTAAATAGGAATAAAGAATTTAATATTGGTTGAGCCCTTTGAAAAATGACCTTTGTCATTTAGTACGAAGGGATAAATCTTAGATAAGGATAAGATTTCTCAGACTGGCTATGCCATCCTTCAAAATGCCATTAAAAATTTTTCGGATGAATCTTAATTATTTTTTCCTGCCTATGAACAAATTAAATATTCGTTTTTTTATTCTGAGGTATAGTAATGAAAATACTATCGAAAGCGGAGTATGTTTCAGATAAAAGTGATATAATCCTTTTAAGTTCTTAAAGAGATTCAGTGGATTTTTTATTCCAGCTTTAATACGGGAAAGAAACTCATAGACACCACGATCTATTAATGACAAATTATTTTCTTCAATTCCGATTATTGAATAAAACTCTCTGAATCTTTCAAATCTTTTTTCTCTTTTAGTCCAGTAATCGAAAGAGGACCATACGCCCTCACCAGACTCGCGATAACAGGCAGTAACTTCGTCCAGATAATATATAGGACCCATAAGCGAACAGTAGTAAGAAATTAAACGAATATTTAAAGGATATGATGAATATCTTTTTCTGAATGTAGCCAAATCCCGATAATTATGCATGATTATTGTTTGAGTAGCCGGTATAAAACCATCTATAATATCCTTTGTGGTATAATTTTTTTGTGGGTATCGTTCAAGTCTTATAAATTGATTATTCCGATCAACAACATTTCTGGCAGTGAAACACATTGAATATTCGGGATGTACTTCAAGAATATCCACCTGTTTTTGCAATTTGTTTGGGTCCGTCCAGTAGTCGTCGCCTTCGCAGAGGGCCAAAAATTTTCCCTTTGCAAGGGGGAAGATAAAATGTGCTAATGGATTTATGCCTTTAGTATAAATATTTTCTTGTTGATAAATTACTCTAATTAAATTTGGAAAGTCTGACTCATATTTTTTCAGAATTTCTCTAGTTCCGTCATCAGAATTATCATCATGGATTATTATTTCATAATCAAAGTTAGTTTTCTGTTGTAAAAAACTGTCTATAGCGTGTTTAATAAAATTTTTATGATTATAAGTTAAACAACATATACTGACTAATATATTTTTATCCATAAAAGGATTTTTCTATAATCGTTTTATTAATTTTGCAGGGTTTCCCGCCACCACAGTATTTGCTTCAACATTATTAATAACCACTGCCCCTGCACCAACAATCGAATTATCACCTACAAATTCAACCTTACCTGACACAATTGAAGCTGCCTGGCCAATTAATACATAATTGCCAACTTTTATATAAGCACCTAAACAGGAGCCAAAAGCCATATAACAAGAATTACCTAAAGAGGAATTGTGAGATACGGAGACATTATATGATATCACTGAATTATCCATAATTTCTACATCGGGTTGGATAACTGATTTGGCATGGATAATAACACCTTGCCCAAGTTTACTATATTTTGAAACGATGGCTGTGGGATGAATTAAAGTAGGAATAATCCCACCTTTATTCTTAATCTTGTTAAATAGGTCTGAGCGAATGTAATTGTCTCCCATACTTAATGCGAATTTTCTTCGTTCTAATGTATTTTGATTGAATAATAGATCAAATGATCCAATTATTTTGTGCCCATGTATTTCTTTGCCTGTTTTTTCGTCGTTGTAATGATATAAACCAGCTATTTCATATCCACAAACTTCTGCTAGCTCAATATAAACTATAGTATTGTGCCCCACTCCAAGTATAAAAATTTTTTCTCGTTTTTTCATCAGGCGTTATCCTCTTAAGTCTTTAATAATCTTAGAGATACTTTTGACATGAAAAAAATCTAAATTACCGTATATTGGTAAACATAATACCTGTTCGCCAATTTTATTGGCTACAGGAAGATTTTCCTTAGCCGCACTTGGCAGACTTCTGTAAGATGGCATATTACTGATTAATGGATAAAAATATCTTCGGGAATATATATTATTCTTCTTTAACTCATCATAAACTTTTTCTCTGCTTACTCCAAATACTTTCTCATCAATCAGAACAGGAAAGTAAGAATAATTATGTGCATAATCTTCAAAATTATTAAATACCCTTATTCCTTTAACACTATTAAGTAATTCAAAATATGTTTCTGCTACTTTTTTACGGTTTGCAATTTCTTCTTCAACAATTTCAAGACTTAATAATCCAATAACACTCTGAAATTCGTTCATTTTAGCATTTATGCCAGGTGCAATTACAGTTAGCTCATCAGCAAAACCGAAATTTTTAAGGTAATCTATTCTCTTTTTTAATTTTTCATCCTTACAGATTATTGCCCCACCTTCAAAGGTTGTAAATAATTTGGTTCCATGAAAACTTAATACAGACATATCACCTTCAAGCAGAAGATTTTTATTCTTCATTTTTATTCCGAAAGCATGTGCAGCATCGTAGATAACTTTTAAGCCATATTTATCAGCAATATCCTGTATTTTTTCAGTATTGCACGGATGACCATAAACATGCACAGGAAGAATAGCGGTAGTTTTAGGCGTAATAAGTGCTTCAATTTTTTCAGGATCAATGTTCAGTGTTTTTTCTTCTATATCACAGAATACCGGAGTAATACCATTCCACTTAAGAGCGTGAGTAGTTGCGACAAAACTGAAAGGTGTTGTTATTACTTCGCCTGTGATACGCATTGCCTGTAATCCTACCACCAAAGCCAGTGTAGCATTTGCAAATAAATTTATCTGCTCAACTCCCAGGTAATTTGCCAGTTCTTTTTCAAATTTCTTATGAAAAGGACCATTGTTGGTTAATATTTTATTTTTCCAGATTTCTTCCAGATAGGGATGTAATTTTTCCAGGGGTGGAAGATTTGGTCGGGTTACATAAACCGGATTTTCCATAGATATTTAATTTCTCTTTTTTAATTTTATGAATTTATCTGAGAGAATAGCTTTTATCTCAAAATAGGGTTCGAGTTTTAAAATTTCCGATATAAAAACAGCAAGGATTAAGCCAGAAATTGATTGAATTAATAGTAAAATCAAATGGTTTAAATTCAGAATCTGACCCAGAGTAAATACCACTGTACCAGAAATAGAAATAACCACGATAGCTGGTAATAAATCTTTTATTTGTTCATACATTGAATAATTTATTAACATTTTATTATAGTAACTGTTCAGATAATATGAAATAAAAGAATTTATAATCATAACTAACAACATCACTTTAATGCCGAAAAAAATTCCGATTAAAATAACGGGAATTACCAATATTTTTTTAATAATTTCAAGTTTAAGAAATAAATCAGATCTACCCTTAACATTAAGCATATTCAGATTTAGAGACTGAAGCGGAAATAATATCAGTGAGAAACAAAGTAACTGAAGATAAAAAACTGAATTATACCATTTTTCCCCAATAAGAGTTAAAATTAACGACTCAGCAGAAGCAGCCATCATTATCATAAAAAACATAGTAAACAGCATTGTAGATTTAATCAGTTTTTTCATTGCATTTTTCAAGGCAGCATTATCGTTTTGTAATTTGACTAATACAGGATAGCTAATTCTCTGCACTACACCGTTTATGTTTGATGAAGGCAGTTTTGCGAAAGTATCTGCCCTTGTATAAAATCCGAGTTGTTCAGCTGAAAAATACTTCCCAATTACAAAATAGTATATGTTTTCAAAAATTCTGTTAATTAAACCAGAAAGAAACAATTTTGAACCGAAAGCGTATAGTTCTTTAAATGATTTAATTGAAAAAACCAATGAAGGTTTCCAATTATTGAATTTCCATAATAACAGATTTTTAATAAAGATATTTATAAGATTTCTGAAAACCAGACTCCAAACACCAAAGCCGGTATATGCAAGTGCAACAGCCACAATCCCCGATGTAATATTGGCTGTAAAAGAAATTTTGGTCTGAACTTTTATTTTTATTTCTTTTGTTAACTGAGTCTCCTGAACAAGCCCGAAAGCGTTTAACAAAATACTGAGACTTATAACCCTGAGTATTTCAATTAATTTCTGTTCGTTGAAGAAATCAGCAATGGCTCCTGCTGAAAAAAACAGAATTAAATAAAATATTACGGACACAGCAAGATTAAAATAAAAAACCGTGCTGTAATCAGAATCTGTACAGTTTAATTTTCTGATTAATGCCTGATTAAAACCGCTATCAACAAAAGCCTGCCCAACAGCAATAAAGATCCCGATCATTCCTACCAAACCAAATTCTGCCGGACTTAATATCCGCGCCAGAATAATACCAACAACAAATGTTATTATCTGGGTAAGAGAATTATCAGCAAAGCTCCAGATTATCCCGGATATTGTTTGTTCTTTAAGGTTCACTTATATTTTTTTCTTGTGAAGTTTAGACCTAATATTTACAACACTATCATAAATTTGTAGTAATCCCAAAGCACTGATGCCAGTATAGAAAGGTACTGCCGGCATTTTGAACCTTGCCAGCCCTCCAGCACCTGCAATAAATATGAAATACAATGCAAACAGTACAGGAACAAGATATATAAACCTGTTTTCAGATCTGAATATTTTAAGTAATCCAATGAAAAAAGATATATAGACAACAAGGATATATACTGAAACAAAAAATCCCACTATTAATTCTGCAGCAGATTTTTCTGCTATGAATTTTTTAATTAGGTTTATTAAATTGGGTTCAGATTTCAGATTAACACTTTTAGTTTGCTCAACAAGATTCAGACTTTGAGCAAATTCAATTGTTCCGAGGTTGAACAAAGTGTGAAAAATTCCAAGTAAATAAAATTTTGCAAATAGCAGGGGCTCTTGTTTAATATATTTCAGTGCAACAATCTTCCAGTATTTTGTTTTGTTATAATCCTGCTGAATATTTAAGCCATCCCAGTAGTCGCGGGGGTTATAATTCCATCGTGCTGAAACGCCATCGGCAACCATCATACTGTCAGCTTCAGCTCTTAGTTCTCTTTCAACAACGTGCTGGGGTTTGTTTCTTTTGGGAATTTCCATAGGAGTGATATTAATTGCAAGTAGATTATATTCACCTGAATTTGAGAGAAAAATTTCACCATAGTGTATATAATTCCTTATCAGCCATGGACTAATTGCAGTGAAATAACAGATGAGAAAAATTATACTGAATTTCAGTCCTGATAAAAATGTTTTTCTGTAATAAATAAGCAGAACCAATGTTACTATGTATGGAAGGTATGCACCCGCAGGTTTGACCAGCACTGAAATACCCAGAAAAAATGCAGAAAAGAATATTGTAATAAATTTTTTTTTACTTATTATCAGAAATTTTATAAGGAAATAAAAAAACAATGAAAGGAAGAAAACAAAGAGTGTATCGCTATAAAAAGAATTTGCATACAAAATCATGTGAGGTTCAACTGAATATAAAAATCCAGCAATAGTACCAACTTTTGGGTTGATTAATAATGAGAAGATAAGAAGCACTAAAACCGCAGTGGCGGTGTCAATAAAATTTTGAATCAGAATAACTATCCAGGGATTCTTATCAAAAAGTAAATATACTGCTGAGATGAATAGCGGATATCCCGGGGTTCTTAATACAACAGGAGGTAAGTCAGGTTTAAATGAAAGTTTACCATCTTCCATTAGTACGGTTGCAAGCTGATGATACCCTCTTTGGTCTGTTCCCATAGGCATAATTATATTTTCCTGCTTGGAATTATCCCATGGGGTTGAGAATAAAAAGAATAAAATTCTGAGGGTAAGAGAGAGGGAAATTATTATCAGAAAGTTTTTATTAATATATTCTATATTCTTCACCGGAATACCTTATTTTTTTAAAAAAATATTCATGGGATGTAGATAACATAATCCATAGGGTTACAAAAGTTGCGGGTCCTTTTTCTCTTAAAAGAGTTGATTCCGAAAAGCTTAATACCAGAATAGAAATAAGAGTGATAATATTAATGGATGCAGAAATTTTTGATGCACGGGAGAAGAAAACAAAGAACATCAATATCATTAAAGCAAATCCTGTTATTCCCAACTCATTTAATATTTCAAGATATCCGTTATGTGCAGAATTACCTATAAAAGCCAATCTGAAATCAGCGCCGGGAACATCCCAGAAAGAAGAATAACCTACACCTAATATGGGATGTTTTTGGACTTCCAGAAGCATCATTTCCCAATGTTCTGTTCTGCCTGTAAAAGTGAGGTCCTTTCCCAGATAATCAGATACAATTTTTTCCACAAAATTTGAATTGAAAGAAAAATACACTGCGAGAAAAACCACCAGCACTATGGTCAAAGTAGATACCACTTTACCTATTCCAAGTTTCACAAAAATCCTGTCTGTAAGGAAAACACTTTGCAAAGCAAAAATATATAACATGGAAACCAGAGCAGTTGTACTTTTAGACAATATTATGAACAGAACCGAAATTAAAATACCTGGGATATCAATCATAAAATATTTTTTTTCTCTGTCAAACCTTCTCAGAAAAAGGAACATCAGTAAAACAAGATTCATAACCTGCCCAAACTGATTTTTTTGCAGAGTCAATCCGCGAGGTGAACCAAAACCGGGATCAATGGCATCAGGAATAAAGATAATTGCAAATAAAGTTAATAATATATATATGACTAATATACTCCTGATTATTTTATTAATATTATTTTTCTCAAGAAAAAGTAATGTGTTTATTATGACAATATATGTTACAAACAACTGAAAGGATCTTCTGACAGATACCACAGGAAAATCAGCCCAAAATGCACTGCTGAGACAAAAAAATATAAATACTGATACAAATTTTTCTTTTAATATAAATGAAGAAACCTGATGATGTTTAACAGTAATAACTGCAGCGCTAAAAACAAACATTGTTATATAAAAAAGTTGGTTCAATGGATTAGAGGCAGTGCCATCCTTTGGGCCTGCCTGATAATTAAAGGGTAGCTGTGCTCCGAAAAAAGCCACATAAACCAGAATCGTGAAGCTTACGAAAGTAAGATTTTTGTAATCGAAGACATTACTTATTATTCTGATTATACTCACGGCAAATATTAATCTAAATTTAATCTGTTAATAGAAACAGAATCATTAACTATCAGAGTTTACTTTTGACAGCGGTGATTTTTAATTCTTTCATAACTTTGATTTACTTAATCAAAATGATTCTGTTTTTAATCAAAATTTTTATTTTGATTTTTTCAACCAAAGGGAACGGGGTTCTTTAGTAAAATTATTTTTCAGGAACGGACATCTGCTCTCGAGCAGATTTTTCTGATTTCTGTGAAGATAATTCAATGCCAGCAAAATTTCCATTTTATCGGAATATGAAAGTATTGTTTCCACAAGGTATTGTTCATTCCAGAAAGATACGGCCTCAAATATCCACTCTTCAGGATAATTCCGTGGTGTGAATATGTCGTGAATATGAATAATAACACCAGGTTTTAATAATGGAATAATCTCAAGATATTCAGTTAAGACATCACCTTTGGGTTTAATCATATGAGTTGAATCTATAAATAGTATGTCATTCTGTTCCAGATTTAAGAAAAACTCTGAGCTAATATCTTCAAGATTTTGCAATACCAATTTTATATCATTTTTTTTCTTTAACCAGCTTCTTGGAAATGGTTCAATGCATACATGTTCGGCAAGATACTCCGGGTCCTCGCTTTTATTTTTCCTTAACGCACTTGAAGCAATCAGAGTTGACATTCCGCTACCGATTTCATATACTCTCGCCGGTCTGAAATATCTGATCATACTATATAAGATCTCAGCATCACCAACGGTAAATCTTTCGTTATTAAAATAAAATTCTTCGTCAGATGTTTTATTAAAGCTGAAATTTTCTAATTCATTACTATAATTAAAATTATTAAGTAGCTCAATTTGTTTCTGCTGATTCATTTTAATTGCCGGCAGATTCCTATCGTGGAGTGAACCTTTAATCCGCTTTGGATTGAAATGGGGCTCGTAATAATGATCCTTTATCGGAAATACACCAATAAGATTAAAAATAAACTTGCTGAAAGGCATCCGCTCAACACCACACTCTCTGATGTATCGCATCCAAACAGCGCTTATTAAAGTTAAAGGTAAAAGAAACTTTTCAATGACTGGTCCAAAGAAAATGATCAGGTTCCGTATGTAATGTTTTAATTCCATAATTTTATTAAATAAATGTTTTAGAATAATTTTTTAATAATTTAATTTACTATCGTTTCCGGAATCAAGATAAATCTATTATATGATGTTGGTCGGAGACAGCATTCATATCTTAATTATAGTGATAATTTAACAATCAAACTTATTCATCGAACACTGATTAAATTAAATAAAACCTCCTTCAATGAAGTTCAGTCAGATTTCCGAAAATCCCTCGGAGTTCGCCAATACCGGTTCCCAGATAATTCATAGATAAAATTATAAAACGAGTGCTAAAAATACCGGGTAACAGCAAACTCAGTCCGATAAGAATTCTTAAAGATGCTTTTGAAAATAAAAGGAATTTCTTTAAAAATGCTGCCTCTTTCATCAGATTTCTTGAATAAGTCTGACCACCTCTCATATTTCTTTTAAGAAAGAAACTTAATTTAGTCCTTTCTTTGCCTATGAATTCATAAGAAATTGCCTCCCGGCAGTTAACAAATTTTGCCCCCCGTAATTTCAGACGGTTGAAGAAATCAGAATCTTCACCTCCGGTTAATCCGTAAGCAGGATCAAAGTAAATCTTATTTTTCTTTAATAAATCTGATTTTAATAAAACACTTCCAGTGAACATATACCTTGCAATACTCCCGGTCTCGTCCATTCTGCTGAAATAATATTCCCTTCGCTTGAACCTTTCAGATATTCCCTCATCGAATCTGGGGACAACTAACCCAAATACACCGTCGGCATTAAAGTTAATCAGACAGTTATAAAGATTTACCAACCAGCGTTTATCAGCTGTTTCGTCATCATCTATAAAAGCAATCAATTCACCTGAAGCTTTTTCGATCGCCACATTTCTGGTCAAACTAATGTTCTTTTCAGGTTGAACAAAATATTTCAGCCCAAAATTTACCTCTCTGCGAAAATCTATTATTACAGGTTCGGCTGAACAATTTTTATCATTATCAACAATTATAACCTCCAATAAATAATTTTGCGGTACGACTAAATTTTTAATGCTATACAAGAGCTCAGATAATAATTCTGGTCTTTTATAAGTAGCTACACATATGGATATAAGTTTTTTTTCCATTTTAGTTATTAAAGATCTAAACCAGCTTTGACTTTAAAGACACCCCAGATTCTTTTGAGTCTGAGGGCAGCCTTCAAACCTAAAAATCGCCGGGTAAAATTAAATAGTATTGTTTCCTGAGGTTGATCGAAATTCTCTCCTAATTCTTTCAGAAGCTCAATTGCCTGTCGAACAGAATGAGACTGACTATAATAATTTTTATTAATAAAAACATTTAATGCAAATTTTACAGCACTTATACTCCTCTCATCTTTTTTATAATTGAAGAGAATCGTGAAGCAATTTTTCAGCGAACTGAAAACCGAATCTATTGCCTTATCAGAAAAGTTTTTACTAATGCTTCTGATATTACCTTTTCTGTAATAGGATTTAGCTTCGGGGGTAAATTTTACAAATTTCGAATTTGAAACCAGTCTGAATATATACTCTCCATCCTGATTCCTGATTAAACTTTCATTCCATTTTCCTGTAATCATTGATAATTCACGGCTTATAAGCCATGCCATTGGTTGGGTCATCAGAACTTCTCCAAGAAATGTAATCATCCATTCAAATGGATTTAAGTCCTTCCATAAATTATTTGGAATAAATTCAGACTTTGAATGATTGCGAGTGAAAACTCCATAAGGTCCAAAGTACGGTATATATGGGTCGTTATATTTTAATGCATACTCCATCTGTTTTTCTACTTTATCAGTAGAAAGAATATCGTCTGCATCTAACCACTGAATATAATCACCGGTAGAGATTTTAAAGGCAAGATTTCTGGCTGCACAGGCACCTTTATTTACCTGTCTGAAGATTTTAACATTTTGCGATTCATAAGTTTTTATAACAGAGTATGTGTTATCAGTTGAACCATCATCAACTATAATTATCTCTTTATTATTCCATGTCTGGTTTAATGCAGATTCTATTGAATATTTGATAAAGTTTTCTGAATTAAATGCTGGAATACAAATTGAAACAAGTGGTTTTTCTTTGCCGGTCATTTAATCAAATATGTAAATAACTTATTAATTTTTCCAAATCTGCTTTTCGTTTTAATGTAAGATTATCCCTTAATAAAGGAATATTTGCCTTATAGTTTTCTTTCTCAGATAAAAATTTTTTGATCCCTTCTGATATTTCTGATGGGGAAATATTAGTAAGGATCATTTTATTATCAAACAAATGGAGATTTGTTGTATTCCTATTCGAAATGAAAGGTTTAAAGGCCCCAATTGCTTCAATTGTAGCAAACTGTTGCACATCGTCTCTGACAGAATAAGTTATTACCCCAAGGCAGTGTTGTAATTCTTTGTGATATTCCTTCTGGTCAACAAATCCCAAAAATTTTATTTTATCAAAAATTTTATATTCTTCATAAACTTTGAGGTTTTTCCGGTAATTACCGGTTACATGAAATTCCAAATCTGAATCAGGATTATTTAGCAGGAATACTTTAATTCCCCCAAGGACAGTCTCAATTGGTTCATCACCATGGAAAGTTGTTACTACTAACAGATAGTCTTTTGTTTTACCGATGTATTGATAGTACGGTATATTCGGAATCGGATCATTAAGCGTAAAAAATTTGCAATCTTTAAACTCTCTTTTATTTATCAATTTTTCTCTTAAAGGATTATTATGTACGATAACCGCTTCAGTATTACTGAATGCTTTAAAGATGAAGGGGAAACTTATCATTGGCTTTTCAAAAGCCCCGTTGTGTGCATCAATCAAATATTTAAAATTCATTTTTATTTTTTTATAGAAGTAACCTATCACTGCGCCTATTGGCGGAGGGTTTTCAAAAACAAACAAATCATTTTTGTTTTTAGTAATAAGAAAAATTGTTTTAATTGATTTATATAAATAATCAATTATGACATTGACTATTTTGGGCAAAATCTTGTTTAGTCGGAACCGTTTGATGAATATAAGTTCAGCCCCAATTGAATTTGCTAATAAGTACGCGTGCCAGTTGAAATCAGTCCAACTGATGTACAATATTTTTTTTACATTACTTTTGTTCAATGTTTCTAGCAATAAGATTTTTTAATAAATCAGAATAATTTTCTTTCATCCTGGACCAACTTACATTTTTTATTTCGTTATAAGCATTTTCTGACATTTTAATCCGGTGCTCTTTATTC